>JACCED012048531.1_pt1 | contig 20696 bp, 23 predicted proteins | sample 7455021 | NCBI WGS metagenome assembly JACCED01 (sample SAMN15323456, study PRJNA562643) | freshwater metagenome | isolation source: river surface water | place: USA:Blue River Watershed | collected 2017-08-19
AGCTAACTTTTGAACTAAAGCTTGTTGGTTTGATGTTCTGCTAACGCCACCAGAGCCTTCTAATTGTCGGATAGCTTCTTCTTTAGTAAGTCCCATAATTCTTTTTCCTCTTTAGTTTGTTGTTTTCTTGTATTGTGCATGAGCAACATTCTTTCGTTAAAAGAAAATCCTTCTTGGATTAATACAAGAAAGTATTGCTCGTATAAGTTTAATACGTCAGTGTTAATAAAATTACTATAATCACATGTATCTACTAATGCAACAGGATTCTTTTCGAATGCAATGTTTTTGTGATATAATGCTTCTCTTTTACACAGCTGATTCACAGTGCGTATTCTTTTGAACATTAAGTATTTCATTTCCATTGCAACGTGATATAAAAATCTTTTATAAAAGTTAGGTTTAAAATGAGATATATCAATCTTGTCAAAAGATAAATATTCTAAGAATAAATAAACAATGTCATCGTACATCTTTATGTTATTCATCTTTAAAAATTTTTTATACACTTTAATTTTATCTTGTACAGAACCTACGGGTCTATCATCTGAATGTAAAAATCTACATAAAGAGTAAATGGTAAAATCTGAATAGTAGTCATTTGTTTTTATAAGTTTAGTCCAATGTTTTAGTGTAGGTTGCATTGCGTTAATTAAATTACATAAAGAAGAATCAGATTTAGTATCTTTGTATTTTAAAAAACACTCAATAATTAATTTTTCATCTCCTAGTATTGTTTTGTTATCTACGCTAAATGCAATCTTTTTCATTTTTGTTTTTCTCTAACTTCTATATATGCTTTAAATAATTCAATCCAATCATCCAGCCTCATAGTCACCAAAGCTTGATCTCTATCATCTTTTGTGATTGCTGCTGGTAATTTATTTTTCAAAGCACAATCTTCTATAGCTTGTCTCATTGCTGCTTTGATATTGCATTTAATTTGTCGTTTAGCTTCTACATGTATATATTCAACTTCAACATCTGCAATCTCAGAGCCACCAACTCTAGCTTGTCCAAGTCCGCGTTTAGCTTCAAGACCTGTTTTTTCAGAAATATATTTTGCTAATTCTCTTTCAAAAGATGCACCTTTCATACGTGCACCTCTACCTCTACTTGTCATTTTTGTCTTCCTTTTTAGAAATTTTAACTTTTTTCTTTTTAGGAACATTAATAGTATCAATAAAACCATACTTTAATGCTTGTTCTGGAGAGAAATAATAACTTGTAGTTCCTTCGAAAAATGTTGTCCAATCTTTTTTTGGCATTTTTGTTTTTGCTTTTAAAAGATCGTCCATTTTAACTTGATAGTAACTATATAAGTTATCTAGTGATTTCATTTGATCAGTAGATAGAATTTCAAATCCAGAGATAATTGGTTGATGATAAAAGAATAAACAATTTTCAGTAGAGATTCTATAATCACCAGCACTAAGTACAATTAAACCGCCAGAAGCTACTAACCCAGTAGCAACAATAACAACAGGTGATGATAATCCTTTAATGCAATCATAAATTGCAAATGAAGAATCTACATCGCCACCTTCTGTATTTAAAATTAAAGTAATTTGATCAGTAGATAAAAAATCTAATTCCCAAAGTTGAGAGCAAATAACAGCAGCAGAATCTCTATCTATTGGTTGATGAAAAGAGATACATCTGTTAGTTGAACCAAAATACTTTACATCTGTTGGACCCCAGAAATGTTTAAATTCTGATTCGTCTCCAGATGACGCAGCAATTAATTGATTAAGAAAATCTAATTTTTGTTGTTCACTCATTGTCTTCTATACTTTCATAAATAAGTTGTTTTAAAAAGTCTGCATTTAACTTATCCTTTAATCTATATGGAATTTCAAGATAATTGTAGTTTGCATTTATAAGCGCGGTCTTCTTTTTATTGTCTCTGTATCTTATATTATTGAATGCAACTTGTTTCTGAGAGTAAGACATATTCCCAAAACCAGTAGCTTTATAATGTTGATTTCCATGAAGCTCAATAATTAAATTATACGATTCGATATACCAGTCTACTGCTTCTTGATTACTATCGTAGTTATCTACTAAGTAAGAAACAGGCACTTCTTGAAAACATTGAATCTGTTTAAAATAAGCATCAGTACAAAATATTTCTCTAACTAAATTATGAAAATCGGATGCAGATTCATATAAGAAGAATTGATTTTTCCAAGTAGCTTTACTTTTGCCAGGCACCAATTATAACTTCTCCATTTTTGACAAAAGAAGTTACACCTTTTGCTGTACAAAACGCACACAATTCATTCCATAAAGAAGTGTCATCAATATGATAAAATTGGCCAGTTGCACTAATTTCTTCCAAGTAAATATCACCAGAAGAAATTTTAAGAAGTACAACAAATTCTCTTAGCCCTCTAGTAACAGTTGCTAAATGGCGCCATGGACCATTCATAAAGACATCTGTTGGTAGATCAATTTGTTTATTTGTGATTAATTTAAATTCGCCATGATTCATTTTTGTTGGCATGCCTTTCTAATTGGACAGTAATAATTTTGACAATAAGGTATTTTGTATAAACCTTTAATAGCCATTTGCTCTAAAGTAGTATTAAAAAAATGCCTATCATCTGAAGATAATTCTTCTTCTATTATTTCATGTCTGATTGTAGTGTTGTCGTTAAGTACGTTGTAACGTACGATGTTAAGAAAATCTAAATCAAATAAATGTAATTTAACATCTGTGTGTTTGTTTATCTTTATTTGAGATATAAAATCTATTTTTGCTAATGTTGGTAAATCTAGTTTAGGATTCATGTTTGTCAATAGAGGAAAGAACGAAACATAATGTACAGTATTAGATTTCATGTCTTTATATATTGCAGAGAATTCTAGCTTGATATTTATTTTGCCAGATCTATATGGTGCTATATAGTTTCCAAATACAGGTACGTATTTTTCTGGATTAAAATATTCAAAAAATTTAGCAATAAAATTAGATGCTCGTGTGAATAGTTTCTTTTTCATACTTTCATCTGACATTCTATCTACAAATGGTTTAGCAACATCATATAAAACAATACCTATTGATTGGTGCAAATCTAAGATATTATTTTTCATTTGTTGTAAAACGAGTTTTTCAATTGTAGTTTTGACTATTGTAAAAATAGGATCTACAGAAGAAACTCTACCATATTCTTTCTCTAAATAAGAGCATACAGCATATGCTCGCAAACGATCTTCACTAAATGTTTTAATCATTACCAACTACTTTTTTTAGTATTTTCTTGTTCGTTTTTCTTAGCGTCTTCTATGTTTTTGCTAATATATATTGGAGTAAATTCATAGTCTTTTTCTTTGGCTTGAGCAATAGTTAAAATATCAAACTGTTGTTTAGGATAAGATTCTCCTGTTTGAGTTTTGATAATTTCTCTTTGTACTAGCGCTTTTCTAATTCTATCTACAGTATTTGTAACATATACACTACCTGTTTCTAGATAATAGAATTTTTTTTCAGAAAAAACATAAATGCCTAAAGCTTTATTGTTCATGTTTGTTTATCCGTTCTACATCTGAATCTTCATGATGAGTTGATATTTCTCTTAAAATTAATTGAGCATTTGTATCATTGTAAACTCTATGCCAAGTCATTGGTTCTAAAGTGTAAGATATATCTGCTTCTAGATCTATTATATAACTTACTTCATTTGTTGAATCAACATATTCTAATTTCAAACCATTGTCTTTTGGAACAAAAGTTTCTTTTTTACTTATATGTCTATGTAATGAAGTTTTAGAATTAGCGTTTAGACATAAGTCTTTGTAACAATAATTTTCGTTATAATAAACTTTTTCATAACCCCAAGTCTTAGAAACAATAGTAAAGTTATTCTTCTTCATTTGTCTTTTTTAAAATAGAGTTTGCTTTCAAAAGTCTTACTTTACCATCAACTTCTTTTAGATAAGTATCATCAGAAGCATGATTTTTGTTTTTCATTTTAGCAACCATTTCTTCAATAGCCCTACTTGCATTCTTTTCTACTTCTTGAACTAATAAAATTTTTACTAGCTGACTTCGTTTAATTTTGTGAATACTGCATAAAGAATCAACTGTAGTTAGTAATTCTTTAGGTAGAGAAATAGATAATACTACATCTTTTCTGATGTATTTTTCTTGTGTTGTCATTTGAAGATTCTCCTTTATTCTTCATCGTTTTCATCATTATAATCATCTGCAGCTACATACATTACTTTTTTACCATCAGATTTTACATGACCGCTTTCTTTTAGATCGCGAAAATGTTCTGCATCAGCTGAAGCTTTTTGATTTCCTATTGGATTCAATGTAACAGACATAGGATCTAGATCAAGGAATAACTTTTCTTTGAATGGAGAAATTTTATTTTTAGTAAAGTGTAACATAAGTCTTGGGCGCATATTACCTTCACTATCATTCCAGAAAATTTCTGCATGTTCTTTTCTGTCATGTACGTCATTGTAAACGTGAAAAATAACATTAGGTCTGTACATCAAAGCTCTAGCGTCTGCAAGATCATCATCTACAGGTAATCTAATTTTACTGTAATCAAAGTTCATATTCTTACGATATTCTGCAGTAGCAATCATACTGCAATGATATTTAGTAGTAAGAATCTTTTGTTGATTAGAGATCATAGTCATACGAGTAGATTGCTCCATATTCATAAAATCCATGTAGTTGTGAGTATTATCACAAATTAACATGATCTTTTTATTAGGATGCCTTTGTCTGTAGTATCTTAGATTTCTTTCTAGTACGGATAGATTGGGTCCGTCTTCAGAATCTAGAATTACTAATCTTTCGTTTTCAATTAGATCTCTAAAAGTTTCATTAGCTGACAACCATGCATCATGATATTCTTTTGGTTTATTTTTAAGATTAATATTTGGTTGGACTACCATACCTAATGTTAAGTTAATGTCAGTTAGTGGATTTGAAATGCGCCATAAATTAGTTTTAATACGTGGTTCAATTTGTTCATATGAATCATCTGTACTATGTAAAATAACAAGTGCATTTTCATCACTATAAGCAATGTCAGTACCAATCATTAAACATGTTGCAGTTTTACCACTATTTGCACGACCACCCACATAAGTTAAAGCACCAGATGCCCAATTCATACCACCTTCCATAGCTTTTTCAAATTGCTTAAAGTAAGTCATTTTGAAAGATGTACTAGTTTCATCATCTTGACTTTCTAATCTTTGTTGTTGAATAGCATCAAATCTAGATAGTTGATAGTTAATACCAATAGTATTGTTTCGATATTCTTTTTCGATAGTTTCAATACTGATTTCATGATTTGCAATATGAGATCTAATACTATCAGGATCTTCTACTACGTTTTTAGTATATTGTTCTGCAGCAGTTTTTAGTTTTTCTAATTTTTCTGTAAATTTATTGTTTCTAATCCCGTTTACATCTGTACCAATTGATGCTTCAGATACACCAGTAAATTGAGATAAAGATCGAATCAATAACTCACGTTTAATAGCAGCATCTTCAGCAGCAATTACAGGAACCATCTTTTGACAAATTACATCAGGAGTTTCATTTTCACTGAAGTTTTTCATTTGCCATTCAAAGCTAGTTAATTTTTCCAAAGACAAATAAATGTTAGGGTCTTCTACTGATTTTAAGAATTCATCTGGATCTTTTACTCCCATTCCTTTTGGAGCTAGAACGACATAACAGCTTACGCCAGAAGTTGCTTTAATAATATTTTCTAATACTCTTTGAGTAGCTGCATGACCAGCTTTATCCCAGTCAAAATTTAAGAATATTTTTCTAATGCCAAGCGATTTCAAATAAAGTAAATGATTTTCAGTAAATGCAGTACCGCAAACAGCAACTGCGTTTCTAATACCTAAACGATATAATTGCATCAAGTCTCCAGGACCTTCAACTACATATAAACCATCTTTCTTTGCATTTAAGATAGCTGCATCAATACCCATAAGAGCTTGATTCTTTTTGTAAATGATTGTTTCTGGAATGTTGATGTATTTAGGTTGGTCTTGTTGTTCAACTAAATTTCTGCAAATAAAGCCAATTGCTCTTTTTACATGATCTTTAATTACAAATGTAACTTTATCAGCACCAAAGAAGCTATTGTATTTAGTTTTAATTAAATTACTAGCGATAAGATAACTTGTTTCCCATCCACGATTTATTAATTCTGCTATCAATTCTTGTTGATCAATAGTACCTACAACTGCATATTCTTGAATCCAATTTCTTTGCATTAAGTATTTGTTTTCAGCAGTTCTTTTGTTAGATAAAATATCAGAAATATCTTGTGCAAGTTTGTAAAGCGTAATCTTTTCTTTATCTACTTGTGAAAGCTCACCAACCGAATAAGGAATAGAAAGTTGCTTGCACAGTTCAGGAATAGTTACAGTCAACCATTCTGAACCATTCATTGGCAATTGATCTAAATGCGCTGCACAAGCAAAAATATCACCACTAAAACCACAAGAGAAACACTTAACGGTTTCATCACCGGTCTTAGGGTTTAAATGCATAGAAGGATCAGTGTCTGCATGTGCAAAACACTTAAATTTTCTAGATGTAGTTAAGTCTATATTAAGTTTTTTGGTCAAATAATCTTTTAATCTACCTCGTAAAGTAGTTACTACTTCATCAAGTTCGGTAATGTACATTTAAAATTCCTATATGTTTTTTTAGATACAGAAGTGTATGGCTGAGATACTACATCTGCACATGTTTGTTTAGCAAATAATAATGCTTCTAAAATTTGATTCTCTTGGAATACTAAATAGTTAGCTAATACTCCGCCTATCGTTGCAAGCATAGTATCACCTGCACCAATAGGACATTTCAGAATAACGTCTTTAATTACTTCAGTAACCGAAGTTTTTTTACGCTTTATTCTGAAGAAAATATCATTAGAAGCATCGGAAAGAATGACATAGTCATAATGCTCGAATATAGATTCTGCAAAAGAACTATGATTCGATCTATAAATTTTTATTGGTATATGTTTTATAATTCTGTGATCGAATGAATTGTATTTTGAATCCACAACTACTATTTCAGAGTTTATAAATAGCTCTGAATGATTAACTGTACCTCTATTATAATCTGATATTAAACATACCTTAGACTCTATAACTTCAGTTACAGGACTATAGTAATTGCTTATCTTGTTATTGTTTACTTTGTTTAATCCAAAAAAGTAATTTATTAAAGTCGTTTCTTTTGGCAAGTAAGTAATAGGTTCTACTTCAAATATTGATTTATAATTTTCTATTACGTTTAAAACGCCACCTAAACATCTAACATTATCCTCTGAATAATAATCTATAAACGGATCGCCTATGATTATAAGTTTGTCTTTGATTCGTTCCATGAGTTTTGAGTAATCTTCATAAATTTAACATTTGAAGGACTTAATGATGAAAACTTATTTAATCCTAAATAACTAATTGCTGAAGTAATCCCATCATTCATTTCATTAAGAAACTCTTCGAAAGTATATTTTACGTAATAGTAATCTTTACTTGATTCACCTTCTACATGATTTACTTTACCATAAATATCTTGTTGAAAACTTTTACTAGCTTGTCCTCTGTATGTTTTTCTTTTTACACCATCGTCAGTTTCCCAACCACAGCTTTCTTCGGTATAAGATAACATTTTACCAAGCATAACCATGTCAGCTCCAGCAGATAAATATTTTACAATATCACCAGAAGTAGAAATTCCACCATCTGCTACAATTTTGATTTGATGATTCTCCTTTATTAGCTGTCTTCTTTTAATTTCAAAGATAGCACTTAATTGAGGGTAACCTACGCCAGTTACAAGTCTAGTTGTGCAAGCACTACCAGGACCAATACCTACTCTTAAATGAGTACATCCTAATTCAATGCAAAAGAATGCAGCTTCAGTAGTAGCAATTGAACCAGACATAAGTCCAATTACATTTGGAAGTTCACGCCAACTATAATAAACAATACCCATTTCTTGAGTACTTCCATGAGCAACATCAACACAAATGTTTAATCTTTTATTCTTAGCTAAATCCCATAAATATTCTTGTTCTTTTTTATAGTCTGCAGAAACAGCAATCCAAAAATTATCTTCACCAGCAAATTCTAAAATTGCTCTTTTCCTTTCTTCTGGATCGATAAATCTAGACAATACTGGAGACTGACCTTTGGCAAGCATAGCTTTGCATAAATCGTATCCAGTTACTTTGTCCATTGGCGCAGACATAATATAATTATTATTAGTATCAATTTCAGATCTGCTTTTAACTATACCATGACCTGGTCTCAATAAGACATCATTGACACTTAATAGTTCTGAATCAAATAGATTGCAATTTGATTCCCAAGGGCTCAAATGATTATTCATCTTTTAGGTTGTCCTTCTTCTGTATAACAATACAATCGGTATTGGCATAGAGCACATTGCCAATCACCCTTTTCTACTTGTTTGTTTAGTTTTTCTTTACCTTCTGCAATTTGAGCTTGACGTTTTTCAAACTGAGTTGTTTCAGTTTTATTTAATTCGCCACGCTGATACATTTTTAATAAACGTTCATCACTGTATTGTAATTCGAAATCTCTATCAGGGATAGGAGATTCTCTTTTCTCTACAAGTTCTTTTACGTATTTATAGTTATTACAGACGGATTGAATAGTAATTCCAGAATTAACTTTCTCACCTTCATACGGTGAATGAGGCTGATAGAAAATATAATCTAATGAATCTTCACAAGTTTCAACAGTAATTTTATATTCAGCAAAACGACCAGTATCTCTACTACCATACACTAATAGGCCTTCACCAAAATGATCATTGGTATTTCCATACCACCATTGATAAATGCCAATTTGCATAAGATGTGAATCTCTTGGTTCGCCCATTCCACCCTTTTTTCTTTCACCTGGACTACCTAACACTTTATTCGCATTAAAACCATATACCGATTTTACTTCTACAATATGGAATTTATGAGTATCTGGATTAACTACAATCAAATCTATTTTACCTGAGATATTCAACTTAGGAACATAAATAGAAGTTTGTCCAGAAATAAAAACGCCAGATTCTTTTGCAAGATCAACGCAATATTGTTCATAAATTTCACCTTGTTTCCAGATCCAACGTAAATAAATGTCAGATTCAGATGTACAAGATTTTATTTCTTTTACTAACTCTTCATAATCAGCATAGTCTTCAGAAAAATTATACATGTCATTAACATATCTGAAATAATTTGCTCTTCTACATTTACCAAGAACAACATTCTCTCCATGTTCGTTAGTAACAACGGCTGTTGCTTCTGATGGCCATAGAGTTGGAGCTTTTTGTTCATCTAATCCAGGTCGACCTAAATAATTAGTAATATGAGTTATAAAACTCCACGTCATTTTATGGTCCTTCTATTATAGCTTAATTTTATCATTTAATTCTGATTGAATTTGATTGAAAATTTCTTTTGTTTTTTGTTCAAAGTCAGGATCTTGTTTTGCTTGATCGATTGTCTTTTGCACATTTTCCATTTGTAGCTTTTGATAATCATCAAATTTTTCCATATCAATAACTACACCTTTTTCTTCTAGTTGTTCAATTAAGAATTCCATCAAGAATGTAAGTTGAACAATAGAGTGATAGTTAAAATCAATTCTCATTTCGTGAGATTGTAAGTGTTTGATTAACTCTGAAGAAGTTTCTTGTGATTGCATTATAATGCCTCTTTCTTTACTGGTAGATGTGTACCAAGATAAATAAATGTTGATTTGTTAAAGTCTGTATTTCCGTGTTCGTCTTGAATGATTATTGCATATCCATTCACTGCATTTTTAAATCTTAAATCAGCTTTAAACTGATATGGCAGTGCGTGCGCCATACATCCTTGTTCAATTAAAAGTTTGCTAGATACAATACCTTTATATTGTTTATGAGTATGTCCGACAACAATAGAATCAAACTCTTCGCTAGACATTCTTTGAGAGAAATGATCTAGCAACTTAGAAACGGTATTTCCAGGAAACGCATTACCAAACCCGTCTGGATGACAGAATATTGTTTTACCAATTCTGATATACCAAGAATCTTGTGGTTGATAAATTACATTATCAAATGCGTGTTTTTGTACTAGCATTCCAGCTTCATCTAATTCTTCTCCATTTGCAATTCTTGCTAAAAGATCGGGTCTGAAGATTTGAGAAGCTTCTTTTTCGAAACCATTATATCCTAAAGCTTTTGATGCTCTAGAATCATGATTGCCAGAAACAATTACTACTTGTGGAAATTCGTTACTAAGATAACGAACTAAATTGAATGCTGCAACATATTCTTTGATAGCAGCAATCTTTTTTGTCTTACTATATGTACTAAATATATATCCGTCAAGAATATCACCATTTAAAACAACAATATCTGCGTCTTTATTTTGTTCGCATGCTTGTCTAATTTCATCTTCCATTACAAATGGAATATGTAAGTCACTAAATGTTAATATTTTTCTAGCTTTTTTATCTGCAGAAGATACTTTTTTCTGTACGCTAGACAACTTAAATTCATTAACGGCTTGTTGTATATTTTTCCATAGTTTGTCATTTTGATCTTTTGTGGTTTGACCCAAATTAAATTTAATAGAGTCGATTTTTGCTTTTATTAAATCATAAGTTTTTAATTGATTAAAACCTTCACTTTGATTTTCGTATTCGAATAAAAAACATTCGCATATTTCAGATATAGTAGAGTGTTTTTCTAATAAAGCAGAAAGAAGATTCTCTTCTTGTTCATTCCACGTCCATAAGTATCTCTTTATCATTATCGTTTTCCCATATGTGTTTTGAAAAGCTGTTTGCTATAAGTTTCAAGTCAGGTTCGACTTCATCAACTTTAGCATTCACTAAAATAATATCGCCAGTTTTGATATCTAAAACTTCAAACTTTTGATAATTGTTTGGAAAGATAACTACTTCTGCTGCTTTTGTAGAATCATCTATTTCCAAGATAGCCATCTTTTTTCCAGCTTTAGTATTTATAATTCTTACACTTAACACTACACCTGCAACTTTGCAATACATATTTTCTTCTACTGTATCTAAATCTTCTCTTTGAATAGTAGTAAAATTAATTGGATGACCACCAATATAGCAACCTATATAAGAAGCTTGCATAACAATATCTTCTATTGTTAATTCTACTTTTTTATTCCTTTGAAATTCAGGTTTAACAGGAACTTGCTTTTCTTTTAGATCTACTTGTTTTTTTAGTTCTAATGATTCTAATGTTTCAAGTTCTTGTTTGTATAAATGAAGAGATGTTAATAAATCTTCGGTTGGAGTTTTGATGATTTTCTTTTCTAGTTTAATGACTTCTTTACGTAAAAAATTACGTCTTTCTATCATTGGTAAAACTTTAGAATTTTCTTCATCGCGCTCTTTGATATCTATTAGTCTTTGATTGTATTCTAATGTATCGTTTGTATAATTATATATGGCAGATACATTCTCTAATAGCTCAGATCTTATATAACCAAGTTTATCAAACGCACCAGCTTTTACTAATGCTTCAAATACTTTGGTATTTACTTTTTGAGTGTTCACTCTATTAATAAAATCCCAAATATCTTTGAATGGAGCATTGTGTCTTGCTTGAATTATAAACTTTGCAGCAGTAGAACCTACATCTCTAATTGCGTTTAAACCAAAATAAATTTCGTTATCATGAATAGTAAACTCAAACCCACTGCGATTAATATCGGGTGGGTATATATCAACATTAAAATGTTTTGCTTCATTAATATACTCTGGAGCTTTTATAGCCCATGTTTTTGGTTGTAATGTTTTTGATCTAGTACTCATAAGCGCAGTAAAAAATTCTACTGGATAATTTGCTTTAAGATATGCAGTCACATATGTGAGTACTGAATAAGAAACTGAATGTGCTTTATTGAAACAATTCGACGCAACCAATTCATTTTCTAATTTAAAATCATGATGTTTTGAATCTACACTAATATCGTATACTGGTTGAATACCTAAGTATTCCTTATTAATTATTTTCATTAACTCATTTAAACGTAAGTTACTGTTCCAAGTGCAGACATAATAAACCAATTAGAACCATTTGACATTACTTTTACTGATGGATGTTCACCAGTAATAGTTGCACTAGTGGTATGACTATCGATAGTTTGACCACCAGATGGCAATAAAGTAATTGATTTATTACCAGAATGTGTAACTTTTATTTCATATGTTTTACCAGAACCAACAGTACTTGCACTAGGTAATGTTGCGTTGTAACTATTATCAGCAAATACAATAGACTCAGATGATTGTAAAGTGTAATCAGCATTCTTTGAAACAATATTTGTATTCTTAACAGAACTAACTGTAATTTCAGAAACTTGCATATCTGAATATAAAGCACCTGTAAGATCAACAACATTATTAGTTCCAGGATCTGTAGCAACATTCTTTACTAACTTCCATTTACCACTATCAGAAGTATCGCTAATTAAACCTTGATATTTTGCACTACTATCTTTTACATAGAAACCAAGGTCAGCAGTGGTACTTGAATTGTCATAGCCAATAGAGAGTAATGGGTCAACAAATTTAGCAACAAGGGATGAGAAGTTTGCCTGGGTGCTTGTGATGATGCCACCGTTAACAGAGAGATTACCACCAACAGCAGTAATACCACCATAAACAGTCAAGCTACCATCCTCAACAACAAGATTACCACCTTGACAAGTCATATTATTTGTGACAGTCAAGTTTCTAGAAATAGAAACATCTTGAGGAAGAGATAATGTTGCAACTCCAGCATTTATACCAACTGAAATTTGATTGTTTGTACCTTGTATATCTGTAATTGTACCTGATTGAATACTGCTAACATCAGCTTGCAGTGCATTAATAGAACTTTCAGTTGAACTTACTCTTGTTTCCAAAGAACCAATATCAGATTGAGCAGTAGTCATTTGAGTTTGCAATGTAGAAATATTACCTTCGGCAGTATCAAGTCTACCATCCAAAGCAATAATATTCGTTTCAGCTGTATCTAAACGACCATCTAATCCAACAATATCAGTTTGTGCAGTTGAAACATCACCTTGCAATGTTGTGATTGCTGCTTGTGACGAACTAACATCACCTTGCAATGTTGTAATGTTTCCTTCTGCTGTAGTAATTCTACCATCTAGGGTTATTAAATCCCCTTGAGAGGATGTAATATTGCCTTCAGCAGTAGTAACTCTTCCTTCTAGTGTAGTATAAGATGTACTTAAATTAGTTACATTAGAGTCAGTAGAATCCAGTGCAGTATCTAATTTTTCTATTGCACTATTGTAACTATCTGTAGCTAAAATATAATTAGTAGATGCAAAATTTGCTTTAGAACCATTAGTAGCTCCCCCCATAGAAGTATCTACATTACTTGCAAATCCAGCAAAAGCAGTGTCATTAGTAGTATCAATTGAATTAATTAAACTAACAATTTCAGCAAAACTATCTTTGTCAGCATCAGCCAGTGAAAGAATAGCGTCAATTCTATCAGTTTGTGTAGTTAAATCAGTTGATAAATTAGAAATACTTGTACCTTGTGAACTTACAGTTGTTTCCAAAGTAGATAAACTATCACTTGCAACCCAACTACCAGCGCTATATCTAAGTACATCTGAAACATTAGCAGTTACATCACTTACATCAGATAAGTCACTTAAGTTAAAGTCAGCTAAACTAACTACAGCGTCAATTCGATTTGCATCATCTTGAGTTTGTCCATAAATAAAACTAATACCAGTGTGTGATCCAGAAGTTAACATTGCAGCAGCAGCATCTTGTGCTTCTTCAGTAGCACTGGAAGATACTGAACTCAATGCATCTGCAACTGTTTTTAATGCTGTATCTAGAGTTCTTAAAGAAGTAACAACGGTAAGAGAATCATCAATATAATTTCCTTGATAAGGTTGAGTAATTGAACCTGGAGGATCGTTCAATAAACCTAGCAAATCTTCTAATGTATCTAGTTCTAATTGTATACCATTTAAAGAACTTGTTTGGGTAGATAAAGAAGATTGTAAACTTTGAATATCTGTTTCACTTGTTGTAACTCTATTTTCAAGTGTAATTAAGTCAGCTTGAGAAGCTTTTGAACCAACAGAAGTTTCAAGATTATTAATATCTGTTTCAGCTGTATTTACTCTGCTAGTTAAAGTACTTAAGTCAGCTTGCAATGCATCAATTTCACCTTCTGCAGTTGAAAGTCGACCATCTAAAGCATTGTCTGCACTTTGTCTAGTTGTAGCTTCAGTAGAAACTAAACCATCAGAATAACTTTGTGCATCAGCTAATGCTTTTGCTACAGAACCAATTGTTGTTGAATTGCCTTCAAGAACATCAAGTCTAGAATCTAAAGCGTTGTCAGCTGATTCTCTATCTGAAACTTCTTGAGTAATTTGACTTTGAAGTAAATTATCAGCAGATTCTCTAGCTGTTTGTTCGGAGTCTATATTTCCTTGTAAAACTAAATCAGCAGCAGCTCTTAAACCCGCTTCTGTATTATCTCCATCAATACGAGCTTGAATTTCAGTACCTAAAGCACCGTCGTTAGTAGTGTCGATTGAGTTAATTAAGTTTACGATTTCAGCAAAAGTATCTTTGTCAGCATCAGCGCCAAGTAGAATTGCATCAATACGAGATTTCTCAGTATCAATATTTCCTTGAAGAACAATTTCAGCAGCAGATGCACGATTTACTTCGCTTGCTAAATCAGTTGCAAGAACACCTTCAGCAGCAACAGCACGATCAACTTCTGAACGTAAAGTAGAATCTAAAGTAAGATCTGCTTGCTTTAATGAAGTTACTGCACTGATATAATTTGCATTCACATCTGCTTCGTAATGTCCAGTTTGTTCCAAACCTGAGCTAGAAATAACAATATCAACTAAAGCTTGTGATGCTTTTGAACTAACAGAAGTATTAGTAGTTGAAAGCTCAGAATCTAATTCTTCAATTGCTGTTTTGAAGGACGCAGCAGGCGTAACTAAAGCTGTATTGAAATTAGTTTTAGTACCATCAGATTCTAAACCAACAGAGGCTTCAATTGCATCAATTTCGTCAGTGATAGATGAACTGCCACCACCTAATGCATTGATTTGACCTTGCAAATCTGAAACTTCAAAATCTACATAAGACTTAGTTGCTGCGTCTTGGTTTCCTACTGGATCAGCAACACTTGTAAGTCTTTGAGAGTTTGCATTCAAAGGTGCGGATAGTGAAAGGTTTGATAAGTCTGCTTTAGCTAAAGCAATACCGCCAGCAGTTAAACCATCATGTAATTTAACTACTTTTGTTGTTGTATCTACGGTTAATTCACCTACAGCACCAGTAAATGTTTGATGATCTACTGTACTACCACGTCTTAGTTGTAAAACTTTGTTTGTCATTTAAAATAATCTCCTATAATGTAATGTTCCAAGATCTGTAACTGTATGAGAAATAGAAGCAACTGAACCACCATCCAATGTATACTCTACATCATTAGATAGTGAACCCATATCAAATTGTTCTACGAGATGTCCTTGTATCTTAACATAACCATTAAATTCAAGCACATCATCTGTTTGTACCCATGGGTTTGTAAAGCTAATAATACCATTTTCTTGATCATATTCAAGATCGCCAACAACTGAAATACTAGTTCTTACTCTTTCTTGAGTATGATATTTATTCGTTCCTTCAGCTATATTAGAAGTAGATAAAGTAACATCGCCATTGATTGGAGAATTTCCATTAACTGTTCTTAATAAGGAAGTAATTACAATTTCATCATTATTTAAAGATACAGATACTCCAGAATGTAAATTATTATCTAACATTCCATTTACTGTATCGATTATATTATCGTTTAAATTTGTGTTTATTGAGGTTATATCTTGTTGTACTAAAGCTAGATCGCCTTGCAAATCTGAAATACTTGATTGTAAAGCTGTATCACCTTCAACTCTTGCTTGAGTTTCAAAATTTAAATCATCTTGATTAGCTTTAATAACTAATGTAGTTTCAGCTGAATCAACTCTAATTTCTATTGCAGAGATATCATTTGTTAAAGTTGTTAAATCAGAACTAATAATAGTAACGCTAGCTGCACTTGCTTTTGTATTCAATTCAGCAGTTATAGTTTGATCAGCAAGAATTCTTGCAGTTTCTTCATTAGAAATATCAGATTCTATTTGACTAATATTATCTTGAATTAATTGATCAGCACTTGCTCTGTTGTTTGCTTCTATAAGTAATTGCGCATCACTATAGTCTTTTGCATCTTGTAATGATTTAGCAATAGATCCAGCACCAGCACCTTCAATAGTATCTAATCTAGCATCTAATCCATCTATATTATTATTTGCTGTGACTAAATTACCAGATACTACATCTATATTACTCTGCAATACTTGATCAGCAGCAATTCTTGCAGTAATTTCAGCAGCTAAACTATCTGAATTTCCAGTATCAATACTGTTAATCAAAGCAATCAATTCGCCAAATGTATCTAAATCTACATTTGATCCAGTCATTATTGTATCAATAGAAGATTGCAATCCTTGTTCTATTAATTGTGCTCTTGCTATTTCTGCATCTAATGAAGCAGTTGTTGCTTTTAAAGCTAAAGAATTATCAACTTCTGTTTTTGTATAAACGTTACCTGCTAGAGTTTGTCTTGCAGTTACTTCATCTGCTATATCTGTTACTAAACCATTAATTTGATTTTGTAATCCAGCATCATCAGCTTGTCTAGTTAAAGCTTCAGCAGATAAACCATCAGACAAATTATCAATTAAACCTTGTAATGTGAGATCTGCATTTGTTCTTGCAGTTGTTTCTGTTGATAAATTTCCAGAGAGTGTATCGATATTGTTTTGTAATGTTTGATCTGCTAATGCTCGTGCATCTACTTCTGTAAGTAAATCAGCTATAACTTCATCAATATTATCTTGAAGAATATTATCTGCAGAATTTCTATTAGTAACTTCTAATGTTAAGTCTGCACTTACAGAATTAATATTTGTTTGAAGTAAATTGTCTGCAGACAATCTATCGGTACTTTCTTGTTGTAATGCTGTTACTGTAGCTTTTGCATTTAATAATAAAGTTAAATCTGCTGTATTTGTATAACCAAGTAAACTTGTTTCTAAAGTTGAAATATCATTTTCAGTAACTGTTACTCTGTCTGCTAAAGCTTGAAGATTAGCATCAGTAGGTACACTTTCTTCAATTGTAGTTATTCTTGCATCTAAAGCAGCGTCTGCTTGTTCTCTTGCAGTTGTTTCTGTACTTAAATTAACAATGCTTGCTTTTAAATCAACTGCATCAGATAGATCATTAAAATCCATAACTGTTACATGATCGTTTTCCAAACTTACAACTCTAGTAGTTAGAGCAGTTAAATCTGCAGAACTAGCTTTTGTTGCAATGTCTTGTTGCAATTGCTGAACAGCTGCTTCAAGATCTGCGCCTTGTTCTAATATTATGACTCTTGTATCTAATGCTGTTATTGAATTTTGAGCAGCAACATCTGCTTCTAATAAGTCAATAACTAAAGCATCGAATTTGTCTTCAACATTGCCAATTAAATTATCTAAATTTGTATCTGCTGTTTGTCTAGCTTGGATTTCATCAGTTAAACTACTTTGATTAGCTTTTGATGTGTGTAATAAATTAACTTGAGTATCTAATAACTTTGCTGCGTTTTGTACAGATGTTGCGGTGTTTATAAAATGTGCAGTCAAATCAGGTGAGTATACATTATTTGTATAAACTGCACCTAATCCAGATTCTATTTTATCTACTTGTGTTTGAAAAGCTTGAACATCATTTACTCCTTCAATAGCTTCAATTAAAGCTTGAAGTTCGTTTTCTTTTGCAGTTGCTCTAGCGATTTCATCATTGACGTATGTTAGATTAGCTTTAAGTAAAAGTCCTGCATCTACATAAGCTTTTGTAGTTGAATCTAATTCTAAAACATTTAAACGATTAGACAGCGTTGTATCTGCATTTGAACGCGCAGTAATTTCACTTTGTAAATCATTTTGTAATTGAGTTAAATCCTGATTAGTATCTGCATTTTCTAAGACTACAACTCTTGCATTTAATGCCAATCTATCTGCAACTTCTGAATCAAGATCATTAACCAAACTAGTCAGGTCTGATGATACTTGATTTACATCTACGGATAATTGATTTAAATCATTAGTTAAAGATGTTATGTCTGCTTGAACCGCAGTCGACTGTGTTTCTAATTGAGAGACTTTATTTGGAATCTCATTGCTATTAACCCAAGTACCGTCTGCAAGTTGATACTGCAGAAGTTCTTTATCTTGCGGATTAGTAACAACAATTTCCCTTATTTGATCAATACGAATTGTACTCATTTTTTAATCCTTTATAGTAAGTGTTATCCATTCCATCTAGCTCTTGTACCACGTGTATCATAGTGAATCCAGCCATTCTCTCTAGGATACAATCCCAATCCGCCTTGCTTCATTTTACCTTCCTTAATTAATTTCTCAACAAGATCATACATTTGTTGAGGAGTCATACATGCTATTTGAATATCTGCAGCATTAGCAAACATATGCTGAGACATATTAGCACCACCAACAGCTTTGTTGCGTTCAGGAGATCGATATCCAGACATGATTTTAATAGATTTTCCACATGCATCTCTCAGTACTTGAAGGTTCTTTAAAAGCTCACTAGCAGCTGCTATGAGCTGAGGAGGCACTACATCAAAAAATTCCATTTCTGACATATTGAAATTTTTTGTAACTTGTAAATCAGTCTTCTGTTCTTTTTTTAACATTTGATATCTCCTGAATATGATTAATTGCTTTTGATAAAACTTCTTTTGTTGAATCTATATCTTCTTTAACTTCTTTGAGTTCTTTATAGTGTTCATACATTTCTGCGTAAAGAGCTTTATTTTCTTTTTCGTTTTTTGCATTTATTTTTTGTTCAAATTCTTGAAATTTATAATTTATTTTTTGAATTTCAATTTTTGATTCAGAGCAACATTTAGCAGATTCTGCTTCTTGTTTTTTCTGTTTTACTTGTTGCAACACTGACAATATCATTGCTATTGTTGCTGCACCACCTACAAACAAATCTTGAACAGCTAACTCTGGTGTGTTAACGGGTTCTACAATTTCTTTTTGTGGCTGTATAATTAAAGGTTTAATTTGTTCAAGTTCTAATTCATACTTAGGATAAGTTATATAAGTATTAAATGGTTTAGATTGAATTAATGGTTTTTTTAAGAATGAAACTTTTGGTTTAGCTTGAGGTTCTTCTTGTACATAGAAAACAAATTTATTATTTTCGCCCCAAATACATTTGTCTATATCTTCCATTGGAATAAACTTGTTTGCTTTTTTTAAAGCTAAAAATACTTTGCCAGATTGAGTTTCACCAAAAGCTAGCTCTTCGTTTTCTATTATACAAGACATTTTACTCTTCCTTATCTAAAGTTTGATCTCCACAAATTTCACAATCTTCACAATCACATTCGCAATTGTCACAACATTCACAAGACAAAAAGAAGGGAACAATACAAGAGCATTGCTCTTCTACACAACTATGTTTGTCCATTTTCTTTTTCCTCTAACTTTGATTTAAGATAAGCTACTTCGTCTTTTAATCTTTGCTTTTCTATATCATCTAATTGCTTACTCATTTCTTCAGATTTCAAAGCAGCAGTATCGTTTTTCTTCTTTAGTAATTTAATTGCAGCTTCTGCAAATACACCAGAAATAAAAGCGATAAAAGCTTGTTTAGCAATGAATGTATCTTGAGTAACAAAATAAACAGACAATGCAACTAAACCTGACAACAAATGCATGTATAGTTCTTTTTGTGCAGATTGCAATTTGTTAACATTCTCTTTGAATGTTTCTTCGATTAACTGGGTGCCAAATTGACCAGCTGAAGCAGATAATAAAACTGCTTCCATGAGTTCGGGACTAAAATCACTCATAATATCTCCTTTTTTGGATTCAATGAAATTCTAATAAAAGAGATATGTATTTTTCAATTATGATTTAATTCTTTCCTGCAACAAAACCTAGAGTTGCAAATCCTAATGCGGGAAGAACATATTTTAAAATTGTTTGATAAGCGTTTTTCTCTTCTTGACATGTTTGTTTTTGATTTTCGCAAGCTTGTACTTGTTGTTTTTCTTGTACGCATGAATCTGGAGGATTAGATTTTGGTACAGCACCACAAGCAGTTATGCATAAAATTAAAATAATACTAATTATCTTTTTCATTTTTATACCTTTACATACCAAACTAAAACTTCGTCTGAAGGTTTTACTTGTAAGTTTTTTGTTAAAGTTAAAGTAATTGTTTTATGATTTGCTGCTATTGATATTTCTGATGCACTTACTTCAATACCATTAAATAAAACTCTAACCTGATATTCATCATTTAGTTTTTTAATAACAGAACTTAAAGTAAAAACAAAAGGTCTAGTTGGAACCAATGGTGAAGTAATTGTTTCTTTTTGCCAATTATAAGTGTCAATATTTACTGATCCTGCATCAATAGTTAAAGGTACCTGACCTAAAGTTGGATCATTATAAACAAGACCGCCATCAACTTTTTGAATAGTATTCACTAATACT
>JACCED010969454.1_pt1 | contig 20691 bp, 22 predicted proteins | sample 7455021 | NCBI WGS metagenome assembly JACCED01 (sample SAMN15323456, study PRJNA562643) | freshwater metagenome | isolation source: river surface water | place: USA:Blue River Watershed | collected 2017-08-19
ATGGACTTTCTGTTCACCGTGGTCGCGTTATCTCTGGAGAGGTAACAACTGGTTCGCAGGCACTTGCTGCTATTGATTTGGAACGTCGCCACGCTATTTCGCGTGCTCACACCGCAACGCATATGGTCCATAAGGCGTTCCGCGAAATTCTTGGAGAAACTGCAACGCAGGCTGGTTCTGAGAACTCACCAGGCCGTTTCCGTTTCGACTTCCCATCAACAGGTGCTGTCCCTGATTCAGTTCTCAATGAAGTTGAGTCTCGCGTCAACACACTATTGCTCGATAACTTGGCAGTTACCGCTGAAACGATGACTCAAGATGCAGCAAAGAAGATTGGCGCTATGGCGCTCTTCGGTGAAAAGTATGGAGACCAAGTTCGTGTTGTCAGCGTCGGTGATTGGGCTCGCGAGCTCTGCGGCGGAACTCACGTCGAACGTTCAGGCCAACTTGGCGTAGTGAAGCTGCTGAGCGAATCATCAGTAGGCGCTGGTGTTCGTCGCGTTGAAGCACTTGTTGGTGTCGACGCCTATAAGTTCTTGGCTCGCGAACATGTTCTTTTGAATTCACTCACCGAGATCATCAAGGGCGCTCGAACTGAAGAGCTTCCTGAGCGAATCTCTGATCTGCTTAATAAGATTAAAGATATCGAAAAGGAACTTGCAGCGGTTCGCTCTGCGCAGGCCATGGGTCAAATCGGAGCCCTTGCTGATTCCGCGCAGGTACTTAACGGAACAACGACCGTCACAGCCGTTCTTCCAGATGGAATAACTGGTGATGACCTTCGCAAGATTGCACTAGACCTAAAAGGTCGAGCACCACAATCTGTCGTTGCACTTATTAGCGCCAACGACGGAAAGCCCGTACTTGTGGTTGCAGTAAGTGATGCAGCAAAGGCAACTGGCCTTAAGGCAGGCGCGCTTGTAAAGATTGGGTCAACAATCCTCGGTGGTGGAGGCGGCGGTAAGGATGATTTCGCACAAGGTGGCGGAACAAATGCATCGAAGTCTCAAGCGGCTCTTGTCGCCATCGCCGATTCCATATCTGGTAAGTAACGCATATGCGAGGCCGACGTATCGCCTTCGATTACGGCGATGTCCGCACAGGAGTAGCTCTCTGCGATCCCGACGGAATCCTCGCTTCACCTCTTTGTGTCTTGGAAACGAAATCGAAGAACTTCATGACTGATATTTCATCGCTTCTTGCTGAGCATGAGCCCATTCGAATCTTTATTGGTAAGCCCCTGAATATGTCCGGTAAAACTGGGGAGAGCGCTGAAAAAGTTGAAGCTTTTGTAGGGCAGATTCAGTCCATGACAAGCCTTCCGATTCAACTAGTAGACGAGAGACTTTCAACAGTGAGTGCGCAGAAGAAGTTGAAAGAAGCTGGAGTATCGATGCGTGAATCGAAATCACTCATTGACGCTATGGCTGCCGTAGCTATTCTGGAACAAGGGCTACTGAGTGAATCTCTGGAATAACTCACCTTTCCCTCGAATTCTTTCAGCGTTCGGCCTGGTTGCGGTCGTGACGCTCTCTTTACATTTTGTTCGAATTCCTGGCAGTTCGGCTCCCGATTTCCCTTGCGGCTCTCCGGCGCAAACCACCGCCAACATCAATATTGCATCAGGTGAATCAGGATTTGAGATAGCTCAATCTCTCTTTGAGGCCGGCGTTGTGAAATCTTCCGAGGCATACTTCCGGGTTGCAGTCGGAGACTCCCGCTCCCAGAAAGTCGCTCCTGGTAACCATGAGATTGATCTGAATCTTTGCGCGACAGAAGCACTCAATCAGCTTCTTGATTCATCGCGCATCACCGGGCTTATAAATATTTTTGAAGGTGCTTGGCTTTCTGAGATTCTTCCTCAGTTCTACAGGGCCGATTTTTCAAAGTCAGAAGTTTCTGAGGCTCTAAGTAGTGTCACCAAGCCAGCTGGCTTCTCCTCGATTGAAGGTTTGCTCTTCCCGGCTCAATACAGTTTTGCAACGGATACATCAGCGAAGGTGGCCTTGCAAAGCATGATTGATAGAGCTTCAAGAGAGATGAAGGCGGCCGGGTTCTACTCATCAAGGGAGAAATTCACTCCGCAACAATTGCTGATCATTGCCTCGCTAGTTCAGGCTGAAGGAAATACTGAGGATTTCCCCAAGATCTCTCAGGTGATCCGCAACCGACTCGCCAAAGGTATGCCACTTCAGTTCGATTCAACTGTTCATTATGTGAAGAAAGTTCGGGGGAGCATCTTTCTCAGCACACAATCAACTTTGCTCAATTCACCGTACAACACATACCGTAAATACGGATTGCCTCCTGGTCCGATTAATAACCCTGGTGCAGATGCTCTGCGCGCCGCAGTCAACCCAGCTTCAGGTGATTGGCTATATTTCATCACTGTCGCACCATTTGATACCAGATACACCAGCGATATCAACCAGTTCAATGACTGGAAGGTCGAATACAAGAAGAATTTACGAGCAGGCAAATTTAGGAGTAAAGAGTGATGAAAGGCGCGGTATTAGGGTCTCCTATTTCCCATTCGTTATCTCCGGTTTTACATAAAGCTGCTTTTGATTTCCTGGGTCTAGAAGGTAATTACTCTGCGATTGAGGTCACGTCGGGGACTTTGCAAGATTTTGTGCAAACACGTGGCTCTGAGTTCGATTACCTTTCGCTAACTATGCCTCTTAAGGAGGAAGTTCTCACCCTCGATGTTGATGCAGATGATCTCACTCGAAGAATTCAGTCCGGGAATACCTTAAAAAATCGCGATGGTGCGTGGTCACTCACAAGTACCGATGGAAGCGGTCTCGTTGCCGCTCTTGCTCATGCCGGTTTACATGATTTTGAATCGGTCCTCATACTCGGAGCTGGTGGGACTGCACGTGCCGTTGCTGGTGCGCTAGATTCTCTTACAAAAAATCTTCATGTGCTTGGGCGCTCCAGTGTGCGACAAGAGGCCCTTGAGTCCGCAGTAATACATACAAAGTTCGAATATCACAGATGGAACCTCGAAGTAGATTTCAACAACTATGACTTAGTTGTGAATACGACTCCAGCGGGAGCTGCGGACCTACTTGCCAATTCTGTGCATCCTGGAATTGCAGCCACACTCTTTGATGTTATTTACAAACCATGGCCTACTGAACTAGCGCAACGATGGAGTGATTGCGATGGAAACGTCCTCAATGGATTAGAACTTTTGTTGTATCAGGGCATCGATCAGCTTCAGATTGTTTTAGATAAACCTCTTGATCGTGCTGGGCTCGCCAACCATATTCGTCCACTTTTGCGCAAAGCTGCTCGGTAATTCACAGGCAGTAGATGAGAGGCGATAACCTCGTTATCTTCTCTGGATGTTTGTCTTATCCCTACTCGTATTCATCGCCGCATTTGATATCCGAACCCATCGCATACCAAATTCAGCACTGCTTCTCCTTGCGATTGTCTCTATCGTTGAAACAGGGTTCAATCTCGATCTTAGAACCGTGGCTCTGACTACTTTCTTGATCCTTTTATTCACGTGGATATCTGGTTGTGGTTATGGAGATGCCAAACTTCTAATGATTCTCATGAATCTTGTGATCCCCATTGGTCGAATACTGGATTATTTACAAGCACTCTTGCTGGCATCCGCCTTACTGATATTGGTGCATCTCATTCGAAATCGTTCAATGCGCGGTGAAATCGCCTTTGCACCCGCACTTTGTGGCGCCGTTCTCGTTCTACTCCCATTGGGCAACATCTATAGATGAGCGAGAATCACTCGGTATCTGCAAGAATAGGCTCATGCGTTGGATTACAGCAGGTGAATCTCATGGGCAGGCCCTTTCAGCAATCATCGAAGGAATGCCGGCTCATGTTGCAATCACAACAGAGGATATAGATTTCCATTTAGCCCGCCGCCGTCTCGGTGTAGGTCGCGGTGCGCGACAGAACTTTGAAGCAGATAAGGTCACAATTCTTGGCGGAGTTCGTTTAGGGACCACTCAAGGTGGACCAATCTCTGTGCAGGTTGCAAATAGTGAATGGCCAAAGTGGGAGAAGGTAATGTCTGCGGATCCAGTTCCTGCAGATCAGATTGAAAACCTCGCTCGAAATGCACCGCTATCTCGCCCGCGTCCTGGACATGCCGATCTTGTAGGAATGCAGAAATACGATTTTGATGACGCACGACCAATTCTTGAGCGTGCAAGTGCTCGTGAAACTGCGGCACGAGTCGCACTTGGTGCAATCGCACGTAATTTTCTTCAACAAGCACTCGGCATAACAATTCTTAGTCATGTCGTCTCTATTGGTTCGGTCCGCATCCCTGATAGTTACGAACTTCCGAAGTCAACGGATATGAAGCGCATTGATGAAGATCCTGTGCGCTGTTCAGATCCTGCTACAAGTGCACGCATGATCACTGAGATTGAATCTGCTCACTCTGATGGAGACACACTTGGCGGCGTATGTGAAGTACTTGCCTACAACTTGCCTCCTGGACTGGGATCGCATGTTCATTGGGATCGTAGATTAGATGCACGACTTGCAGCTGCAATGATGGGAATCCAGGCAATTAAGGGCGTTGAAATAGGCGACGGTTTCCGAACAGCTACACGCCGTGGTTCTGTCGCGCACGATGAGATTGAACGTGGAACCGATGGAGCAATTCATCGACGCACAGATCGTGCCGGAGGAACCGAGGGCGGAATGTCCAATGGTGAAATCCTGCGCGTATCAGTTGCGATGAAACCAATCTCCACTGTACCTAAGGCACTAGACACCATTGATGTGAAGACTGGTGAAGCGGCTAAGGCAATTAACCAGCGATCTGATGTATGCGCCGTGCCTGCTGCAGGCGTTGTTGCAGAAGCTATGGCAGCACTTGTTTTGGCTGAAGCTGTACTTGAAAAGTTTGGTGGCGATTCAGTTCAGGAAGTTCGTCGTAATTACGAGTCCTATATGAAGAATCTTCGCTTCAAGTAAAGCTCATGGCTCCTCGCGTCATTCTGATTGGTCCAATGGGTTCTGGAAAGACGACCATTGGTCAACTTTTAGCGAGCAATTTAGGTATTACTTTCCGCGATACAGATCATGTCATCGAAGAACGTGCTGGGAAAACCGTTTCCGATATCTTCCTGGAAGACGGCGAAGACGAATTCCGTATTCTCGAGAAGAAAGTTCTACGAGATGAACTTCTTTCGGATAACACGGTTCTTGCTCTTGGCGGTGGTGCACCTATTTCAATGGATGCGCAATCAGCCCTCAGAGCAATCGCTTCTCCCGTTGTTTATTTAGATATCTCTCTCGCAACGGTTGCTCCTCGTATTGGATTCAATCGAGATCGCCCATTACTGCTACACAATCCGAGGGGTCAGTGGCAGACTCTAATGGAGGCGCGCAGACCTATCTATGAGTCAATAGCAGATAGCATCATTGATGTGAATGAAAAATCTGAGTCTGAGATTGTTTCCCTCATCCTGGAGGTGCTGAAGTGAAGAGAATTCATGTAAGTGCCGACCGCGAATATGACATCTGCGTCGATGTTGATTTCAAAGCAGAGCTCGTAGAACTAACCAAAGAGAGAACTCGCGTTGCCATAGTCTTCAGTGAGGCCATGGAAGATCGCATTCCTACGTTCGATGCGGGCGATACCGAATTCTTCTATCTACCGATTGCAGACGGCGAGACTGGCAAGTCGGCACCAGTTTTATCCCAGGCTTGGAACTGGTTAGGTGCTGCGGGTTTCACTCGCACTGATTTAATCGTGGGAATTGGCGGGGGAGCAGTTACAGATTTTGCAGGTTACCTGGCAGCAAGTTGGCTCCGCGGAGTCGATTGGGTAGCAGTACCAACGACTGTTGCCGGGATGGTTGATGCAGCTATCGGTGGAAAAACGGGCATCAATAGTGATTACGGTAAGAATTTGATCGGTGCTTTCCATTCTCCAATATCGGTGTTGATTGACCCAATCTGGCTAGAGACTCTCTCTGATCGCGATTTCTCGGCAGGACTTGCTGAGGTCATTAAGTGTGGATTTATTCGCGATGAAGAGATCATTAATCTCATAAATTCAAAGTCACTTGCAGATATCCGATCTTCACGAGAAATCACTCTTGAATTGATTGAACGTTCAGTGGCCGTGAAAGCCCTTGTTGTTTCAGGCGACTTTAAAGAAAGTTTCGATCGAGAGGTTCTCAATTATGGCCATACGTTTGGTCATGCCGTTGAACTTCTCTCGAAATATTCATTGCGTCATGGCGAATGTGTTTCTATCGGAATGGCCTACATCGCCTATCTTTCAGAGTCACTCAATCTCATCGGCCCAGAACTTCGATCGTTGCACATCAACACCTTGACCGCTCTTGGACTTCCAGTGACGTACCAAGGTGCTGAATGGCCAGAGCTTCTTGCAGCAATGAAACTGGATAAGAAGAGCCGAGGGAACTCATTGCGATTGGTTGTGATAACCGAAATCGGAAAGACACAGCGACTTGAGAACCCAAATGAAAGCGAGCTCTATGCTGCATATGAGAGGCTTTCCCAATGAAGATTCTCGTTCTCAATGGTCCCAACTTAGGTCGACTCGATATTCGCGACTCTTCAATCTACGGAGATATGACATATCCAGTCCTCGTTTCGCATATTGAAGGCGCTGCGAGGACTCATGGTTTTGAAGCTGATGTTCGCCAAAGTAATGATGAAGCAGAAATTATTGGCTGGCTTCATGAGGCTGCAGATACCAACACTCCAGTGATTATCAATCCTGCTGCATTTACCCACTATTCATATGCGATTCGCGATGCAGCAGAGTTGGTTAAGGCTCCGCTCATTGAAGTCCATCTTTCAAATCCTTTATCACGTGAAGAGTTCCGTCATACATCGGTAATTTCTGGTGTAGCCAATGGAACTATCGGTGGTTTCGGACCAAATTCTTACGTTCTAGCGCTTATTGCGCTCAAGGCGCTTGTCGCCTAATTTCATACTGTAAACTCCGTTCTCTATTGACCTTCGATAGGCGAAGGCATGAACTGGAGTTACCGTGGCAACAACAAACGATCTAAAGAATGGCATGACCCTCGACATTGAAGGTCAGTTATGGACAGTCGTTGAATTCCAACACGTGAAGCCAGGTAAAGGACCAGCTTTTGTTCGCACAAAGCTCAAGCAGGTTATGACCGGTAAGGTAGTAGATAAGACTTTCAACGCAGGCGTTAAGGTTGAGATTGCTATTCTAGAAAAGCGTGAAATGAACTTCCTGTACAAGGAAGGCGACGATTTCGTTTTCATGGATAACGTCAACTTTGATCAGATGACAATTTCAGCAGCAACTGTCGGAGATGCAGCTAATTACATGCTTGAAAATACTGAGGCAATCGTGGCAATCCACGAAGGCAATCCGCTCTATATCGATCTACCTGCATCAGTTCCACTCAAGATTACTTACACAGAGCCAGGACTACAGGGAGACCGTTCATCCGGCGGAACAAAGCCTGCAACGGTTGAGACTGGTATTCAGATTCAAGTGCCACTCTTTATCAAGCAGGATGAAATTGTTCTTGTTGATACACGTGATGGCTCTTACCAGGGTCGCGCTAACTAGTGTCAGCCCGCAGTAAAGCTCGCAAACAGACTCTAGATTTACTCTACGAGGCCGATATTCGCGGCGCTTCAGCTGCAGAACTTCTTGCTCTCCGCGATGTCGTCGAAGAAGGTCCGGATGCACGTCCAATCCGCGAATTTACTAAGACACTTATTGCAGGGGTAACTGATAACAAGCGCAAGATTGATGAGCTGATTGCTACCTATGCTCAGGGCTGGGATATGGATCGTCTTCCAGCAGTCGATAGAAATATCTTGCGTTTGGGTATTTACGAGATTGTCTGGAGTTCTGATCTCGATGACGGCATCGCTATCGATGAAGCGCTGACTCTTGCAAAAGAACTTTCTACAGATGAGTCTGCTGGATATATCCACGGGGTACTCGGTCGCATCTCATCAATTAAGGAAAGCATCGCTATCTAGCCTTCTCGTCTTTTAAGAAGTATCCGTTCATCTTCTAACCAATTCAGAACAGTCGAAATTGGCTCATCAAATAGAATTCCGATAGTTTCTAAATCGGCTTGACGCAGAGAAAGCACTTCACCATTCCAATCTTGCCGAGAGCGGACAATTCTCTGAGCGACTCTTGCTAGCAATTGATACCGAAGGTTTGAAGGATGTGAAGAGTCGTGGGCCCGCTTATTGATGGCTCGAAGATCAACGATGATTTTCCCGGAAGTTAACAACTCGATGGGTTTCTCATCTGTGAAAAGCTGAGAAACCGGAACTTGATATAGCTCGGCAATCGCGATGGCACGTTTTACGCTGAGTGTTCTGGCGCCTCGTTCGTAGGAACCCAAAACGACCGCCTTGAGAGCACCTTGGCTCATGAGTTCAACATCGCTCAGGGAGAGCGATTTCGCGGTTCTGATAGCGCGTAGCTTCGATGAGACTTCTTGGATAGTGACCTGTGTATTCATGGCGTGACGGTATGTCAGCCCTAGCCGCGCCTTATTTGCCTATCCACAGGTGAGTGAACTTAAGTGCTAAACTGACGTCAACATCCTTTAACGACCCGTCCTGCGAGGCGGGGAAGGAGATTTACATGAGCCTTGCCCTGCCGGCGCCAGATATGGCACGAGCTATTACCCGCATTTCCCACGAGATTCTCGAACGTAACTCTGGTTCGGACTCAATCACTCTTCTAGGAATTCCTACACGAGGAGCTCATCTCGCTGCTCGCATAGCCGCAAATATTGAAGCAATTGAAGGCAAACCGGTCCAATCCGGAACTCTAGATATCACCCTTCATCGCGATGATCTACGGATGAGACCTCCTAGAGCGTTGATGCCAACAACTATTCCTTCACTCGGAGTCGAAGATCGAAACGTCATCTTGGTTGACGATGTTCTCTTCTCTGGCCGCACAATCCGCGCAGCTCTCGATGCGCTCGGTGAAATAGGTCGCCCAAAGACAGTTCAGTTAGCTGTCCTAGTCGATCGCGGTCACCGACAGCTTCCTATCAAGGCTGATTATGTAGGCAAGAATCTTCCTACTTCTCCGACACAGATTATTAAGGTTCAATTCACCGAACTTGATGGGGTAGATGCGGTTTCACTCGAAGAGGGAGCCAAGTAATGCGCCACCTTCTCTCTATCTCAGATCTTAGTAAGGTCGAAGCGCTTCAAATTCTCAACACTGCAGAGGAACTCGCAAGAGTTTCAGATGGTCCAATGAAGAAGTTGCCAACTCTTCGTGGTCGAACAATCGTAAATCTATTCGCTGAAGATTCAACGCGAACTCGCATCTCTTTCGAAGCTGCAGCTAAGCGTTTATCTGCTGACGTAATTAACTTCTCTGCAAAGGGATCAAGTGTCAGCAAGGGTGAATCCCTGAAGGACACTGCTCAAACTCTGCAAGCTATGGGAGCAGATGCGGTCATCATTCGTCATAGCGCTTCTGGTGCTGCGCAACGTCTTGCAGATAGTCAATGGATGACTGGATCTGTTGTCAATGCTGGCGATGGAACCCACGAACATCCAAGTCAAGCGCTGCTCGATGCTTTCACCATTCGCAGACATTTGGCACACGGGGGAGATGACCTCACTGGTTTACATGTAGCAATCGTCGGTGACGTTCTGCATTCACGCGTCGCTCGATCAAATGTCCTGTTGCTAACAAAGCTTGGTGCACTAGTAACACTCGTGGCTCCGCCAACACTTCTTCCAGTTGGAGTTGAATCATGGCCGGTTAAAGTTTCCTACGACTTCGATTCAGTAATCGAATCAGTGGATGCCGTAATGATGCTTCGAATTCAAATGGAACGAATGACAGAACTTTTCTTCCCTAATGCTCGTGAATATTCGCGCTACTTCGGACTCAATAAAGATCGCCTCAAGAAGATGAAACCCTCTGCAATTGTGATGCACCCAGGGCCGATGAACCGTGGTCTTGAGATCACAGCCGATAGCGCCGATAGCGCCCGTTCAGTAATTCTTGAGCAAGTTACTAACGGGGTCAGCGTCAGAATGGCAATTCTTTACCTACTTCTCGCAGGGTCTCAAGAGATTGGAGCATCAGAATGAGTTCAACAATTCTCATCTCAGGAGGAACGCTGCCAGATGGAAAGAAGTCCGATCTTCTCATTAAGGATGGAAAGATCGCAGAAGTTTCATCGAAAATTTCGGCAGAAGGCGCCCGAGTTATCGATGCTTCAAAGTCTGTTCTCCTTCCAGGACTTGTAGATCTACATACTCATTTACGTGAACCAGGTAAGGAAGATGCCGAGACTGTTGAATCTGGTTCGCAGGCTGGCGTCAAAGGAGGCTTTACGGCGCTGAGCGCCATGGCAAATACATCGCCGGTCGCAGATACAGCCGGAGTTGTAGAGCAGGTTTATCGTCTTGGTCAATCAACGGGTCTGCTCGATGTCTTTCCAATCGGTGCAGTGACTCGCGGATTGGAAGGCGAACATCTCGCTGAAATCGGAGCAATGGCTGATTCGATTGCCCGTGTTCGAGTTTTCAGTGACGACGGACATTGTGTCTTTGACCCCTTGGTTATGCGCCGCGCCCTTGAATACGTGAAGAAGTTCAACGGCGTCATCGCACAACATGCGCAGGAACCTCGCCTTACTCAAGGTTCACAGATGAACGAAGGAATTGTTTCATCTCAACTTGGCCTCAAAGGCTGGCCAGCAATTGCTGAAGAGGCGATTATCGCTCGTGACGTTCTGCTTTCTGATCATGTTCAAGCTCGCTTACATATCTGTCACTTAACTACAGCCGGCGGTGTTGAAATCATTCGATGGGCAAAGGCTCGTGGAATAAATGTGACTGCAGAAGTTACTCCGCACCATCTACTTCTTACCGATGAACTTGCACGCAGTTATGATCCGGTATTTAAGGTAAATCCTCCACTTCGCACAGAAGCGGATGTGATGGCACTTCGTGAAGCTCTTGCCGATGGAACTATCGATATCGTCGCAACTGATCACGCGCCACATCCTGCAGAAACTAAGGAATGCGAATGGCAAGAGGCATCGTTTGGAATGCTAGGACTAGAGACAGCGCTGAGCATCGTGAATAAGACCATGGTTGAAACTGGTCTTATAACTTGGGCCACTGTGGCAGAACGTATGAGCCACGCACCAGCGCGCATCGGCCTTTATGAAAACCACGGGCAAGAACTCAAGGTTGGAGCCCCTGCCCATATCGCTGTGATGGACCCAACCTCTCTATTCAGGGTCGATAGAGACCTAGTAGCCTCAAGAAGTCGCAATACTCCGTTCCATGGCATGGAGCTGCCAGGCCAGATTGTGGCAACAATCTTTAACGGTGAAGTTGTTTTTGAAGGGGGTCGTTCATGAGTAAAGCATTCTTCGTACTCGATGATGGACGAATCTTTGAGGGAACTTCTTGGGCAGCTACAGGCAAGACTTTTGGTGAAGCCGTCTTTCAAACAGGAATGACGGGATATCAAGAGACTCTGACAGACCCTTCGTATCATAAACAAGTTGTTGTGATGACCGCACCTCATATCGGAAATACCGGCGTCAACGCGTACGACAATGAATCTAGGAAGTATTGGGTTGCTGGTTTCGTCGTACGAAACCCTTCGACTCTGACAAGCAATTGGCGAAGCGAGAATGACCTAGAGGCTGAGCTAATTAGCCAAGGGATAGTCGGAATTCAAGGCGTTGATACTCGTGCTATTACACGGCATTTGCGCGATCGAGGCGCTATGCGCGTTGGTATTTTTTCGGGACTTGAACTATCTCGCGAAGAGATGGTTATTGAGGTTCGCAAGCAACAAGCAATGAGTGGTGCCTATTTAAGTGACGATGTTTCAACAGATTCAACTTATGTTGTTCCAGCAGTCGGTGAGAAGAAATTTACCGTTGCAGCTCTTGATCTAGGTATCAAAGGCGCAACTCCGCGGGCAATGGCTGAGCGTGGCATTGAAGTTCATGTCATGCCATACAACTCATCATTTGCAGATATCCAAGCAATCAATCCGGATGGAGTATTCCTTTCCAATGGTCCCGGGGATCCAGCAACAATGACCGAGACCATTGATTTAGTACGTGAAGTTCTCGGTGAAGAGATTCCCGTGTTCGGTATCTGCTTCGGACATCAGATTCTTGGTCGCGCTCTTGGTTTCGAAACATATAAATTGCAATTTGGCCATCGTGGAATCAATCAACCTGTCTTGGATCGTAGAACCGGCAAAGTTGAAATCACCGCACATAACCATGGGTTTGCACTTCAAGCTCCAACCGATTCTGGATTCTCGACTGTTTATGGTCCCGGCCAAGTCACTCACGTTTGCCTCAATGATGGAGTTGTCGAAGGTTTAGAACTCACAGAACGCGGTGCATTTAGCGTTCAGTACCACCCGGAAGCGGCAGCTGGTCCACATGATGCTGCGTACCTCTTTGATCGCTTTGTTGACTTAATGGTTACTTACCCAAGAAAAGTTGAGGCTCTCTAATGGCGCGCGATACATCGATTAAGAGCGTCCTCGTCATCGGTTCAGGCCCGATTGTGATTGGCCAAGCATGCGAATTCGATTATTCGGGCACGCAAGCTTGTCGAGTTCTACGGGCTGAAGGCATTCGTGTCATCTTGGTGAATTCAAATCCCGCAACAATCATGACCGATCCTGAATTTGCGGATGCAACATATATCGAGCCGATTACTCCTGAATTCATCGAACGCATCATCGCAAAAGAACGTCCAGATGCTGTTCTTGCAACGCTTGGTGGTCAAACTGCACTCAATGCGGCTATTGGACTCTTTGAAGCCGGAACACTTGATAAGTACAACGTGAAGTTGATTGGCGCTGATGTGGCGGCGATCGAAAGAGGCGAGAACCGAGAACTCTTTAGAGCAATTGTTGAGAAAGTTGGGGGAGAATCCGCCCGTTCAATTATCTGTCACACAATGGATGATGTGATGGGCGCGGTAGCGCAACTAAGTTATCCAGTTGTCATCCGCCCATCTTTCACTATGGGAGGTCTCGGTTCAGGTATCGCCTTCGATGAAGAAACGTTGCGCCAGATTGCAGGCGCGGGTCTGCGACATAGCCCCACATCTGAAGTTCTGATCGAAGAATCAATCATTGGTTGGAAAGAGTACGAACTTGAAGTAATGCGCGACAAGGTAGATAACGTCGTTATCGTTTGTAGTATCGAAAATATCGATCCAATGGGAGTTCACACTGGAGACTCGATCACCGTAGCTCCAGCGCTTACGTTGACTGATGTTGAATACCAGAAGCTTCGCGATCTATCGATCTCAATCATTCGAGAAGTCGGTGTCGATACGGGTGGATGCAATATTCAGTTTGCCGTAAACCCTGATACTGGTCGCATCATCGTGATTGAGATGAACCCCCGCGTATCTCGATCAAGTGCACTCGCTTCGAAGGCAACAGGTTTCCCGATTGCGAAGATCGCAACAAAACTAGCGATTGGCTACACGCTCGATGAAATTAAGAACGACATCACACAAGTAACTCCTGCTTCATTTGAGCCAACGCTCGATTACATTGTTGTGAAAGCGCCACGTTTCGCCTTTGAAAAGTTCCAGGATGCTGATCCACGTTTAACAACGACGATGAAGAGCGTTGGCGAAGCAATGGCCATTGGACGCTCATTCCCTGAAGCGCTCATGAAGGCACTTCGCTCGCTAGAGCGTAAGGAAGCGATTTTCACTTTCACGGATGCTCGTTCGATAGACGAAAAGGGCAACCTTCTTGAATCGATGAAGATGCCAACTGAATATCGGCTCCAGCAGGTTCAACGTGCTCTCTGGTTGGGTGCAACGATGGATGAAGTATTCGCTTCAACCAAGATAGACCGTTGGTATTTGCGCCAAATCGAAATCATTAACGATGTAGCGAGGGCTGTAGCCGAACCAGGTGAGCTCAACTTTGATCTTCTGAAGTTGGCGAAATCAAGCGGCTTCTCAGATGCTCAGATAGCAACAATTCGTGGAATAGCTGAGGCAGATGTTCGCAAAGTGCGCCATCAGTTAAATCTTCGTCCCGTTTACAAAACCGTAGATACCTGCGCTGCAGAGTTCGAGGCCTTCACTCCATACCATTACTCGAGCTATGAGGAAGAGACGGAAGTTCGTCCACGAACAAAGCCTGCCGTGATCATTCTTGGCAGTGGTCCTAACCGAATTGGTCAAGGAATCGAATTCGATTATTCGTGTGTGCACGCCTCCTTCACCTTACGAGCTGCAGATTACGAAACCATCATGATTAACTGCAATCCGGAGACTGTGTCTACCGACTATGACACTTCAGATCGCCTCTACTTCGAACCACTTACCCTTGAGGATGTTCTAGAAATCGTTCATGCCGAATCACTGGCCGGTCCGGTTCTAGGTGTCATCACACAACTTGGAGGGCAAACGCCTCTTGGTTTAGCAGCAGGCCTCAAAGCTGCGGGCGTAACAATTCTTGGAACAAGCCCGGATGCAATTAACTTAGCTGAAGAGCGAGGTGCATTTGGTCAAGTTCTTAAGGATCAAGGACTAACTGCACCTGAATTCGGAATGGCTTCATCGCAAATGGAAGCCCTGTCCATCGCACAACGTATTGGTTATCCAGTTCTGGTTCGTCCAAGTTTCGTCCTCGGCGGACGCGGTATGGAGATTGTTTACGACGACGATGCACTTTCTGGCTTCATCTCCCGCGCGACAGACATCACTCCGGATCATCCAGTATTGGTTGATCGCTTCCTAGATTCTGCAATTGAACTCGATGTTGATGCACTCTACGACGGCGCTGAACTATTCCTAGGCGGAATCATGGAACACATTGAAGAGGCCGGAATTCACTCGGGGGATAGCGCATGCGTTCTGCCTGCTATGACGATTTCTGATTCGCAAAGAGTGCAGATCCGTGAAGCAACGCTCAAGATTGCACAAGGCGTTGGGGTTGCAGGTCTGATTAATATTCAATTTGCGATGGCTGATCAAATTCTCTACGTACTCGAAGCAAATCCACGTGCATCACGCACTGTGCCATTCGTCAGCAAAGCAACAGGCGTTCCTCTGGCTAAGGCTGCAGCCCGTATCTCTCTTGGTTCGACAATTGCAGAGTTGCGCGCAGAAGGTCTACTACCGGCTCAAGGTGACGCGATTGCAAAGGGAATTAGCGTCAAGGAAGCGGTGCTTCCGTGGAACCGTTTCCGTCGCGCAGATGGACGTGGTGTTGATGCGGTACTTGGACCTGAGATGCGTTCAACAGGTGAAGTGATGGGTATTGCAGCGACATTCGGTGAGTCCTATGCCAAGTCGCAGATAAGTTCTTTTGGACCACTTCCTAAGTCAGGGACTGTATTTATCTCACTTGCAGATAAAGATAAAAAACACGGAATTGCACCTGCGCAAGGATTATCAGCACTGGGATTCAGACTCCTTGCAACTGATGGAACAGCTTCGTTTCTTTCCGAGCACGGAGTATCAACTGTTGTGGTCCGAAAAAATTCGCAAGGGACTGGACCGATGGGCGAGAAGACTATTGTCGAGATGCTCAACGCAGGTGACATTGATCTTGTTATCAATACTCCTGTAGGACGTGGCACTCGAGCCGATGGTTGGGCCATTCGTACTGCTGCTGTTCAGAGATCTATTCCTATCATCACAACGACAGCCGGGTTCAGCGCTGCAGTTGAGGGAATCAAAGCCTTACAAGCTGGCGAGTTAAGTGTTTCTCCAATTCAAGAGTGGTTGAAACGCTAATGGCAACTATCAACAAGAGCGCACTTCAGCAGGTTGTGACCATCGTTTCAAATAAGCGAATTGGTGCCTATCACCAGATTCTTCTCAACGTTGGAGACATTGTTAAGAGCTGTCGTCCAGGAAATTTCGTTGCAATACGAGTTGGTGGCGATACATCCAAGATGATTTTGCGTCGCGCATTCGCGATTTCTCGAGTTGCGGATAATTCTCAATATGGCGGCACCATGGAGTTAATTGTTGCTCCACACGGTTCAGGAAGTAAGTGGCTCTGTTCTCAGCAAGAGGGTGCTGAAATAGACATCATTGCACCCCTTGGAACTGCTTTTGGAATTCCAACCGAACCTATCAACGCTCTTCTCATAGGTGGTGGATACGGATCTGCTCCGCTCTTCGGACTGGCAGATGTTCTTAAAGGCCGTGGCTGCAAAGTAGATATGTTATTGGGTGCAAGTGTCGGTACAAAGATTTATGCACCGATGGAAGGAAAGCGCTCAGTTAACTCGTTAAAGATTTACACAGAAGATGGTTCTATGGGCGAGACAGGGCGCGTAACTGAGAATCTTCTAGATATTGTGCGAGATCGCAACATTGACGTTATCTATTCATGTGGTCCAATGGCGATGCTTTCAGCTATCACTGCTTTAGTCGCTGAGACCGAAGTAATCCATCAATGTGCCGTAGAAGAATCTATGGCGTGTGGTGTAGGTATATGCATGACCTGCGTACTGCCCGTTCAAAATAATGACGGAACAACATCGATGCTGCGATCATGTATCGATGGGCCAGTGATGGATGGCGCCAATGTTCGTTGGGATCTTGTCGGCAAAGTTCCGGAGGCACTCGCATGACGCTTCCGGTGGATATGTCTACAACTCTTGGTAATGCATGGTTTCCAGCTCCGTTATTTACAGCCAGCGGTTGCGCAAGTAGCGGTAAAGAGTTAGCTCAGTTCTTCCCACTCAACCAGATTGGCGCTGTTGTCACCAAGTCTGTGATGAGTAAACCCCGACACGGACGTCCTACGCCGCGAATGGCTGAAACTCCATCAGGAATGTTGAACTCAATCGGTCTGCAGGGTCCCGGGATTGATTCATTTTTGGCGAACGATGTTCCTTGGTTATTAGAGCAGAAGGCCCGAGTGATAGTTTCTATTGCCGGTGAAACAGTTGAAGAGTATTCAACGCTCGCTCGTAAACTTCGATCTGTTTCGGGTATTAGCGCTGTTGAAGTAAATATCTCTTGCCCAAACGTTGAGAATCGGGGTCTTGTATTTGCATGCGATCCAGATGCGTCCAGGCGCGTGATTGATGGAGTGCGAAAGACAATTGGTGGTGATTTACCCATCATCGCGAAGCTTTCACCTGATGTAACGGACCTGCCGTCGATTGCGCGAGGCGTAGTCGATGCCGGCGCTGATGGACTTGCGCTTATCAATACGGTTTTAGGCATGGTGATCAATATCGATTCAATGCGACCACATCTTGGCGGCAAGACAGGTGGACTATCAGGCCCTGCAATTAAGCCTGTTGCGGTACGTGCCATCTATCAGGTTCATGCAGCTCTTCCAAAAGTTCCGATCCTTGGAATGGGGGGCGTTGCATCAGGTCGAGATGCACTTGAACTCATCTTGGCCGGAGCATCAGGCGTTTCAGTTGGTACTGCAAGTTTTGGAAACCCATCTGCGCTAATCGAGATTCAGAATGAATTGCGTGACCTTCTTGCGGCTCGTGGTTTCGCCACTTTGCAACAGGCAATCGGTTATGCACATAGAGAAGAGGCGTAATGAAAGCCCCAATCGTTCTAGCTGTTGATACACCAGATATCGAGATTGCAAAGCAATGGGTTGCAGCAACCCAAGAGTCTGTCAGTGTTTACAAATTAGGCCTTGAATTCTTTCTATCCTTCGGCCAAGAAGGAATCCGTGCAATTCAATCCGAGACTGATGCGGACATATTCCTAGATCTCAAACTTCACGATATTCCTCACACGGTTCAAGGGGCTGCTAGGGCAATCGAAAACCTGAAACCTCGATTCCTGACTGTTCATGCATCGGGTGGTCGAGCAATGGTGAAGGCTGCGGTGGACGCGGTCCCTGCAACCGATGTCACCGCTGTAACGATTTTGACGTCACTGTCAGAAGAAGATCTCTTTGAAATCGGCTATGCAAATCCAGCCCTAGAAAGCGCAGTAGCTCTAGCGAAGATGTCAGTTGACGCCGGTGCGCGAGCAATTGTCTGTTCTCCACTTGAAATCGCAGCAATCCGTTCAGCAGTAGGACCAACTCCTCACATTATTACTCCGGGAGTTCGCCCACTCTCAGAAGTTGGCAGCGATGATCAGAAGCGCACCATGACTCCGAAAGATGCAATTACTGCGGGCGCTTCTTTCGTTGTGATTGGTCGCCCGATTACCAAGGCATGGGTTGATGGAGCGCAGGCGATGAAGTCCAAGGCGCGATTCATCGCTGACGAGATTCTCAACTAGATTTATCTCATGGGCGCACCTCCACAACTAACTCCAGAAGAGCGAGCCCGTGCGCTTGCAAAAGCTAAGGAGTCGCGCCAAGTTCGAGCCGCAGTTAAAGCACGTGTAAAGACGGGCGAGTACTCGGTATCTGATGTTGTGAGAATGGCTAAGGAAGATGAAGCGATTGCCAAGATGCGTGTTCTCGAGCTTGTTGAATCAATCAGTGGTGTTGGAAAAATTCGTGGCAAATCGATTCTTGAACGTCTTGAAATTTCCTTGACGCGCCGGATACAGGGACTTGGTAGGCATCAATTGGAATCTCTCGAAAATGAATTCAAGATTCCTTCTGGGCATACGCCGGGCAAGTTGGTCGTACTTTCCGGACCCGGTGGAGTCGGTAAGAGCACTGTGGCAAAGGTGTTAAAGGATTCTTCACCGTTCTTTGTAAGCATCTCCGCAACAACTCGTGCGCCTCGTTTTAATGAAGTAAATGGAATCGACTATCACTTCTATTCCAATGAAGAATTCGATGCTGCAATTGCAGCCAACGAATTTCTCGAGTGGGCCGAGTTTGCAGGTAACCGCTACGGGACTCCACGAAAAGCTGTCGAAGATTCACTACGTGTAGGAAAAAGTGTTCTTCTTGAGATCGAGATTGCAGGTGCCAAGCAAGTAAAAGCAAAGATTCCAGAAGCGATACTCGTCTTTCTCGAGCCACCTACTTGGGAAGAGCTCGTTTCTCGCCTCGAGGGTCGCGGCACCGATAGCCCAGAGCGAAGAGCAGCCCGTTTGGCTTTAGCTCAAGAGGAGATGGCCGCCGCCTCTTTCTTCGATAAAGTCCTCATTAATGACCAGGTCGAGGGAGTAGTCGCATCCCTGATAGAATTCGCATCTGCCTAAATGGGCTGCAAGACCCGCAGAGCCTTTATTGCTACGAAACACAGGAGTACAGATGAGCGCACATATGGATGGAATCACAAACCCACCTATCGACGAACTTCTCGATAAGGCTGGCTCTAAGTACAGCCTCGTTCTCTATGCAGCAAAGCGTGCTCGCCAAATTAACGCGTACTACTCACAACTTGGTGAAGGCCTCCTTGAATATGTTGGACCACTAGTTGATACACACGTTCATGAGAAGCCATTGTCAATTGCACTTCGCGAAATCAACGAAGGTCTTTTGACTATTGAAAATCTAGAACCAACCGCCTAAATTTCTAGGTAAAACCACCATGCAAGGTTTCGGCCGTGAAGTAATTCTCGGCGTTGGTGGCGGCATTGCAGCATATAAATCCTGCGATCTTTTACGCCGACTTCGCGACCTCGGTTTCGGTGTAACTGTTGTTCCTACCCCTTCAAGCTTGAACTTCGTCGGGTCGGCAACATGGGAAGCCCTTTCAGGTCGCAAGGTAACGACGGAAGTTTTTGAAAGTGTAGAAGAAGTCCGCCATGTGTCATTAGCCAAGAACTCGAATTTCATCATCATTGCTCCTGCTACCGCTGACCTCATCGCAAGAGTTGCAGCCGGTCGCGCAGATGACTTACTCACAAATGTAATCCTTGCATCTAGTTCACCTGTTTTGGTTGTTCCTGCAATGCACCCTGAAATGTGGAGCGACTCAGCAACTAAGGCAAACGTTGCAACGCTGCGCGATCGTGGCTATCACGTAATGGATCCCGATACTGGGGCACTTACATCAGGAGATGTTGGACAGGGACGATTCCCTGAAACATCAAGAATTCTGGGGGAGTTCGCCGAAATCACGGGCAGGCATTCAGATCTTCTTGGAAAGAAAGTTGTCGTCACCGCAGGCGGAACACGCGAGGCGATAGATCCAGTTCGTTTTATTGGAAATCAGTCTTCTGGAAAGCAGGGATATGCAGTTGCACGTTCTGCACAGCAACGTGGTGCTCAAGTAACTCTTATCTCTGCCAATTCAAGTCTTGCAGACATTGAAGGCGTGAATATGATTAAGGTAGAGAGTGCAACACAGATGCTCGCAGCGCTTGAAGAAGAATTCACCCATACCGATATCCTGGTCATGTCAGCTGCAGTTGCAGATGCTCGCCCCGAGCAGATAGCGAAAGCGAAGATTAAGAAAAACGAATTCACAAGTATTTCTCTCGTTGAGAATCCGGATATTCTTCGCACAATTTCAGCGAAAAAATCTCGACAAATTATTATTGGATTTGCGGCAGAGACTTCCGAAAATCTTGAGGTAGCCGGAGAGAAAATGGTTTCAAAAGGGGCCGATATCCTCTATCTCAATGATGTGTCCGGGGGAGATATCTTTAATAGCGAGACAACTCATGGATTCATCTTGGTTCGAGGTAAGGAACCCAAGAAGGTGGCAGAGACCACCAAAGACACGCTAGCTCACCAACTACTCGATGAAGCCCTTCTTCAGTTAGGTTAGGACAATGTCAAAACGCCTCTTTACTTCA
>JACCED011866774.1_pt1 | contig 20691 bp, 12 predicted proteins | sample 7455021 | NCBI WGS metagenome assembly JACCED01 (sample SAMN15323456, study PRJNA562643) | freshwater metagenome | isolation source: river surface water | place: USA:Blue River Watershed | collected 2017-08-19
CGGAATAAAACGAAATGAAAATAAAAAATAAAAAAAAAACAAAATAAAAATTAAGATTATATGAGATTAAGAGTAAAAGAGGAAAGAAGAGATGAGAGATGAGAGATGAGAGATGATGAAGAGGGGAGGGGGGATTAAAATCCGTCCAATTCGTAACTTTCGTCCATTTTGCCTAAATCAGTCTTTTTAATGTTCACAACATTATTGTCGACCTTTAATCGCTTAATATCTTCTTCTTTTTCCTGTAGGGTGGTTTGTTTATTGTGGAAAAATTCCTCGACATTTTCGCGTGGACGATATCCCCTGGTATATTCTCCTACTTGCCCATCCTTCAAATCTTTTAATTTGCGTTGATCCATTACAACCTGGAAACTGGCTGTCCCGTAATATCCTTCTTGACCACACATAATATTGGCAGACAATCCACACATTGGGTCCAATTCTCCATGACGTGCGGCCTTTAAAAACATTTCTGGCGTTTCCTCAAAACACGCTTTTGCAATCGGTCCGATGTTGTCTTTATTTACACCGCTACGTGTAATGGATATCATATTGGAATTGTAACACATACGGTCACATAACAAATTCAAATGGTGGTAATTGATATAAGCTCCGTCGTGTTCCATTACTTCCGCGAATTCGTTGTAAATCGTTTGACGAGCCGCTTCAATTCCCAATACATTGTATGCTTCACGAATATCATTCGTAAATGTTTGTTTATTGTCGATGAAATCCAACCCCAAAACGTCCATTAAATTACTACCTGCTGTGTCCAATACCCATTTATCTTCACGGACAAATTTACCCTCTTTTTTCACCATGAAATTTTGGGCTTTGCGCATTGAAACACCGTCGATTTCTTTGATTCCACGTAAGACCACGTTTTGCAACAATTGTTCTTGGAAATTTTTCAAATGGAAAATTTCGTCGTTTTCGTCAATTTGTTTTTGTTTCGCAGTCAATTTCATCGCATCTTTTTCAATACGAATACGAATAATCAATTTGTCGGCATTGTAATCCGTATATACCACATTCACCGATGTAGGATAAGCGTTTAAAATTGCAAAATGAATGTCGTCCATAGTAATGTTTTTGTCCAACATTGACTCAATATCCATTTCCAAACGGATCACCCATTTTGATTTTTGTGATGAGGATGATTCAGTTGATGGAACCGAATGTTCCAATAATCGTTTCGCTTCTGGATCTTCCCATTCTGCCTCTTCTTGTGGTTTACTCACAATACAATCATCAATCATCCTTTCAAATTCTAAAAAGGTCCCCAACGTTTCAGCATCTTCCTTAATCAACGTTTTTTGGTCATGAGGATCGAAACAAATTTCCACACAATTCACCACATCTTCCAATTTCGTGTGTTCCAACAAATGCAATATTTGTTGCGCTTTTTCTTTATCTTGTTCGTCCTCTTCACGTAAGAACACAGTCAATGACGGATTCTTAGAACGTTTCTTCTTGTCGGTTGGCGACAATATTTCCTCAATACGAGGAATACCACGCGTCACATTTGCTTTCGACGCCACACCCGTATGGTGAAAAGTGTTGAGTGTTAATTGCGTGGTTGGTTCGCCAATGGATTGACCCGCAATGATCCCCACCGTCTCGCCAGGATTCACAATCGCCAATTTGTATGCACGCTTTATCATTTCTAGCGCCAATACCAAACCAGCACGATTGAAACGTTTCACCAATAACAATTCGCGTGGACACAAATGATAATAATACAACACTTGAAACAAATAATGTGGCGGACAATAAAACAACTGTTTTTCCAATTGCGACATTGCGTCCTCAATCAATTCAAACGCTTCCAATGGAGTAATATCGACCACGCTGTCCATGGTAATATTCAATTGGCCCTGAATATTATTTAATAAATGCGTAAATGCCACCGGACAATGGATTTTACTGTCGCCTTTGAATTTGAAAACCCGTTTGATGATGTTATCCCTACAGGCGATCATCCAATCAATGTAATGTTTATTTTTCTCCTTCAGTTGATCTTCTTGTGATTTCATTCGACGCAATGTTTCTTTCGTAAAGGTTGCCTGTAGAGAACCCTTTTTGTTCGCGTTATTATAGGTATCATCATCATCATCATTTGGAACAAATGGTAATACGTAATGTGCGTAAATGTCCTCAACAGACATGGTCACGATAGGCACAAATTGAACTTCTACTTTCGTCGTGTCAATACTGTCATCCCCATAATTAAATTGGATGATTTTGTTTTTGCCATTACGTACCGTCATGTCGTAATCCACCTTTAAATCTTCTAATCCCTTGATCAATTTGCGTTGAATATAACCAGTTGAACTGGTTTTGACCGCGGTATCAATAATACCAATACGCCCCGCCATTCCGTGGAAGAAAAGTTCGTGCGGTGTGAGACCCGAAATGTATGAATTCTGAATGAACCCGCGGGCTTCCGGAGAATCGTCAAATTGCGTGAAATGGGGCAATGTACGGTTTTCAAACCCGTAAGGAATGCGTTTGTTTTCAACCGATTGTTGGGGTAATGAGGAAAGCATTTGGGTGATATTAATGTCTTTGCCTTTACTTCCTGCATCTTTCATAATCACGAAACGATTGTCTTTGCGGAGATTCTCTTTGGCGATTTTCTCAATGCTTCGTTGCGACAAATTGAGAATATTGCTTACTTGGTTTTCAAATTCGTCAATATTCGAACGTGCGGTCGAATTGTCGAATGTACCCAAATGCAATTTGTTAATCAACTCTTTCACTTCCACACGTTTTGATTGAATAATTTCATTGATTTTCAACTTGTTTTCGTCGCTAATCACCAAATCACTAATTCCCACACTGAAAGCCGTTGTTTTCAAATATTCCGTCACAATGTTTTGGAGATTGTCAATAAATGACGCAGCCGCAAGATTACCAAAATCGTTACAAATTCTGTGCAAGAGGCCTGTAGAGGTGGCGTCAATGATTGAACTATCCAATTGTCCCTTACGATATTCCCCGTTGCGAATATCCACATTGCGGTCATTTAATCGAAGGGTCATCGGTGGCAGAATTTGCGTCATTAAATCGAATGTTGTGTGATTATTGCGATTATGGTGGAGTTTCTCAATGTCGATTTGATTAAATTGCATCAAAAAATTCATCGTGTCCCGGTCCGTCAACGGAACACCACTTCTTTTTCTTTCCATTTGATCTTTTTGTTGTTCTTCTTGATGTTCTTGTTCCTTATAGGCTAAAACCTCGATATCGTCCCTATCACGTGTTAATAAATAAGAACCCAACAATGAATCTTGGAAAACACCGACAATGGGTTTATTATTGGCTGGACTCACAATTTGGTATGGAACCGCCGCCAAATTCCTCAATTCCGTCTCTGATTCTAAATCCTGTGGCGCATGCAAATTCATTTCGTCACCGTCAAAATCCGCATTATATGGTTTTGTACATCCCACATTCATACGGAAAGTATCCCCGCGTTTCATCACCTTCACAATGTGACACATCATACTCATTCGGTGCAACGTTGGTTGACGGTTAAATAAAATGGCATCGCCGTCCATCAAATGACGATGGATAATATCACCATTTTCCAATTCAGCCACCAATTGCGAAACGTCGCGATCATAATCCCGTAGGTGAATCACCAACCCAGATTTTTTCTCTACAAGTTTCGCCCCCGGATGGTTATCTGCACCGTTTTTCACCAATTGAACCAAAAACGCACGATTGCGATCATTCAATATCACTGGTTTTGTTAAATTCTTGGCGATTTTCAATGGAACCCCCAATTGACGAATACTAATATTCGGATCCGCCGTAATCACACTACGCGCCGAATAATTCACACGTTTCCCCATCAAATTCCATCTTACACGACCATGTTTGCCATTTAAACGTTCTTTGATTGTCTTGTAGGGACGACCACTGCGTTGTGCGAATTGACCCACACCCGTTATTTTGTTGTCTACAAGCGTTGCCACGTAATATTGTAAACACGCGGTATTGTCGTCAATACTGGATTGTGATGCGTCTTTGTCCGCCATTTTCTTGCGCAATATATTGTTCGTTTTAATAATATGCGCTAAAATATATGTTAAATCGTCTTCGGATCGTTGTTGGGAATCCTGTTTCACGGATGGACGGACGGATGGGGGTGGGACTGCCAAAACTTGACAAATCATCCAATCCGGCCGGGACCATGTAGGGGAAAATCCCATAAAGGTCACGTCTTCATCCGAAATGCGGCGAAATAATTTCAACACGATTTCCGCGGTCATCGTCATTTCCATCTTTTTCTCTTCACCACTTGATTTGTCCTTACTGGTCCATTCCGCAAGTATGGTTGCGATGTTTTTCGATGATATACGTTTTGGCTGTTTATGCCCACACCCGTCACGCGTATCTTGTCCACATCGACCAATGTTTTTACACTTTTTAAATACATAATCCCATCTCGTTACTGGTAACATTTGCATGACGTGTTGGTGTTTGGCTTTGTTTATCAACAATTTACCACACTTATAACAAACACATGACAATATTTTTTGTATTGTCGATATATATTGGACATAAAACACTGGACGTGCTAATTCAATGTGACCAAAATACCCAGGGGAATCTTTGTAATTCAGACGATCGGTTGGACATATCATATTGCGTTCTAATACACCCATACGAGGATCAAACAAGCCCCCAATTTTCGGTTTATTCCCCGTCGTATATGTTTCACGATCCGTAATTTCCGCAACAGAACCTTTACGAATTTCTTCCGCCGACATCAGACTAAATTGGATACCTAATATTTTGGAAGGCAACGGTTTTGATAAATATGAATTCAAATGATCTGCCATTTTTTTTTCTTCTTTTACTCAATTTTCCTCAATTTTTTATCAAATTATCAATTTCGTCTTTTTTTTTAATTAATCTATTTTAAAATAATCACAGCTATTTATTTTTATAATAATTATGACACACCTTCCAACCAAAAAAAAAACAAATATAAACTCTGGAAATTTTCTTATTATTTAACGAAAAAAAAAAACAAGAACAAAGAAAAAATAAATTTTTAACAAAAAAAAAAGATAAAGCGAAAAAAAATGGGAAGACGTCGTAAAGATACAAAAAATACAACCACAACAACCACAACCACAACCACAACCATAACAAATGAAGAAGAAGAACAGGATAAGCCTGTAGAGGGAATATCATCTAGAACACGTCAAAGATGTTGTTCTTCTTCCGATAATAATAGCGAAACCAGCGATTCCCCTTTCCGACAACCTCCAAAAAAGAAAAACAAAATTGTTATTGAGGAAGAAGATGTGACAGAAAAAGAAAAAGGGTCTGGAAAAGGCGACCAACAAGACAAAGTTATGAACCGCAACAACATTGAAATGGTTGTTGTTGAAGAAGATGACAAAGACAAAGAACAACAAGATAAGGAACGAGACAAAGATAAGGAACGAGACAAGGTCGAATTTTTATTAATGAAGAAAAACAACACCAACAATATATCATCCCCTACAGGCATATCTCAAATAATTGTCTCGCTTCTAAAATCTGTCGCAAATGAAAAATTAAAAATGAATCGTAAGAAAAAAAACTGTGAAGATTGTCATCATGACCATGACGATGATGATGACGATGATGATGATGACGATTACGATGAAGATGATTATGAAGATGAAGAAGATGATGATTATGAAGACAAAATGGATGAACGTGAATTTGATCTCTACATGGAAGATATTATTAAACGTAAATTATTGGAACAAAATGAAAAAAGTGATAATAATAATAGTGGAGACAGTAGTGAATGCGATGGTGAATATGACCCAGCGTTGTCTAAAGAAGAAAATGTATTGAATGTCCTTTTGAAATCTGTCGAAGGGATTTCTGAATCTGAAAAAAAGGAATCAACCGTTTACAAAGAAATCGAACGACTTAAATATCAATCTATCGATAAACAAGTCCGAAAAGACCGCGATACCAAATTCACCCATTTCAAACAATTCAAACAATATTTAAATGATGATGAAGACGAATTCAATTCCAGCAACGATATCCGTTCCTTCCTCGTCATGGATGTCGACCGACAAAAACACATTTTGTCTCATATCAACCGTATCAAACTCGTCTCCCCCAACAAACCCAATATCATTTCCCTACTTGAATCCGACAATATTCCCGACTCCATCAAGTCCATTGTGATCAATAAACTCAATCAATTACGCAATACTTCGAATAGCGAATACGCTAAATTAAAAATGTGGATCGACCATTTTTTCCGTATCCCATTTGGTATCTATCGCAACCTCGATGTCAATTTAAATCGCGACGGTATCGAAAAATGTCACGCCTTTATTGAAAACGCAAAACACGTACTCGATTCCACCATTTACGGAATGAAAGACGCCAAAATGCAAATCCTACAAATGATCGGTCTCTGGATCACCAATCCAAACGCCGTCGGAACATCGATCGCCATCCAAGGCCCTCCCGGTACCGGCAAAACATCTCTCGTACGGGAAGGCATCAGCAAAATCCTTGGACGCCATTTTGAATTCATCCCTTTAGGCGGTGCTACCGATAGCGCATTTCTCGAAGGGTTTTCTTATACTTATGAAGGAAGTCGTTGGGGACACATCGTCCAAACACTCATGAACGCTAAATCAATGAATCCCATTTTTTATTTTGACGAATTGGACAAAATCAGTAAAACCGCCAAAGGAGACGAAATCACCGGCATCCTGACACACCTCACCGACACCACTCAAAACGGCTGTTTCCATGACCGCTATTTCTCAGACTTGGAATTTGATCTCAGCAAATCCCTCTTTATTTTTTCATATAATCAAGATACCGACATCAACCCCATTTTAAAAGATCGCATGTACAGGATACATACCAAGGGGTACAACATTAAAGAAAAATATGTAATTGCCAACGATTTTCTCATTCCTAAAATACGCGAACAAACCAAATTCGCTAAAGATGATGTTATCATATCCAACGATTTATTACAATTCATTATCAAAGAATACACCGAAAAAGAAGAAGGTGTTCGTAATCTCAAACGGTGTCTGGAAATTATCTTCACTAAACTTAACTTGTTCCGTATCATGCGTCCTGGATCCAACTTGTTTAGCGATGAAATCAAACTCGAAATCCAATTCCCCATCACTCTCACTAAAGAAATCGTCCTCAAATTAATCGAAAAAGAGAAAAACGACGACGACAATCCTTCACTCAAATTCCTTTACATTTAACATAACAACAAACAAACAAAAACAAATCGAAAACAAAAAAAAAAGGATGAACAAACAACAACATTTGAAACAAATTATTGATACATTCGGAACTCCAAAATTTCGTCATTCAAATTCTTTTTTTTATTGCGAAAAATCCAAAGAAACCCAAATTATTTTATATACCATTTTCAATGAAATGTACAAAATGGTATACAAACACTATTTCGAAAAATCAAATAGCGCACAATATTGTCGCAAGTTAGAAATTGCGATTCAAAATCTATTCATGGCTCGATCGTTTTTAGCCTGTAAGAAGCATCGTATTGTGACGGATGCAATCGATATGCCGTTTGAAAAATCGCAGACAATTCAGTACTGTCGCTATTGTTTTTTATGTATTTAATTTTTTATAGTTAATAAAAACGCCTTTTGGGATCTTGAAATGCCTCTCGCGAATACACGAAACCAATACGTTCATTGAAACGATCTATCTCATCTTTCGTTACAGGTTGCCTGTAGGGGATAATTGATTTGAAAGTTTCAATATTCGCATCGTCTATTTCTTCCTCATTTCTCAAATCATCTTCTTTGATTCCATACATTGATGGTGGCTCTTCCCTTTTATTGTCGCTTTCCCTCTCTTTCTTCTTTTCCTCTAAGGGAGTGCCGACCGCAGAAGCGGCTTGGGCGTTGCCATTGGAACCCTTTTCTTCCACTTCCTCTTCTCCTTCTCCTTCTCCTTCTCCTTCTTTACCACTGTCTCCCTCGTTTTTCATCTTTAATTTTGTTTTTAATGTTTCAAATGTCTCCGTCATGATGGTCATTCCCTCGTCCACCGTTATACTCAAACACCCGACAATTAGACACCCGTACAGGCATGATAGCAATATGGCCCCCATGATTATGTATTCCCATGTAAATTCCATATTCCATATTTTTATTTTTGAGGGAATTGCAATCCATAATGATTTTATAAATCCACTGAATGAATCTGTATCTATTTGTATCATTTTATTTTTTATTTTATTTTATTTTACTAATATCTTTTTTTTATAAGTTTGTTTTTTTTTAATAATAATATAACAAATTAAATAATAAATTAAATAATAAATTAATAATTTTAACTTAAACAAAAAAACGTCTTCCTCCCTTTATATAAAATAATATTGTCAGTTGTATTTTGAACAGAAAATATTTAGTTATTTTTTTCACAAGATTTTTCCAGATTAAACAAAACAAAACAAAAGATGAATTCTCAAGAAAAACTTAAATTACAAGAAATGATTAACACCTACGGTGTTTCTGATCAAACGGATTTGATGCGCGAATTAAAACACAGTAAATTCATTTATGACGATGTAAATGCCATTTTGAATTTGCGTATTAAAATGCGAGGAAAAAGCGAAAATGAATTAATGGAAGCTTGTCAAACCCGATGCTACTTCTTATATAAAAATTACACCGACATTTTCAATAAAGTCGTTAAAAACGAAATCAATCTCGACATTCTTCTTAAATTTTTAAATGTCCTCCAAGAAATCGAAAATGGCAACGTCGATCAACATGAAGCCTCTTTTGTCATCGGCAAATTACTTAAAGAAATGTATATTGACAGCGCAATGAAAAAAGCAGGTAAAATGGACCCTACAGGCAACATCACCGATCCATCCATTGCGAATATCCCATCTTCGGATAATAAATCTAAAGAAAAGAAAAATATTTCATGGAACGAATGGAAAAATAAAGCATAATCATTTTGATCCTTTTCTCTTGAGTTGGACAAGAGATTTGGAAAAAAAAATGATTCTTTCAAAATAAAAATGTTTTCTCCCATTTTTCTTTTCCTTTCCTTTCCTTTCCTTTCGTTTTCTTTTTATTTTGTAGCTGTAGCTGTAGCTTTTTATCGTTTTTATTTTATTATTAGGATGGATTCGAATTTCGTTTTATTACAATAATACGGATTATAACATGTATTCTATTTTTTTATGTAGGAAGTTGGATCTAGACATACATGTTATAACAAAAAAAAATATATACATAATTGTTAAATGACGTGGAACACCAAATAATGTTTATTATATATTTTTGTTTCTCTTTTTTTTTGTTTCTTTGTTGTTTTTTTTAACAAATGGGGTAGGGACAGAAAAACAACAAAAAAGAGAGAGAAAAAGAGAAACAAAGCCGTTATTTATTGCATTTTTTTTGTTTTTTAGTATAGTATTTTTTTTGTTAATCGCGTTTTATTAAATTAAATTAAATATAGTTTCTTAAAAAAAAAGTTAAAAAGAAAAAAAAATACAATTATGATTAACCGGCGAACACTCGTCATTGTCGAATCTCCGGCAAAATGTAATAAAATTGAGTCTTTTCTTGGAGCGACTGAATATAAAGTTATGGCTTCTTTTGGTCATTTACGTGAAATCGCAGGTGGACTCAAAGCAATCGATATCCCAAATCATTATCGCCCTTCTTTTCAATTCATTGAAACAAAAAAAGAAAATATCCAAAAATTGAAAACCGCAATCCAATATGCAAAAGCAGTTATTATCGCAACGGACGATGATCGTGAAGGCGAGGCAATTGCATGGCATTTGTGTGATTCATTCGGGTTGCCTGTAGAGACAACACCTCGCATCATTTTCCATGAAATCACCAAATCAGCCATTCAACACGCGATCGCCAACCCCGTTTTCCTAAACATGCGCCTCGTTGACGCCCAAAAAGCACGTCAAGTATTGGACATCCTCGTTGGATTCAAAATCTCCCCTGTGCTTTATAGACATTTTTCATATCGTTACGCAAAATCCCTTTCCGCTGGCAGGTGTCAAACCCCCGCATTACGTATTATTTATGAAAATCAAATCGATATTGAACGCGCTGGACCCGGATCTGTTTATACCGACGTTGTCGCCTATTTCACCAAATTACATTTGCCTTATGCCCTTTCGCCGCCCCTCGCTGGCGACGATCCACTTGCAGTCGAATCCTTCCTACAGGCAAGTAAAGAGAAAGATGTCCATCGCATTTCGATTGGCGATCCCAAACCCGGACAATCCTCCCCACCATTACCCTTCACAACCAGCGGTCTACAACAAGCCGCTTCCAATTCTCTACGATATTCACCCAAACAAACCATGGAACTCGCACAAGAACTCTATGAAAATGGATTCATCACATATATGCGAACTGACGCCACCACCTATTCTGACGAATTTCTCCTACAAGCGAAAAAATACGTGGTTACCTGTTGGGGGGAACCTTATTGGGGATTTGCCTGTAGGAAGAATGTTAGTGACGGTGTTGCAGACAATGACAAAAAAATCAATAACAAGAAAAAGGCCAAAACAGTTGCCGCTGCCGCAGCCGCCGCCGTCGCTGCTGTGATTCAACAACCTCACGAAGCCATCCGCCCAACAAATATCGAAACAATTGATTTACCAGAAGGACATCGCGCACGTTCCCTTTATAAACTCATTTGGACACGCACCCTCGAAAGTTGTATGACCCCGTCAACACATCAAACCATACACACCACCATCACATCACCCCTACAGGCACACCTCTATCATTATACCGCCACCAAAATCATTTTCCCAGGATGGAAAGCGGTTTCCGTAAAAAAACATAAACGCGATGATTACGACAACGACAACGACAGAGAAGGAGATGGAGAAGAAACCGCAAATCCACAAGCATTTGAAATGTTCCTCTACTTGCAATCCGGCGTTTCACTCCCTTTCAATAAAATCCAGGCAAAAAATGTTTTGAAACACATGAAATCGCATTTGACCGAAGCCAAATTGGTTAAATTACTCGAAGATAAGGGAATTGGCCGACCATCCACTTTTTCTTCCATTGTCGAAAAACTCAAATCCCGCGATTATGTTCGCCGCATGGACGTCCCCGGTGTTGAAATCGATGTGACGGAATGGACACTTGAATCGCCTAAAGATCCCCTGTACAGGCAATATCATAAGAAAACATTTGGTGCCGAAAAAAACAAATTAGTTCTCCAATCTTTGGGCAGACTCGTCTGGGAATTTTTACGTAACCATTTTGAACCTCTTTTCCAGTACGAATTCACCAAAAATATGGAAGACTCTCTCGATAAAATCGCCACTGGAAATAAAAATGGATGGGAATTGTGTTCCGAATGTGATCAAGAAATTGAGAAATATTTAGCCAAAACCTCTTCCCTTCATAAATTACGCATCCCCATCGATGATCGACATGTTTATACGATCGGCAAATATGGCCCCGTTATTGAACAAATAAATGAAACGGTTGATGATTCGAAAAAATCGAAATCGAAATCGAAAAAAGCAGAAGCAGAAGCAGGAGAAGAGAAACAAGAAAAAGTTTTCTTACCAGTGATTCCAAATGTCGATTTAATTCGTTTACAAAACGGCGGATACACTCTCGATCAATTAATTTGTCGTTTTAAACAACAAGATGCCATTGGTAAATACAAAGATGGTTTGGTATACATTAAATCTGGTAAATATGGTATATATGCTGAATATCAAGAAAAAGGCAATAAAAATGATGACGACGACGGTAAAGATATGGATGACAAAGAAGGAGAGGAGGAAGAACAAGTAGATGAAGAATTGGTTGCAAGTGCCCTTCAATTAGGACTCGATGAAGTGGATCCGCATGTAGAGGCAACAGATTATTTGGTGAAAGACGAAGAGGATGTGAAAAACGTGACTAAAATATCGTTAAAAGGATTGAAAAAGGACATTGACCAAATTACCATGAAAGATATTCTTCCCTACTTGGAAAAAGCTTTCAATAAAAAAGAAAATGGGATTGTTAGACGTCTAGATAAATATACCGACATTCGTGAAGGTAAATATGGACCCTTTGTATTCCATCAAACACCCACCATGAAAAAACCCAAATTTGTCGGTCTGAAAGATTTTCGTGAAGGTTACCTTCATTGCGATCTCGAATCTTTATGGGAATGGCTCGAAGATAATCATGGCATTACGAACTCATAATTTCTTTTCTTTTCTTTTCTTTTCTTTTCTTTTTTTTTTGTAATTAAATATTTTTTCCAGGGTTTTATTTATTTATTTTGTTAACTAAAAAAAAATAAAATTAAAATTAAAATTAAAGATATATCCAATTTAAAAAAAAAAAGAAAATGTCATCAATCTCCGAATTTTATGAACGTGTGGATCATTCTTCATTAGGACAGCCAGATCTTCGACAAAAGAGACTAAATTTATATCTTACGATTGATAATTATTTGCAACAGAATAATTTGAATTTGGATGTGGGTCAAGATAATCTTGGACCTCCAATACGGTATTATGAATTTGTGGATATTAAACTTTGCAATCGGCTCATAAGAGAAATATACTATTTGACATTAGACGGAGAAGAAGAAGAAAATGACCGAATCAAATATCAATTTAATTTGTATGTTCAATTGTTAAAAGACGTAATTTCTATTATTCACCAACATATATATAAAGATGTTGTTGAATACCAAAATCAAACCAAAGAGGTTGACAGTATTCTCTACATTCACAATGGAGAGAAACTTGAAAATCTTTTATATGAATGGTTTTTATTGCAACTTAAAATAATGGATTATTTGTTTTCTTTTATGATTTGCAACATGGACTCTGGAAATTTCATACGAACGGAAGATCGTATTGAAATAAAAGAATCACAACATGTTTCCAAGACGAGTTTTATCAGTTGTTCGGATGTCGCCGGATTTTTGAAAGACCTGGATTTCATGGAAGATTCATTTCAAACAATCAACAAAAAAACATCCGACTCCATTTACGCAGTTCGCAAAAATATTCGAATTTTATTTGATCATTTGACATGATAATTTTATTTGCATTTGCATTTATTCATTTTATTTATAACTTAAAATTATTTCATTGCATTTTTATTTATTTGTATTTTTTTTTATAGTCTTACTCTTGCTCTAGTATAATGGTTGGATGCTAGTTTTTTTTGGTATTCTTCCTTTCTTCTTTCTTTGCGTATTTTGTTAATATCAACTGAATTTTCTTCAATAAATTCATAATCACGTCCATCTTCGTAAACGTTTATAACAGCAGCTTTTTCCCAGTCAGCATATTTAAGTGGATATGTTTCGTTTGATACGTATTCGTCAATATGTTTTTCTAACATGTAACGTGCATCTGATATTGTACGAACTTCGACTTTTGAATCTGTTGAATGTTCCGTGACGTCGACGTTTGGGGTTCCATATTCATCTTTATATATGATGTTGCAATATTTTTGGAAATAATTATTGTATAAGGGAACTTCATGTTCATGGTATTTGTTTAAATACAATTTCACTTCGTCTGAATCAATGACAGTTTCTCCAAATTCAGGTATTCGGATTGATTGAATTAATCGCAAATCGTGTGCATTATTGTACTGATTTGGTGTTATATATGATTCTAACATTCTTCGTTTCGTGGCAGATATAACATAATATCCTTTATATGTACCACAATCATCCCCGCATTCTTCTGTATTACACATTTCTTTAATTATATCGGATGATCCCGGCTTGTTTTTCCCTTCTAAATCGATATAATTACGACCATAATCAATTATTTTGCATAGATATTCGGTCGGAAATGTGATGGTTCTTCCTGATTTCAAGTGATAATTCATTACCATGTATTTCTTTTTATTATCATAAGGTTTATATAATAAAACATTTCCAGAATGTAAATCATAATGTGTATAATGGGGTGCTAAACAAGTAAGGGCAAAATAAATTTGATACATGAGACCAAACATGTCATGTCTGATTTCATTGAAATTATTCGTTTTTCCAACATCTAGGTAATCTGCTAAAGGTCGTAAATGATCGAAATATTGTGTTAGAATACACAAATATTTATTTTCAATACAACTTGATTTCACGTCGGTTGGTTTTGGATTCTTTGAGAGCATTTTGTCCAATTCAAGGTTCGCATACATTCCTTTCTTTGTTTTTTCCAACTTACTCCAATCATCGCTTGACAATCGATATATGTTATATGTTTCTAAAAAAGCGGGCAATTTAGTACAAATATGGTTGACAAATTCTTTTCCAATATAATATTCATAATAAAGATTATCTGCATATTCTGATTTTGTACATTTCATAAGAGTATATGCCGTGTATTCTGATTCTGGACGTTTAAATTGTATTTTCAAAACAAATCCGTTGTTGCCTTTACCAATTAATTCAATTTTATTATTGACAATTAATTTCAAATCATTAAACTGATTCATATAACTTTTCAAATGGTTATAATAATTTCCAAGAGCAATACAAAATACTGGATCTTTACATACTTTATCTAAAACATTTGATATACGTTTTTCCGTATATTTGAGTTTTGTATCTAGTAATTCTTTTATTGACTCACCACCGTTGAATTTGAATATTTTCTTTTTAGTTTTGTTCCTATAAAATTTGGGATTATGATCAATTGCGTTCAATAAACGAATTTGCGCTTTTGCTTTTTTCAATGTTGTTGCTTTTGCCATGATTTCTTTCTTTTGGTTTCGGTCATTCTTCTCTTTGTAAACACGGTATTTATTGGAATTTGGTAATTTCCTGATTTTATACGTCATTTTTTTTAACACTTTTTTATTTTATTTTATTTTGATTTTTTGATATATTATATATAATAAATAAACACATGAAAATAAAATAAAAATTGAAAAAAACTACATTTATCCAAATAATAACCGGTTAATGGTTGTGTCAACACAAAACAATTTATGAAAAAATATGCCAGCTAAGAATAAACCGGATAAAGTGTATAAAAGATTCCAACCGGTGAAATAAGAGATGAGGAAAGCGCCAATAACAGTAAAAACGACATCAATTATTGCGACACCCATAAATCTATATGAATGAACTCCTTTTCCGGGTTCACCAAAAACATTTTTATATTTACATAAAGAATTTGACATTTTATTTTAACTTGTGCAAAAAAAAAAGAGAAAATAAATAAATTTTTATATATGAATGAACAGATTTTTTTTATTCAAACCCAGTATCAACCCCTATAGGCGATAAGGTCCCCATGTATCCAATGGCTGATTGAATGTGGAACATCCGTGAAACATATAAGACATATTCGTAACATTGCTTAGATAAGGTCCCCATGAATCCAATGGCTGATTGAATGTGGAACATCTGTGAAACATATAAGACATATTTGTAACATTACCGAGATAAGATCCCCATGAATCCAATGGCTGATTGAATGTGGAACATCCGTGAAACATATAAGACATATTCGTAACATTGCCGAGATAAGGTCCCCATTTTTCAAGAGGCTTATTGAATGTGGAACATCCGTGAAACATACCAGACATATTTGTAACATTGCTGAGATAAGGTCCCCATTTTTCAAGAGACTGGTTGAATAAGGGACAACCATGAAACATACCAGACATATTTGTAACTTTACTTAGATAAAGTCCCCAATTATCAATTGGTTGATTAAAATAAGAACATTCAACGAACATGTAAGACATATTTGTAACATTACTGACATCCCATTGATCCAATGGCTCATTAAACGATGAATAGACAAATAATCTTGACATATCAGTGATTTTGGATACATCCCAATCATTGAATTTTCCATAGTCCCAATAATTCCAATATTCTTTCTTTTCGTCCAATGTGAGACGATCATATTTATTAATTGCTTCTCTTAATTCTTCATTACTTTGTGGAGAAAAAGAATTTGACATTTTTTTTTACTTATGCCAAAAAAAAAGAGAAAGAGAAAATGAATAATTTTTATATATGAATGAACAGAATTTTTTTATTCAAAATCCGTATCAACCCCTACAGGCGAACCCTGTAGGGGAAAATATTATCTGGCTTTTATATTAATATACACACTTTTTTTTAATTTTAAACTCATTTTTTTTAACAAGATGGAAATATTCAAAACCCCATTCAAAAAAATTTTTGGGATTAAAAAACAACAAAATGGACAATCTGTGATTGATCGTTTAGTTGCACAAGAAAAAACAACCGAACAACAACAAGAAACAATTGAATCGTTTCTTGATTATCTTTACCAAAAAGGGAAAGATAAACCAAACAAACCCCTTGCAATTCATAAAAACACGATTGTCCAAGGATTTTACTTAAACTACCTTTTCAAAAAATTTGGTTCAGAATGTTTTCTTCCAAACAATTCGGACAATAGGCCTTTTGGAATTTATTTAGTAATACCGGTTTTGAATACACCAGACCAAATCCTAGACCAAAACCAATACCAAGACAATAGTGATGCTATGTTTCATTTAAACCCATCCGAAATAAAATATGAAGCAGGATTTTTTATTAAGAATTTCAAAAAATGTATTGACAACAAAACTAAATTTATAATTATTCCACTATCGCTTGATATTATATTTATGAATTCACGCAATGAGGATGAAGACGATGAATATAAACATTCACGCCATTCGAATGTTATTATTTGCAGAAGAGATGAAAAAAATAAAAAAAAATATATATTCGAACATTTTGAACCTCATGGTTCATATATTAGTTATGGACAAGCTTATGAACATTTGATTTCAAAAACAATTCAAGAATATTTTTTGGAAGGGCTAAAAACAAAATATGGAATCGAATATGAATTTAAGCCATCGTCGAATGTTTGTCCTTTACTGGGAAATAATAAACGATCATGGGGACTACAAAGATATGAAAACAGATTTCAAAATGTATTTGGATCAGGTGGATATTGTGTTATGTGGACAACCTTTTTTACTGAAATGTGTTTACGAAATCCAAATTTATCGGCCCAACAAGTTTTACAAAGAATTAAAAAATATATAAATAACGAAGAAGATAAAATACAATTTATTTTCAAAGGGTTTGCTGAAAAAATAGCTGACAAATTGAATAAATATTATTCTGAAATCATAAATAAATATATAGAAAATGATGTTGTTGAAAATGATAATGATGATGATGATAATGATGCTGATGAGGTTGTTGAGAATAAGAATGAAGATATTGAAATAACTCGTGATGTTACGAATAAAGTATGGCGTAATCAAAAGTTAAAGACTTTTGTTAATAAAGTATTTATTGCAGAAAACAGTGGTTTTGTAAATAACGCTGACGAAGTTGAAAAAGAATTATTGAATACATTAAAATCAAATTTGAGCAAGATAAATAAAAGGAAAATACTGGGCGGCGGCGGTGGAACTAAAAAGAAGAAAAGAATGCGACAAAAAGGGAAATCGAGGAAATCACGAAAATGATATAATACACACACAACCCCTACAGGCGAACCCCTGTAAGGGAAAATATTATTGTCTGGCTTTTATATTAATACACACTTTTTATTATTTTTTTTTCACATTTTTACATTTTTTTTTCACATTTTTTTTTTAAAACAAAATGAGTTATAAAAGAAAAAAATATCATTTTTACGGAGGTCAAATACAAAATAATGCAATCGATGCCGTAATTAATCAAGATGATGATGCGAATCAAAAAGAAGAAACAATTGAATCATTCTTGGATTATCTCTATCAAAAAGGAAAAGAAGAACCAAATAAACCAATGGTGATTCACAGAAATAATGTCGTCGAAGGATTTTACCTGAATTATCTTTTGAAAAAATTCGGCTCTGAATGTTATTTTAATTATTCTTTAGATCGTATGGGTATAACTCAATCATTTTATATCGACAAATATGATGAAATGAAACATAACGAGTTCAATACGATAGAAAGTGCACTCGCTTTTAAAAAAAGATTTAAATCATGTATAAAAAATGAGAATCTTAGAGTTATTATCATACCGCTTTCATTACGGGTTAGTAGTGCGGACAAACATCAAATTGTTGGACATGCGAATGTAATCATTTGTAGAAAAGTCAACAATAATGAATATATATTTGAACATTTCGAACCACATGGGTCTGATTATCAGGGTGATTCAGATTACGGAGATTCCATTGCTGATGTTATTCAAAAATATTATTTGAATGATCTCGGAATTACATATAAATATGAACGTTCGAATAAGGTTTGTCCGGTTTTTAGAGGTATTCAAACAACTTATGATTATGATGTAGGAGAACGTAACGGAGGATATTGTGTGATGTGGACAATGTTTTTTATCGAAATATGTTTGCGAAATCCAACTTTGTCGAGTGATATTGTGTTTAAAAGAATCATGGCACACGTAAAAAAAGATACAATTCAATATGTCATTAAAGGGTTCACAAAAAAAATGACCGAAAAAATAAAAAAATATTATACTGAAATCATTAAGCATCATACTGGGAATGATTTCGATTTATCAACCTTTTTTGATAAAGCCGATAACAAGAAATGGTACGAGCTTGATTTACTTCTTCATGATATAATTACACGCGAAACTAGAAAACCAGGTAATATGAGCAAAATAAGAGGTTTTCTTCAGAAAATGTTTGAACCCAAAAAGAAAGAGTTATTGAAAACCCTAAGTTCGAATTTAGATGACGCGAAACATCGGGAAGAAGCCAAACGAAATCTCGAAAAAGAAATCATAACAAAAAGAGAAGAAATAAAAAAAATGAACCGAATAAGATTTGAAAATGAAGAAATGTTAAAAGCAGTAATTCGTCAGTATGTTGATATGGCGGATGATCAAAAAAAAGAATATTGGAAACATTGGAATTATGGATATTTTAATGATTGGGATGTTTCCAATATAACTGATATGAGCCATCTATTTATGGGAATAAAAGAATTCAATGAACCACTTGATCAATGGGATGTAAGTAACGTTACAAATATGGTTTTCATGTTTGGAAGTTGTCGCTTATTTAATCGACCACTAAATTCATGGAATGTAAGAAATGTAACCGATATGACAAACATGTTTTGGTATTGTCGATCATTTAATCAACCACTAAATTCATGGGATGTAAGAAATGTAACCGACATGGCAGGAATGTTTTTTGAGTGTAAAAATTTCAATCAACCATTGAATTCATGGGTTATCGATAATGATACCAACATAACTGCGATGTTTCGCGGATGTGTAAAAATGTCAAACGAAAATATGCCTTTACTTGTACGTGAAACATACCAAAAAGAAAAACGATTAAAAGGCGGTAAAAATAAAACGAAGAGAACGAAGAAAACGAAGAAAAGAAAAACCCTGAAAAATCGACCAACAATATAATACACCCCTACAGGCTAACCCTGTAGGGGAAAATATTATCTGACTTTTATATATACACACTTTTTTTAAACCCATTTTTTTGAAGAATTTAAACTCAAAATAATATTACCTATTTTTTTTTGCTTTTATATTTATTAGCTTATATTGATTTGATGATGGTCAAAAAACATAAAAACGATGATGACAAAAAACTAAAATACATTATTCAAAAATTAAAGCATCATTTCAAAGGGGGTCAACAAGGACAAGAAATTATTCAAACGGTCCTTCAAAATGTGGACAAAAATGATCCAAAAAATCAAACAATCGAAACATTTTTAGAATATCTTTATGAAAAAGGAAAGAATGAAAACCAAACAAGACCGATTAAATTTCGCACACGTCCATTACTTCGACGTTTTTATTTGTATTATCTGATTACTAAATTTTCTTCGAATTGTTCCAATATATATATGCATATATTTTTGGAAATAAAACCCTCAAATTTTAACAAGAACGCAAATGAATTTGTTGAAGATTTTTTGAAATGTCGAAATAATAAAAATGATAATTTAATCATTATTCCTGTCATTATATCAATGAAAGATTTAAATGGAGTTGAAAATTATCATGCGAACGTGGTTGTATGTCGAAAAACAGATAAGAATAGCTACACTTTCGAACATTTTGAACCTCATGGTAATTTTTTTGCTAATTCTGAGATGATGGGAGAATCGATTACCAATTACATTGACTCATATTTATATTGGTTAGAACAGAGACTATATATAAAATATCAATTGGTTAAATCAAATCAGGTATGTCCAAATATAAAAGGGCTCCAATCTTATGAAAAAGAGTATGTCGGAGAAACCGGAGGATGTTTAACATGGTCAACATTATTTCTTGAGATGTGTTTACGAAATCCTGATCTGTCAGGTAATGAGGTTTTAAAACGATTATTGGATTATTTTGAAAAAAACAAAGAAAAAATTAAATTTATAACGAAAGGATTAATAGATAAAATGCTTGGGAAAGTTGATAAATTTTTTAAAGAAATCATAACTGATAAGATTCAAGACAAATATCAGATTGAAGAAATTTTTGAGAATGATTATTCTGATTTTCCAGTTATAGAAGAATTAGCTAAAATTTTAATGGCTATAATTAATGATGATAGTGCCAATGCCAATTACCAATATGTTTCACAAGTCAAACAATTGCTGAATGAAAGTGCAAACAAACAGAAAAATA
>JACCED010657025.1_pt1 | contig 20688 bp, 20 predicted proteins | sample 7455021 | NCBI WGS metagenome assembly JACCED01 (sample SAMN15323456, study PRJNA562643) | freshwater metagenome | isolation source: river surface water | place: USA:Blue River Watershed | collected 2017-08-19
AAACCCCGTCACGCTTTCCAGGAAGCAGCCCAACAGCAGGGTCGCGATGAAAATACGCCTTGGCGTGGCGGCAATGCCATCACCTTGCCCTTCAAGCCCCGAAACAGCGGCGTGTAACAACAACCCAGCCAGAACCACCCCCATGGGTTGCAGCGCCAGATAGGCCCCGCGCAGCATCTGCTCCCCCAGAAAGCCCGGTAGCGCCTGGTCAGCCGGCAAAGAGACAAAAGCGGCGGGAATGGCGGCCAGCAGCGCGGCAATAACCGCGGGTATTGGCGCTACCCGTCCAGAAAACAGCAGGCTGATCAGCAGAAGCAGCGGCAGTGCCTGAAGGGCGAGGATCATGCGGCCTCAGGCTACCAGGGTGAAGGTTTTGCCAACGGCCGCGGGCACCACCATCGCCTCGCCATAAGCCCGTTCCAGCGCATTCACCGCGCGCCAACCGGTGCAATGCGCGGGGAAAAGATAGGTCAGGCCAAAGCTGCCGAGATCGCGCACCGTTTCAGGGATCACGCGTTCATTGATGCCGGATAGGTGAAACCCGCCCATCGCGGCAAAAAGCGGCACGTCAGGAAAACGCCGCCGCGCTGCATGCAGCACATTCACAATGCCTGTGTGGGAGCAGGCGGAAAACACGATCAACCCCTTGCCGCGCAGATGCACCGCCATGAAGCGTTCATCCGTCAGCCATTCATCGGGTTGCCAGGGGGTGTTTTCATCATCGCGTGCCACCTGCCCGGGCAGGCCGGTTTCGTAAGCGGTGGTACGCGGAATTTCGCCGCTGACATAAAAGCCATCGGCGATGAGGTGTTCATCGCGCACCACGACCGGCGTGGCGCCCATCGCTGCCCAGCCTTCAGGCGTAGGCACCCGATCCATCGGGAAAACCCCGCCATCGGGCTGACGGCCGCCGCGTTCGCGGAACATCCCCGGGTGCAAATATAACGGTACGGCGCGCCCCCCATTGGCAGCACGCGTCATTTCAATCGCCTTCGGCAGGCCGCCCGCATGATCCCAATGGCCGTGCGAGAGCACCATGGCCTCAATCGCCGCGAAATCCACGCCAAGCCGCGTGCCATTGCGTTCCACGGCGTAATCCACCGGGCCGCCATCAAATAAAACGGTGCGGGATTTGCCGCCGATCTCGGCGCGCACCACCAAGGATAGCCCGTGATTGGCGCAGCATAGCGCGCCGCCCATGGTGCGCTTCATCCCTTGGCGTTGCAGGCGCACCCATTCACGCGTGACAAAACTCGGCGTGGAGGAAAGGCTATCCGTGACATTATCCACCAGCACCGTGATTTCGATGCGATCCGCCGCAATGGGTTCGGCCATGGTGTCCTCCGCTCAGTTCTTTCGGCGCGTCTCGGCAATGGTGATGACCAGCGCGCCGGCCAGGATGATGCCGCCACCAAGCCAGGTCCAGGGATCGGGCACTTCACCAAAAAAGATCCAACCAAAGCCGACCACGGGCAAAAGCCGCAGATATTGGAAAGGCGCGACGGCAGAGGCTTCCCCCGCGCGATAGGCTGAGGTCAGTAGCCAGATGATGCCGGGGGTCGTGACAGCGAAGGCCAGCAGAAACAGCAGATCAAACGCGCCAACGGGCGTGAAGGCGGAAATGGCGAAGGGCAGCATGCCAAGGCTGGTCACCACGCCCACCCAAGCCAGCACGGTTTCATTCGGCTCAGTCTGCGCCAGCATACGGCTGGTGAGCGTGATGCCGCACCAACTGGCCGCTGAAGCCAAGGCCAGCACGACGCCGATGAAGGAAATCTCTGCCCCCGGCCTGAGCATCAGCACCACGCCCAGAAACCCTGCCAAGGTGCCAATCCAGCGCGCCGTGCCGATATGTTCCTTCAGGACCGGCCCCGCCAGCAGCGTGGTGAACATCACATTGGTGAAGGAAAGCACCGTGGCCGTGGCGAGATCGAGGAAGACGAAGGACAGGAAATAGAAGCCCCAGGTCAGCAGGCTGGCCGCGCCACGCATGATATGCAGCCCGCGCCGATTGGTTTTGAAAACCGCAAGCCCGGTCTGCAACAATAATGGCATGACCCAGAGCAATTGCCCGAAAGATCGCGCGAAAAGCTGCATCGCGGTCGGAATGCCACGGTCATTCATGTAGCGGATCGCGAGCGCTTCCCCGGCAAAGAGCATGGCGGCCAGGCTCATCAGCACTGCCCCGCGCAGATTGCCCGGCAGGCTGTTCCAGCGCGGCGTCATGGACGGGAAAGGGAAGGGTGGGGCAAGCGGGCGATTCCGCGATAAGGGAGGGTTTAGCCTGCGACCTTGCCTTGCCCTTGGCAAGGGATGGCGCTTTGCGGCAGCCTCCGCAATGCAAGGAGATTGCGATGACCAGTGCAGCCGAACAACGCGCCATCCGTGACGCCGTGGATCATGGCCCGATCCTGATCTGGGGCGCGGGGGCGATTGGCGGCACTTTGGGGGCTGCGCTGGTGCGCGCACGCCATGCCGTGGTGTTCGTGGATATCGTGGAAGATCATGTCGCCGCGATCCGCGACCCGGCGGTGGGCCTTACCATCGAAGGCCCGGTGGACCCGCACCGCATCTCCGCGCCTGCCTATACGCCCGCGACGTTGAAGGGCCAGTTCCGTCGTGTGCTGCTCTGTGTGAAGGCGCAGGATACGGAAGCCGCCTGCCATGCCATCGCGCCGCATCTGGCGCCTGACGGCTATGTGGTTTCGTTGCAGAACGGGCTTTGTGAGGCGTTGATCGCACCCATTTTGGGCGAAGCGCGCACCATTGGCTGCTTCGTCAATTTCAGCGCCGATTGGCTGGCGCCGGGGCGCATCATGTATGGCGGGCGCGGTGCGCTGGTGCTGGGCGAATTGAGTGGCGCCATCACGCCGCGCCTCACTGCACTGCATCGCATACTGTCCGAGCATTTCGAACCCGATGCGATCATGACCGAGAATATCTGGGGCTATTTGTGGGGCAAGATCGCCTATAGCTCCATGCTCTACACCCAGGCGCTAGGCGAGAAAGGCATTGCCGATGCGCTGGCGCGGCCGGAATTGCTGCCGCTCTGGCGCCGGCTTGGTCAGGAAGCCATGGCTGTGGCGCGTGCGGAAGGGGTTGCAGTTGGCAGCTTCAATGGCTTTGACCCGGTGGCTTTCGCGCCTGACGCCACCGAAGCCGCCGCGGCGGCTTCCATCGCCGCCATGGTGGAATTCAATCGCCCCAATGCGAAAACCCATTCCGGCATTTGGCGCGATTTATGGGTGCGCCGGCGCCGCACACCGGTGGATGCGCAAATCGCCCCGGTATTGGGCATTGCCGCGCGCCATGGCGTGGCCTGCCCCACCATCACGCGGCTGGTCCAGATGATCCATGAATGTGAGGCCGGGTCGCGCCCGGCCTCGGATGATAATCTGCTGGAATTGATGCGCGGCTAGAGTCTCATTGGCGCGCATTTTCCGAGCCGCCAAGTGATCCCACTTGGCTTGAAAATGCGCTAATTCAACGTCGTCAGCAGCCCCGCCATCAGCTTGGCGCGCGGCACCAGGCTGTCGATCAGCACGTGTTCTTCAAGCGTATGCGCCAGCGCGCCCTGTACGCCCAAGCCATCCAGCGTGGTGATACCCAGCGCGCCGGTGAAATTGCCATCCGAACCGCCGCCGCTGGACTGGTGGTTGATGTCAAAGCCAATCGCCTGCGCGATCTCCCGCGCATGGCGATAAAGCGCCATCACCTTCGCATCCGGCTCCCAAACCGGGCGCGTGACACCGCGCGTTACTTCCAACTGCACATCATTGGTGGAGGAGCGCAGCGCCAGCATTTTGGCGACACCGGCATCGAGGTCTTCCTGGCGTTTCGCCATGGAAAGCGCCTCGGCCTCGGTCGTGGTGGTGACGCAATTCACCCATTGCCCGCCATGCAGAACGCCGACCGAGAAAGTGCAATCCTCCGTCGTCATATCCTCAATCGCCAGAATCTGGCGGCACATTTCCTTGATCGCACTCCGCCCTTCCGCGAGCCTGGCCCCCGCATGGGAAGGCTTGCCTGTGGTCTTCAGATTGAAGCGGGCGATGGCATAGCGCCCAGTCACCACGCCGCCATCAGGCCGCGCCGGTTCCGGCAGCAGGATGAATTTATGGCGCGCCGCTTCGGCTTCGATCAGATCGCGCGTCGACGGGCTGCCGATTTCCTCGTCGCTGGTCAGCAGGATCGTGATCGGCAGCGGGGTGGCGATTTTTGCCGCGATGATCTGGCGCATCGCTTCCACCGCCAGCACCGTGCCGCCCTTCATGTCCAGAATGCCGGGGCCATAGCAGCGATTGCCTTCGCGCCGGATCGGCAGTTTTTCGAGTGTGCCGATGGGATGCACCGTATCCAGATGCGCCATTACCAGAATACCCGGCGCGCCATCCCCGGCCGGGTGCGGAAAGCGTGCCCGCACGCAATCGCCAAGCCCCATGCGGCCGGGAATGCGATCAATATGCGCCCCCAGCAGCGCCAAATCGCGTGACGCCAAATCCATCATGCGATTGACCGCCGCCGCATCAAAGGTCGGGCTTTCGCAAGCCGCCCAGCGCATCAGCCGGGCCAGGATGTCATCAGCGTCAAAAGGGAGCGCAAGGGCAGCGGCGGCGTCGGGCATGGTGTTTCAGATCCTGCGATAATGATGGCGCGCAAGGCGCAGGGCCGAATGCTGCGGCGGCCTGCCGCCCAGGGCAAGGGGGCAACTCGGCAGGTCAGGGGCTTGCTGTTAAGCTGCCGCAAAAGCGGAGAGACTGCGATGCGCCTGCTGGTCGCCAATGCGAATACCACCGAAGCCATTACCGAAACCTGCGCCGCAGTGGCGCGCGCTGCCGCCGCACCGGGCACGGAAATCATCGGTGCCACGCCGCGCTTCGGCCCTGCGGTGATTGCCACACGGGTGGAGAATGTCATTGCCGGCCATGCGCTTTTGGAAGTGCTGGCCGAACATGCCGGCCGCGTGGATGCCGTGCTGCTCGCGGTCAGTTTCGATACGGCCCTGGATGCGGCGCGGCAGATGATGCCCTGCCCGGTGCTGGGCATGACCGAAGCGGCGGCGTTGACGGCTTGCATGATGGGCGGGCGCTTCGGCCTGATCACCTTCGGCAATGTGGAGCCCTACCGCGAATTGATCGCGCGCCATGGGCTTTCAGCGCGGCTGGCGGCACTTGCCGGGCTGGATGCAACACCGCCGGAAGCACTCGCCAATCCCGAAGGGGTCGCGGAAAAGCTACGGATCGCGGTGGAAGGTCTGGCGGCACAGGGGGCGGATTCGGTTGTGCTCGCCGGGGCGGCGCTGGCGGGCTTTGATCGGCGCCTGGCGGGCAGGGCGGCTTTGCCCCTGTTTGATGGCATCCGCTGCGGTGTGAAGCTGGCAGAGGCGCTGGTGGCGCTTGACCCACCGCGCGCCCAGCAAGGTTCCTATGCGGCGCCGATGGGGCGCCTTAGCCAAGGCTTGGCGCCAGCCTTGGCAGCGGTGTTGCGCCAGGGCGGCTGAGACGGGCTCTGCCGCCGATAGCCTCGGGGCCAAGGCGAAGCCACCTTTTCCGCCAAAGCCGCTTCAATTTGGCTTGGCCGGTGCCAAGCCAGCAGGGTCACCGCCCCATGCGGGCCGGATTATTCATGGTGCTATTGGCATTATCGGATATGGCTGGTCTGCCGATATTGCCAAACAAGGCCTGCAAAATATTGCGTTCAGTGCCGGGTACTGGCGTTTCACGTGCCACCATGCCCGTGTCTTGCCCATCTTCTGGCTTGAGCTGGCGAATTTCCTGCACCACGCCACGGCGATCAAACGTAAAGGCCACAACGACACGGTCACGCAGTTCCATGTACCGGCCAGGCATGATCTGCGTGATGCCAGCGATGTAATACCAATTGGTTTCATCGAAGGTTCCACGCGCGCTGGGCGGCCCAAAAAGGGCTTCCACATCGGAACGGGTTTGCACGCCCACCGTGATTTGCGCGAGCTTATCGGCATCCACCCTATTGCCACGCGGTACAGGCGGGGGCGCGAGCCACGCACAGCCGCCAAGCATTGCGCCCAGCAGCAGAGTAATCACCGGTAGCGCCCGGCGCAGATTGACCATTCGCAACTCCGGCACCATTTCCAAGGCCTTCGATAGACACCCCAAGGCCCTGGGGTCAACCGGCAGGGCGCATGGACTGGAATGATATCATGGGTTTGTTCAGCGCCTTCAGACCTCCGCCGCATGAAAGGGCCGGCTTTCGGCTCTATGGCGTAGCCGTCGCGGCGGCGCGTGCGCCGTTTTTCTTCACCGAATTGGCCGTGCGGGACTCGGTGGAAGGGCGGCTCGACCTGATCCATTTGCATGTGGCGCTGCTGATTCGCCGCCTGCGCCGGGACCCAGACGCCCGGGGGGCTGCGCTGGCCCAGGCGGTTTTTGATGCCATGTTCGCCGATATGGACGTGAATTTGCGCGAAATGGGCGTGAGTGACCTCGCTGTTGGCAAGCGGGTGCGCGGCCTGTGGGAGGCGTTTCACGGCCGGGCCGTAGCCTATGAGGCAGCGCTGGAGGCCGGTGCGCGTGACCAGTTGGCGGAAGCCCTGGCGCGGAATGTATGGCGGGAAGAAGTGCCCAGCGCCTTGGCGCGGCGCTTGGCCAGTATTGCCATGGCCCAGGAAATTGCCCTGCAAGGCCAAGACATGACAGCATTTTTGGCGGGGCAGGCCAGCTTTCTGGCGCCTGAGGGCATCGCCTATGACACCTGAATTTTCCCGCCGGCAATTGCTCGCGACCCCGTCTGCCGGGGCGCCTGAGGAAATACTGGAAGCAAGCGCAGCCGAATGCGCAGCCTTGGCGGCGCGGTTTGGCATTCCTGCCCTGCATGGCCTGAGCGCCCGCTTCACCCGCCGCCCCTATCCGGGCGGTGGGGTATTGATCACCGGGCGCCTCAAGGCGCGCCCGGAACAGCTTTGTGTCGTCAGCCTGGAACCGGTGGTGGAGGCCGTTGATGCCCCCTTCAGCCTTTTGGTGATGCCCGCCGAGGCGGCCCTGCCTGAGGATCTGGACGGCCCGGATGAAATCCAGGCCGATGCCAGCGGGCATTATGATTTGGGGGAGGCGATTGCCGAGGAATTATCCCTTTGCCTCAACCCCTACCCCCGTGCGCCGGAGGCCAAATTGCCCGAAGCGCTGGGGGAGGCGGAAGCCGAACCGGCCCGCAATCCCTTCGCCAAGCTGGCCGCGCTCAAGCCCAAGCCGGGCAAGGGCTGAGCCGCGCATCTGCGGAGCGGGAGAAGCAAAGCTTGCGCCCCTCACTGGGGGATGCTATGCGCCGCCCCCTGATTTCATCCACCATGCTCGTTTATGTGAAAGAGGCCCGGCGCCATGGCCGTTCCAAAGAAGAAGACGTCACCCTCCCGCCGCGGCATGCGCCGTAGCCATGAAGCGCTCGGTAACTCGGCGCATCATGAATGCGCGAATTGCGGGGAATTGAAGCGCCCCCATCATGTCTGCTCGCATTGCGGCTATTATGATGGCCGTGAAGTTGTGGCGGCAGATCGTGTGAAGCCGGCGATCCGGCTCTGATCCCGCGATAGGCAGGGCGCCGAGGCTTCCAAAGTGGCTGATTCCGCGCCGTCCTTTTCCCTGGCTATTGATGCCATGGGCGGGGATGCTGCCCCAGAAGCAATACTTGATGGTCTGGAATTGGCTGCTGAACGCCATCCAGGCGCCAAGTTTTTGCTTGTTGGTGATGAAGCGCGCGTGGGCGCTGCCCTGGCGCGCCGCAAGCGTGCGGCCAGCGTCTGTAGCCTGCGTCACGCCCCGGAAGCGATTTCGGGCGACTTGAAGCCAACAGCGGCACTCCGCATCCGCGGTTCATCCATGCGCTTGGCCATTGATGCAGTGGCGGGCGGTGAAGCGGCGGGTGTGGTTTCAGCGGGCAATACCGGGGCGCTCATGGCGCTCGCTAAGATTGTCATCAAGACGATGCCGGAGATTGATCGCCCCGCATTGGCCGCCATTGGGCCATCAGCGCGCGGTGATGTTGTCTTGCTCGACCTTGGCGCCAATGTGCAATGCGATGCGCGCAACCTCGTGGAATTCGCCATTATGGGCGATGCCTTTGCCCGCACGGCCTTGGGGCTGACCGCGCCCAGCATTGGTTTGCTCAATGTCGGCAGTGAGGAATTGAAGGACGATGACCGCGTGCGCGCGGCCGCCGAAATTCTGCGCGATTCGCATATTGGGGCGCAGTTCCGCGGCTTCATCGAAGGCCATGACATCACAGCAGGCACTGTCGATGTGGTGGTGACGGATGGCTTTACGGGCAATGTCGCGTTGAAGACCGGCGAAGGCGCGCTCAAGCTCATGCGCGATTTGCTGCGCCAGGTCTTCACGAGCAGCCTGCCGGCGCGGCTTGGCTATTTGCTGGCGCGCCCCGCCTTGGATCGGCTGCGCGAATGGATGGATCCGCGCCGCTATAATGGTGCCATCCTGCTTGGCTTGAATGGTGTTGTGGTGAAATCGCATGGCGGGACGGATGCGCTGGGCTTCGCCCATGCCGTCGATGTGGCCATGGATATGGTGACGCATGGCTATAATGACCGCATTCGGGATGGCTTCACGCGGCTTGCCATTGATCGTTCCAGGCTGGCGCCGCCGGCTGAGTGATGTAGCTTAGCGCCATGGTTATGCGTGCGATGATCGCCGGCTGCGGCGGCTACCTTCCTTCCTTACGCTTGTCCAATGATGAATTGGCGGCGCGCCATGGGCTTGAGACCACGGATGCGTGGATTCAGGAACGCACAGGCATCAAATATCGGCATGTCGCCGCCCCCGGCGAATCGGCTTCTGATCTCGCGGCCGGTGCGGCGCTGGCGGCTTTGGCGCAGGCGGGCACGCCTGCCTCGGAAGTGGATGGCATTATCGTCGCGACCACAACGCCGGATTCCGGTTTTCCGGCCACCGCAGCGCGGGTGCAGGCCAAGATCGGTGCCGGGAATGGTTTCGCCTTCGATATCACCGCAGCCTGCACCGGTTTCATCTATGGGCTTTCCGTGGCCGAGGCGATGATGCGCGCCGGCCATGCCCGCAATGTGCTGGTCATTGGCGCCGAGGTTTACACGCGCATTGTCGATTGGACTGATCGCGGGACCTGTGTGCTGTTTGGCGATGGCGCAGGGGCTGTGCTGTTGAAGCGGGGTGAAGGGCAGGGCGCGGTCACGGATCGCGGCTTGCTGTCCACACATTTGCATGCCGATGGCCGACATGGGGATATCCTTCATGTTGAAGGCGGGGCGGGCTCAACCGGTGGAACCGGTTTGCTCCGCATGGCGGGCAAGGAAGTGTTCCGCCACGCTGTCAGCAAATTGGCAGCGGTGGTGGATGAAGCCTTGGCGGCCAATGGCTTGACCCATGCCGATATTGATTGGCTCGTGCCGCATCAGGCCAATCAACGCATCATTGAAGCCATGGGCAAGAAGCTAAATCTCCCGCCCGATCGTGTGGTGGTGACGGTGGATCGGCACGCCAATACCTCGGCCGCCTCCATTCCCCTGGCCTTGGCGGAAGCGCGTGGCGATGGCCGGATCAAGGATGGTGATCTGGTGGTGATGGAAGCGATTGGCGGAGGGCTGACCTGGGGGTCAGCCATCGCGCGTTTCTGATATTTTATCTGCCGGCTGGTTGACGCCAGCCCCCGAAGGCGGTTTGCTTTTTCTCAACAGGGACAAAACACTGGGACTGCTTCCGATGGAAACCATCACGCGTGCCAATCTTGCCGAGGCCATTTACGCCCAGGTCGGCCTTTCGCGGAATGAAAGCGCGGATTTGCTGGAAAGCGTGCTGGAACGAATTTCTGCCGTCCTGGAAACGGGGGAGGCGGTGAAGATTTCGGCCTTCGGCACCTTCCTGGTGCGTCAGAAGGGCCAGCGCATCGGCCGCAATCCAAAAACCGGGGTGGAGGTGCCCATCCTGCCCCGCAAGGTGCTTTCCTTCCGGCCTTCGCAAGTGCTGAAGGCACGCGTGAATAACGAAGAGATCGGCGAAGAAGCATGAGCGAAGCGGATGATGCGGATGGCAAGGCACGCTTGCGCAAGGCGCCAACGGCATTTCGCACCATCAGTGAAGTCGCCGATGATTTGAATATTCCCCAGCATGTTCTGCGTTTCTGGGAAAGCAAGTTTCCGCAGCTGAAGCCGCTCAAGCGCGGTGGGGGGCGGCGCTATTATCGGCCAGAGGATATCGCGCTGCTGAAGCGCGTGGGTGATCTTCTCTATACGCAAGGCTATACGATCAAAGGTGTGCAGCGGCTTCTGCGCGACGGCACGGATGAAGGCCCGCAGCCCATGGCGCTGGAATTGCCGCTGGGTGATCCCGCGCCGGTCGGCGATGACCCGGAAATTCTGGCGCTCCGTACCGCCCTCACGGAACTTGAGGATATTGCGCGCGCCCTGCATCGACTTGCCGCTTAGACCGTTTTGCGTTCACATGGGTTCACGCAACCCGCTATATGTCATTGTTTTTCGAGCATCTTCACACGCTCAGATGATTCTATCTGAACGTGATCCGCTCTAAGGGGTGGCAAGCCGCAAACGGCGGTGCTAGAGAGAATTTCGTCGGAGCGTAGCGCAGCCTGGTAGCGCATCAGTCTGGGGGACTGGGGGTCGTGGGTTCGAATCCCGCCGCTCCGACCATTCACCTCAAGCCCGCTTCACCCCCCAGAATAAGGCGGGCCCGCCCTTCACCACATCCTTGATGCTGCGCCGATAAGCCTGTGGCGGTAGCACCAGCCCGAGTGGAATGAAGGGCACTTCCTGCCAGACCACGCGTTGGATTTCCTCGGCGATGGTTTTCTCCGCTGTCAGATCAGGGGCTGCGAACCAGGCGTCGCGCAATTCCTCAAGCTTCGGCATGGTGGGCCAACCGGACCAGGCATTGGCGCCATTGCCACGAATGGGCATGTGGCTGCCGGGCACGGAGACATCCAAGCCTTCCCAGGTGGTGCAGAAGGCACTCCAGCCGCCTTGTTCGACAGGGCCGCGATTGGTGCGGCGCTGGATTTGCGTGCCCCAATCCATGGAAATGAAATCGACATTGAAGCCGATGCGCTTCATCACATCCGCCGCGACAACAGCAAGGTTCTGAAGCACGGGCAGGTCGGTGGCCGACATCATGACCACGCGTTCATTCTTATAGCCCGAAGCCGCAAGCGCAGCCTTTGCCGCATCCAGGCTGCGCGGGCCGGTCAGCACTTCAAGCCCTGCATCATTCGCGAGTGGCGTGCCCGGTGTGAAAACACCCGCCGGCACATGGGAAAGCGTTTGATCCGTGCCGATCGCCGCATCCATGAAGGCGCGCTGATCAATCGCCGGCAATAACGCCTTGCGCACCGCAAGATTATCGAAGGGCGGATGGAGAAAATTGAAGCGCAGCACACCAAGATTGCCGGCGCTATTAATGCGGTCCACGACAATATCGCGATGCCTGCGGAGCAGCGGCAGCAAATCCGCATGCGGCTGTTCCCACCAATCCGCTTCATTGTTTTGCAGCGCCGCCGATGCGGTGGAAGGATCTGGCATGATGCGCCATTCGACGCGATCAAAATGCACAGGCTTGCCACCCGCCATGAAGTCCGATGCTTCCTGGCGTGTCTGATAGCCTTCGAAGCGGTCATAGACCGCGACATCGCCCGAGCGGAAAAGATCCTGACGGAAGCGGAAGGGGCCGCTGCCAGTGAAATCGCGGATCTGCTGGAAGGCATCGGTCTCTGCGATACGTTCGGGCATGATGGCGCAAATGCTGGCCGATGGTTTGCCGAGCGCCCAGGCCAAACCCGCCCAGGGCTGCTTCAGGCGAATCTCAAAGCGGTTGTCATCCAGCGCGCGCATTTCATTCAGCAGCACGCCAAGCCTTTGGCCCAGCACATCGCGCTTCGACCAACGCATGATGGAAGCGATGCAATCCTTGGCACGCACCGGTTCATTGTCATGAAAACGCAGCCCCGGGCGAAGCGTCATGGTCCAGGTGAGGCCATCGGCGGAAATTTCATGCCCAGCCAGCATCTGATGCTTGGCCCGGAAATCCGAGCCTAAGCCAAACAGCGTATCATAGACCATGAGCCCGTGATTGCGGACGATCACGGCGGTACTCCAGACTGGATCCATGCTGGAGAGATTGCTCTGCGGAATGAAGCGCAGCGTACGGGCGGCGGTTTGGCCCGTGGCAAAGCGCGGAGCAGCAAGCGCGCCAGCGGAGGCCAGCATCAGGGAGCGACGTTTCATGGCTTTACCCTTTCAAGCAACGGCACGGCGAAGCATGCCGTTGCCGAAGCCTTCGGGGCAAGCCTGCCGTGCCAGTTTTATCTTGGCGTCGGGTAGTAAAGCGCCACGGTATGCGTCGCTTCAGCGAAAATCAGCCAGCGTTCCACAAGCAGGCCAAGGATGGCGCCAAGGGCAGCGAGGCTCGCCAGGGCCATGGCAATCCCGCCCCCCAGAATCGCCGCCCCGCAGAGCAGTAATGCCGGCAGCGCAAACCCGAGCAAAAGCGCGATGGAGCGCAGCTTCATGGCATGCACACGCGCAACCCGAAATGCCATTTCGCGCAGCAGGTAATTGCTTTCGGTATGCGGGCTTTCCAGCGGGCGCACCGTGCCGATAAAGCCAAGCCCCGTGGCGCTTTCACGCGTGCTACTGGCGGGCGTTGTATCAACGCTTTGCCAATAGGCGCGCTTGAAGAAAAGCGCAGCAAGCCCAAGTGCCGCAGCCGCGACCGCGGGGAAGAAGCCACCCCCCCAGAAAACCGCCAGCGCTGCGAGCAGCGCTGCGCCCGAGAAGCTGCCAAACAACAAATAGCCCGGCGCCACCATGGGGTGGTGCCATTCCTTCACAGGTTTGAGTGACGCGTAAATCATGCCCGTGCAGTAAACAGTCACCGCTGCCCCAAGCGCCGAGAGCAAGCCCGCCGGCAGGATCAGGGAGGCTTCATCATGCGCCAAGGCAATGAGCAGGATGGTCGCCGGAATGAAGGTAAGGATGGCGCCAACCCCTTCGCGCGACAGCCAGGAGGAGCGCCATTGGCTGAGCGCCCGCCAGGCGCGTTCCGGCCGGCCGAGATGCAGCAGGGATGAACAGAGCCCCGCCGCGATCAGCACAAGCGCGATGATGGCGGCGGTGGCGCCAAACAAGGTGCTGGCGGGCAGCAGGCCAAGCGGCTTCAGCAGGCCAAGCCAGAACAGCAGCCCATAGCCAGCGCCAGAGGCGACGGTGAAGAAAATAATGGAAGGGGCGGGTTTCATCGGGACAGCACCTTATCCATCCAGCGCAGCAGCGGATTGGTGATTTGGCTGGGCAAGGGCCCGGCTTCCTTGGGCGCGGTCTTTACCTGGCTGGATGCCTTGCGTGGCGGCAGATAGCGATTGACGGGCTGATAGCCCATCTCCGGCATCAGCTCATACCCGCCGCGTTCGGCGACAAGCTTGGAGACATCGCTGTTCGGATCACCAAGATCACCGAAATGCCGCGCATTGGCGGGGCAGGTGGAAACACAGGCCGGCACGCGGCGGTCTTCCGGGATGGTTTCGTTATAAATGCGATCAACGCAGAGCGTGCATTTTTTCATGACACCCTGGTCTTCATCCAATTCGCGCGCACCATAAGGGCAGGCCCAGGCGCAAAGCTGGCAGCCGATGCACATATCCGTATTGACCAGCACAATGCCATCTTCCGCGCGCTTGTAAGAAGCACCCGTTGGGCAAACCGTCACGCAAGCCGGCGTTTCGCAATGCAGGCACGACCGCGGGAAATGCACCGTGCGGCCTTCATCGCCATCACCGGCTTCATAGGCATGCACGCGGTTGAACCACACGCCTTCCTGCGCCGCGGAATAAGGATGCTGATCGGGCAAGGGCGCCATATGGCCGCTGGTGTTCCATTCCTTGCAATTCGTGGCGCAAGCATGGCAGCCGACACAGGTATCCAGATCAATCACAAGGCCGAGCTTCTTGGCGCCCGGTGCGGGTGAGGGCAGGGATGTCATGGCTTTTTATCTCCTGCATTGAAGCGCAGAATCTTGGGCGGTTCGGGCATATTGGGGGGCGGCGTCAAAGCGCTTGGATGGGGTGCCGTGATGCCTTCCTCACCGGGGGCGCATTTCTTGATATTGACGCGCAAATCATACCAGGCGGCCTGACCGGTAATGGGATCGGCATTGGCCAGACGCGGGCCGGTTTGCGCGGGCAGCCATTCGCTGATCACGTGGTTCAGCAAAAAGCCACGTTCCGCTTCCGCCGCATCGGGGCTCAACATCCAGGCACCAGCGCGCTTGCCAATCGCGTTCCAGGTCCAGACGGTGTCTGGATTGACGCCTTCCATCAGCGTGACTTGCCCTTTCACGCGGCCATTGCGGCTTTCGACCCAAACCCAATCATCCTGCGCAATGCCCATGGCTTCGCCCTTGGCGCGGCTCATATAAAGGCGATTGGCGCCGTGGATTTGCCGTAGCCAGGCATTCATCGACCCCCAGGAATGATACATCGCCATGGGGCGCTGCGTGACGGCCGAGAAAGGAAAGCCCGAGACATCATGCGCAACTTGCTCCAGCGGCGCATACCAGATGGGCAGCGGATCACAGTAAGTGCGCACACGTTCGCGCAAGGCTTCCGGTGGTTGCTTGGCGCCATGGCCTTCCGCAGCCAGGCGGAATTTCTGCAAAGGCTCTGACCAGATTTGCAAGACGATCTGATCGGATTTGCCAATCAGCCCCATCGCCTTGGCGTTTTCCAGATAAAGCTTGTTGGAATGCTTGAAGTAGCTTTCCTCGGCCGAGAAATCATGCCGCCAGAAGCAGCCATTTTCGATATAGCGCTGCAATTGATCCGGGTTGGGCTTGCCGACACCCTTCGCGCTGCCATCCTCACCGCGCCAACCCGCGAGCGGGCCAACCCCCGGCATGCGTTCGTGATTGACGATATAATCCGCGTAATCCTTGAAGCGTGCGCTGCCATCTTCCTTGGTGAAGGCGGGCAGGCCAAGCCGCGCACCCAATTCAATCAACACATCCTGGAAGGGCCGCACATCACGATCCGGCTTCAGGATGGGCTGGCGAATGGCATCGCCCGGCCCATGGGATGAGCCGATCGGGCGATCCAGAATGGAAATGCAATCCCAGCGTTCCAGATAGGTCGTGTCCGGCAGGATCAGATCCGCATAGGGTACGGTTTCACTGAAAAACGCATCGGAATAGATCACGGTGGGGATGACGTAATCGCCGCTTTCATCCTTGGCCGTGAGGCATTCGATGGTTTCCAGCGGATTCATCGCGCTGTTCCAGGCCATATTCGCCATGAACATGAACAGCACATCAATCTTGTACGGGTCGCCCTTTGCGGCATTGCCGATCACGGTATGCATCATGCCATGCAGACCAAGCGGCGCTTCCCAGGAAAAGGAATGGTCAATGCGGATGGGTGATCCATCATCATTCACCAGCAAATCATCCGGCCCATGGGTGAAGGACAGGATATTGCCGGCCAGCGGCGTATTCGGTTTGGAATTCTTGCCCGCCGGGCCGGGGCCGGGCGGAATGGGCCGCGGGAAGGGCGCCTTGTAGCGCCAGGAACCTGGCGTATCGATGGCGCCCAGCAGCATTTGCAGAATATGCAGCGCGCGGCAGGTATGAAACCCGTTGGAATGCGCGCTGATGCCGCGCATGGCGTGCAGCGCAACCGGGCGGCCGACCATTTTCTCATGCCGACGGCCAAGCGTATCGGTCCAGGGCTGATCAAGCGTGATGGTCTGGTTGAAGGCGACATCGGCCATCTCTGCCGCGATGCGGCGAATGCGGTCCGCATCCAGCCCGCAACGTTCAGCAACCGCTTCCGGCGCATATTCAGCACCCAGATAGCGTTCCGCCATCAAGTGAAACACCGGGCGCGCCTTGCGGCCATCGGGCAGGGTGAAATCACCGACCAGCACCGGCGAAAGATCAGCAGCGGCGGCATCCATGGCACCGCGCGCGCGATCCCAGGCTTGCGGCTTACCATCGGCATCACGCACGAAAAGCCCATCATCCGCGCCGCCTGGATTGCGCACCACCAGCCAATGCGCATTGGTGTGGCGCACCAGGAATTCAGCATCCACACGGTCTGTGCGCAGCAATTCATGGATCAGCGCCATGACGAAAAGCCCATCCGTGCCGGGGCGGATGCCCACCCATTCATCGGCCACGGCGGAATAGCCGGTACGCACGGGATTGACCGAAACCACCTTGGCCTTGCGCTTTTTCAGCGCAGCCAGGCCGGTTTTGATCGGGTTGGAATCATGATCCTCGGCAACACCCAGGATCAGCAGATATTTCGCGCGTTCCCAGTCAGGCTCACCAAATTCCCAGAAGGAACCACCAATGGTGTAAAGCCCGCCGGCCGCCATATTGACGGAACAGAAGCCGCCATGCGCGGCAAAATTGGGCGTGCCGAATTGCGCGGCCCAGAACCCGGTCAGCGATTGGGATTGGTCGCGCCCGGTGAAGAAGGCCAGGCGCTTCGGATCTGTTTCCCGCACCTTCTTCAAGGCGTTGGTGGCGATATCCATCGCCTCATCCCAGGAAATCTCGGCATATTCGCCAGAACCGCGCGGCCCGACCCGCTTGAGCGGCGCCTGCAAGCGTGCGGGGCTATATTGCGTCATGATGCCGGCGCTGCCCTTGCCGCAGAGCACGCCCTTATTCACCGGATGATTGGGATTGCCTTCAATATAGCGCACCCGCCCATCCTTCAGGTGCACGCGAATGCCACAGCGACAGGCGCACATATAGCAGGTGGTGGTCTTCACCTCATCGCCGATCGGCGCCGAATAGGCGATCCGGTCCGTGGTGCTCCCGTCTGGCATAAGCCGTTCCTCCAGTCTTCTCGGAACAAGTAGCGCATGGCGGGGCGGCCCTGCAAAGGGGGTGGGCGGCTTTGACGGGCCCCTGGCCGGGCTTTAGCCTTCGGCCGGAAAAGTGGAGACCAAACATGAAACTGCCGACCCATGGGCGCTATCAGCATAGCGCTATCCCCGAGCGCCCGACCTATGAATGGCCCAATGGGGCGCGGCTGGCCGTGGTGCTCTGCAACAATATCGAAGCCTTCGCCTTCCGCGCCGGGCTTGGCAGTGACAGCACCGGTGCCGCCGCGCCGCAATCCCAGCGCAATTACGCCTGGCGGGATTACGGCAATCGCGTCGGTCTTTGGAATATGCTGGCGATGTTCGATGAATATGGCCTGCCTTGTGCGCATAATGTGAATGGCCTGGTGCTGGATTATTGCCCGGAAATCGCACCGGCGCTGATGAAGCGCGGCGATGAGTTTATCGGCCATGGCCGGACCAATGCGGAACGCCAGGATATCCTGTTCGAAGATGATGAGCGCCGCCTGATCGCCGAAAGCCGGGAGGCGATCATCCGCCACACCGGCAAGGCGCCGGATGGCTGGCTTGGCCCCTATATCACCCAATCCGCGACAACACTGGATCTGCTGAAGGAAGAAGGCTTCAGCTATGTCATGGATTGGCCGGCGGATGACCAACCCTTCTGGATGACCACCCGCGCCGGGCCGATCCTTTCCGTGCCCTATTCAGTGGAATTGAATGACAGCCCCGTCGCGATCTTCCGCCAGCAGGCGGCGCGGGATTTCGCCGATATGGTGGTGGATCAATTCGATGAAATGCTGGATCGGTCGCGCGATATGCCTTTGGTCTGCTCCATTGTGCTGCACCCCTTCATCATTGGTCAGCCCTTCAGGCTCCGCCCCTTCCGCCGCGCCCTGCAGCATATCCTGACGCAGCGCGATAAGATCTGGCTGGCGCGCCCCGGAGAGGTCGCGCGCCACGCGGCCAGCCTACCCAAGGGCATTGTGCCGGGGTCGGAGATTCTGCCATGAGCCGCGATCTGCCGCATTGGCGTTCCCTGCTTTACGTGCCCGCCAGCGAAGAACGCTTTGTCGCCAAGGCGCATGAACGCGGCGCGGATGCCATTATTCTTGATCTGGAAGATGGCGTGGCGCCGGATGCCAAGGCGCGGGCGCGGGCCGGTCTGGCGGCTTCGGCGGCCAGCGCAAGGCAGAATGGCGCGGATATTGTGGTGCGCATCAATCGCCCGCTGCGCATGGCGGCCGAGGATATTGCGGCGGCGGCAGCAGCCGGCGCGGATGGGCTGATCTGTACCAAGATGATGGGGGCGGATCATGTGCGCTTGCTCTCAGAACTCGCGGCCGAATCGGAAATGGCGGCGGGGCGTGCGGTGGGGTCGCTGCGCTTCATTGTGTTGATCGAAGATGCTGCGGCCTTGCGCCATGCGGATGCGATTGCGGGGGCTGATCCGCGCATTGTGGCACTGGGTGTGGGTGGTGAGGATTTGGCAACCGATCTGGGCGCCGAACCCACGCCGGATGCGCTGGATTTACCAAAGCGCCTTGGGCTGATTGCCGCGCGTGGTGCGGGGATTCTGCCGCTCGGCTTTATCGGCACCGTGGCGGGCTTGAAGGATTTGGATGGTTATCGCGCCATGCTGCGCCGGTCGCGCGCGATTGGCTTTGCCTGTGCGTCCTGCGTGCATCCATCTCAGGTGGCGATCATCAATGAGGAATATGGCGCGCGGCCTGAGGAGGTTGCCCGCGCCAAGCGCTTGGTTGCCGCCTTCGATGCCGCTTTGGCGGAAGGTAAGGGCGCGGTCGCTTTTGAAGGCGACATGATCGACAAGCCGATTGTGGAACGCGCGAAGAAGCTGATCGCACGCGCGGGGTGAACCCCCGCGCGATTGTCGCTAAACCACCGCTGTCATGCCGCCATCGACATAAAGCAGATGGCCATGCACGAAATTTGAAGCAGGGGAGGCGAGGAAAACGGTCGCGCCCACCAATTCCTCCACCTTGCCCCAGCGCCCGGCCGGCACACGCTGGCAGAGCCAATCATTGAATTCCTGATTCTGCACCAAGGCGCTGGTCAGTTCCGTTGCGTAGTAGCCCGGTGCCACGCCATTCACATTCACGCCGTGTTTGGCCCATTCGGCGCAAAGCGTGCGGGTCAACATCCGCAGCGCGCCTTTGCTTGCGGCGTAAGGCGCGATGGTGGGGCGGCCCAATTCGCTTTGCACGGAACAGATGGTGATGATTTTGCCCGCACCGCGCGGCACCATGCGTTTGCCCGCGGCCTGGCAGCAATACCAGACGCCATCCAGATTGGTGCCAAGCACTTCGCGCCAGGTTTCGGGCGGCATTTCGGTGGCGGGGGCGCGGCGCATGATCCCGGCATTGGCGACCAGGATATCCAGCGGGCCGCAGCGATTTTCAATTTCGGTAAAGCCAGCTTCCACCGCCTTGGCGTCGGTCACGTCAAAGGCGCAGGCAGTGGTTTCAATGCCCAAATCGCGCAGCCGCTGCTGCGCCGTGGTCAGCTTGGCCGGATCGCGCCCATTGATGATGACGCGCGCCCCCGCTTCCGCAAGCCCGCGCGCAAGGCCGAAGCCAATCCCTTGGCTGGATCCCGTCACCAGCGCGTTTTTCCCGGTCAGATCAAACATCTTGCTCATCCGCGGATCACCCCGCCTTCACGCAGTTTCTGAAAATGCTGAGCGCCCAAAGCCGGTTCCAGAATCTCGGCATTATGTTCGCCAAGCTTCGGCGCCGGTCGGGCCAAAATCCCAGGTGTGCCCGATAGCCGCGGCACCATGCCATGCATCGGCAGCCAGCCGCCGGGCATTTCGGCATCCGGCACTTCGATCAGCGCTTCGCGTTCAATGGCGTAAGGGTCACTATCCAGCATTTCGGTATCCATGATGGGCCCGATGGTGACACCTGCCTTGTCGAAATGCGCCAGGTTTTCGGCAAGGCTCCGCGCGCCGATGAAGCCACCGATAATCGCATCCAGTTCTTGCCAATGCTGCACCCGTGCCGGGTTATTGGCGAAGCGTGGGTCAGTGATCAGCGCTTCCTGCCCGATGGAACGCAGCAGCTTTTCCGTCATGCCTTGCGTCGAGGCCGACAGGCAGACCCAGCCGCCATCCTGGGTACGATAGGCATTGCGCGGCGATGTATTGGTGCTGCGGCTGCCGGTGCGGGGTTTGCGTTTCCGCGTCAGGCGCCAATTCGCCACTTGCGGTTCCAATACGCTGAACAGCGGTTCAAAGAGCGAGATATCAATCACCTGCCCCTGGCCGGTCGCTTCCGCGTGGCGCAGCGCGATCATGGCGGCGGCGGAACCATAAAGCCCGGCATAGGCATCGCCCATGAACATCGGCGGCAGCACAGGTTCGCGGTCTTCGAAACCATTGATGGCGGCGAAGCCGGAATAGCCTTCCACCAAAGTGCCAAAGCCCGGCTTGTGGCGATAGGGACCATCTTGCCCCCAGCCGGAAACCCGCGCGATGACCAGGCGCGGATTGGCGGCGAGCAAGTCGGCAGGATCCAGCCCCATGGCTTCCAGCACGCCGGGGCGGAAGCTTTCCACCAGCATGGCGGCGTCGCGTGCCAAAGCGCGCACGGTCGCGATGCCTTCCGGGTTTTTCAGATCAAGGCAGATGCTTTTCTTGTTGCGGCAGATGGTTTTCCAACTGGTCTCAACCCCGCCCACGCGCCAGGCCCGCAAGGTATCGCCTTCGGGCGGTTCCACCTTGATGACTTCGGCGCCGTGATCGGCAAAAACCTTGGTCAGGATATTGCCGGCGACAAGGCGTGAGAGGTCAATCA
>JACCED010924698.1_pt1 | contig 20674 bp, 16 predicted proteins | sample 7455021 | NCBI WGS metagenome assembly JACCED01 (sample SAMN15323456, study PRJNA562643) | freshwater metagenome | isolation source: river surface water | place: USA:Blue River Watershed | collected 2017-08-19
GATTTGATGAGAGAGAATCCGAATATAAAAAGACCAACTCTTAATAAAGCAATCGTTGAAAATCGTGTATATTATAATTATCGCTGGTTATTCGTTGAAAGAAGTATGGATCCAAATATAATTCACAATATTTCTCCAACGAAAGAATCCATACATAAAGAAATGGGATATATCGCAAAAATCAACCAAGAAAAAACAGAAATATTGAACGTATATATCGATAGAAAAACCGGAGCAAATGATAATGGATTTGAGTCATTATCTGCTTTGGATAATCCAGTCAGGAGTGGAAAATTAACCAATGGATTCTATTATATGATTTACGAAAAGTGTAGCGAAGAATTACGAAATAATTTTGAAGCTGAACATGGAGGTTATCCGCAATTATACAGAAGTGGAATCGGTCAATATGATCTGAATAATAATTTAACTCGTATCTTTTTATGTAAATATTATTGCTGTAATCAGTTATCGATTAGTGATAAAACTTTAATGAAAGCAATTAGAAAAAATTTACCTTATAATGGACATTATTATAAAGAGATTGGAGATAAGTTAAAAATGATATAATCATATGGTGATATTTATAAAAGTATAAAAAGATTAAAAAAGAATTTTATTTACAAAAAAGAATTTTATTTACTTTTGTAAATAAAATGTTCAAATAAGTATTACAATGTGCTATAATTCGAGAGTATCAATCATAACTTTTTCAATTATGGCCATTTCATCAATATTCCTAATTTTGCGAAATTATCCCAATGACCGCTGGTTCGCCATCATTTTCATAGTTGCCGGTCTCATGCAGTTTTTAGAATTCCTGATGTGGAGCGATAATTGCGGGAAAATAAATCATTACGCTACTGTATTCGCATATATTCTTCTAATGCTACAACCAGTTTGTTTATTACTCGGTGGATATTTTTTCGGAGATTTGACGTTCGACAGGAAAAAACTATTACCGATTATAATATTTTACGCAATATTTTTCGGAATTATTTGTATCGCGAGTTTTATCAAAGGAACTCAGACGCGGGTATGCTCACGACCGGATGGCTTCCATCTGAAATGGGATTTAGAAAAAATATACCCAAATAAAGTAATATTTTATATCGCATATGTTTTATATTACGCGTCAATTATATTACTTCTATTCAGTCGCCCGCTTTCATTACAGTTATTATTAGTAGCATTATTTTTAGGAACTGTTTTATTTAGTGTTTTCTTTGTTAAAGGTCCGTCTTGGAAATCATTCTGGTGTTGGGCCGTAAATTTTATACCAGTTGTTTATATATTTTTTTCGTTTTTGTATTATCGGTGGTATAAGATTGATATGAAATAATATTTTATGAATATATTTTATGTTTATTATTCCGATAATCATAATAATTTCCAGTATATTTCTATTTTTACGTGATTATCCAAATGACCGCTGGATAGCCATTATTTTTATTTTAGCTGGGATTATTCAGATATTTGAAAATTTCGGATGTTTCAGAATAAACCAACTATTTATAAATCCAATCTTTTATTTATTGATATTTATGAAATTTTTTTCATTAAGCACATATTTTATTAAGAGATGGTGGTTTAATCCGGTAATATTATATATGTCTATTTGCTTATTATACTGTTTATATGTGATTCTAATTAGAAAATCATAATTTTACTAAATTATTCAGATTACTGAATTTTGTCCCATAAGCGGTAATATATAAGAATTTTTTGTCATATGTTAAAATCGCATTTCCAATAACTGGACAAATTTTTATAAAAGATGATTGATATTCTACTGTATAATCATTTTTGTATTGAATTAATAAAAGTTCCGGAATACCTTGATTGATATCAATAAAAGATAATGTTGTATTTTTATTATAATTTAGCAAATATAATTGTTTCAGACTTTGATTTGTTCGAAAAACAATTCCATACCATGTTCCAAATGTATTAGAATATGGTAAAAGAAGTGTATTTGTTGATAAATTAATAATTGAAATGTGTGAAATTAAAAATGAAATACTTAAAATATAACAATTATTATTTGAATCAATATTAATATTGAATGGCTTACCAACACTACTATTTAATGGAACAGTTTTTATAACATTTAATGAAGATGTATTAATTATACTTATAAACTTACTATTATAATTCGCAACACACAATTTTTTACCATCCGGTGATAAAGCACAATTACATGGCCCAAATCCAACTTGAATATTTTTCTTTATTACGAATGTTTCCAAATTGACAACTGAAACTGTTCCTAATGAAAGGCCATCTCCATAATTACATACGAATCCGGTTTTACCATTCGCGCTAACTACAATTCTATACGGATTTTTGAACCCATCAATAACTTTTACAACTTTATTTGTTGCGGTATCAATTACAGTAATTGTGGTTGAGTTTGAATTTGTTATATATACGCGTCTTCCTGAAATAGTAGCAGTAGATGGTGTTTTAAATGAGTCATCTGTTATTTTAGCAATAATGAGTTGATTTATTAAATCATATACATAAACAGAATCAGATTGTATAATTCCATAATATATATTATTCACTATATATAAATATTTCTCATCCGGAGTTATTGCGACCCCATATTGATTTAATATTGTTTGAACTGGTCCAATTGGGTCTGTTGCTTTTGTTGATTCAATCTTGACCGGTTCGCTTATTAATTCAGATTGTTCAATTTGCTCAAATGCGACCGGTTCGCTAATTATTTCAGATTGTTCAATTTGCTCAAATGCTACCGGTTCGCTAATTATTTCAGATTGTTCAATTTGCTCAAATGCGACCGGTTCGCTTATTAATTCAGATTGTTCAAGTTGTTCAAATGCGACCGGTTCACTAATTATTTCAGATTGTTCAATTGATTCAGATTCGTCCATACTATATAATAACTTTTTAGAAAAAAGTTAAATCAAAAAAACAAATCATATTTTTATATTCATTAAAGCGCGTGTAATTGATTTTTATAAACTGGAAATTTTTACTAAACCATTTTTTAGTATAGAACTTATAATAAAATAGTATTGTTATGGGTCTTTTTTGAGTCTAAGTCTTTTTTACCGAAAATAATCAATTTCCATCTTATAATAAAATAATATTGTTATTGGTCTTTTTGGGGCCTAACACCTTTTACTTCTACGCAGTAGAAAAAAAAAGGCTTTTCCATCGCCAATATGCGAGTTCCATCTTAGGGTCCCGAATTTCTTGGAGCTTTTGCGGGAATGACGCATTATCCTCAAAAATATGAAGATAAATGGTCTCATTCTCTTCTAAGGCTCCGTGTGTTTTCCGTATAATTTCATCAAACGCCTCCTTCGAGAGCTCAGTATTCCAAGCGAAAAGGTGGATTGATTCATCGCATCCTCCCGCCGATGGAATAAAGCGCCCTAAATCAATAAGTTCGGCCGCGTTTGGGACAACTAGTCCGGTCTCCTCTGCGATTTCCTTCATCATAACGCCCGAAATGTCCGCACTTGCGTCCATCATCCCAGCGGGAGCCTCCAATGTGTAGCCTCCAACCGGAAAGCGCAACTGGCGACACATAATAAAATAGGCGCTCGAACCAACTACGACACGTATCAAAACCGCGACGGCCCCTCCACGAATGAAGGCTATTCCCGGAATGGGTTTCCCCGTTTTCCGGTCGAATACTTTCGCGGTCAGTTTGAGGAAGCCTAGCTTTTCAGGGGCGATTGCTGTCGGCGCACAAAACCAATCAACGTCAGTTATTGTAATAGATTGTAAATCGAGGGCGCTGTGGTCGATTTTATCGAACCAGCTCTTGAATTTGGGGGATTTAAGAATAATGGGAATTTGTCCATCAATTGTGGGGTTTGAACCAGCGATTGAGATTCCTTTGTAAAAATGTGGGGTTGTTTGAGACATTTTTATAGGTTGGAGAATGATGGGGATTTTTAATCAATTTTTATAATATTTTCTCAATTTGAAGAGAAACAATGAAAATGCATAATTCTCATGCATTTAATTTTCGGTTCAGTTCCTCAATGAACTTTTTGCATGGACCACAATGTTCATATTTGAACAATCGCTTGGGTTCAGAATTATCCGAATCGAACGTATAATTTATCACGTTCGATTGGTTCATGCTCTCACTATACCCTCCCGATAGAGTAATTTGCCCTTTCGTTGGATGACAAATTGACACAGACCATCTTCTCATCATTGAACTGTCAATGTTATGTTTCACATCCGCCATTGTGATATTCACAGAATGCGGTTGCTGGGACTGAATAGCCCGAGCACTTTGCGCACTGGGAGCCTGTGGCGGTGGTGGTGGAACCCACTGACCAGACGAACAGGGAGCCTGTGGCAGTGGTGGAGGAACCCACTGACCAGACGAACAGGGAGCCTGTGGTAGTGGTGGAGGAACCCACTGACCAGACGAACAGGGAGCCTGTGGCAGTGGTGGTGGAACCCACTGACCAGACGAACAGGGAGCCTGTGGCGGTGGTGGTGGAAGAGGCTGAGCAACTTGCTCACAGGGAGGCGGTGGTGGTGGTGGTGGAAGAGGCTGAGCAACTTGCTCACAGGGAGGCGGTGGTGGTGGTGGAAGAGCAGGAAAGACTCGAAAATTGTTTCGAGAATCGTCAGTCATGAAGACAGTCCTCTGAAGTTTGACCGTTATCCCAGTCGTTTCGCAAATCATGGTTCCATCATCGTAGAGGAAATACCATGATTTGCCGTAAAAAACTTTTCTTGGAGGAAGACCTTGTCTTCCAAACAAATTTAGGGTCTCGTAAACAAGCGGTATTTCCTCAAAAAAGTAGAATGCGCCATGATAAGCGCACAAGTCCTGAAATTGTTCAATCGTCAATTCGCGAATTGACGATTCTGCTTTGAACTCACCTGTCCGCTTTCCCTTACCATCAATAAGCCAAATTCCTTGGCTGAAGACAACAATTGAAAAGTGGTCATCACGATGTAAGATAACCGCTGAGATACGAAATCGAACATTAAAATTCTTCGAAAAAATCCCATTGTCAAGAACATTAATACACGGAGGCCAGTTATATGCTCCCACCAAGGTCGACCCACACTTTCCATTCAGGGTTTGTCCAATATTGTAGGAACCATCCTCATTTGGAAGAACAAACTCGACCTTATTATCAAGGATGATATTGAGATCGACACAAACTCTGTAGAGATCTTGAAATTCTACAAGTTTTGACCAATCGCTCCAAGAAGAGTTTCCGGAAAGGATTGATAGCTCTAATCGAAAGACCTGCAAAAGAATTGGGTCGCACTTACCACTCTCTTGAAGACGATTGATGATGACTGCCAGAATAAAACCAGCAAAAGTTTGCTGGTTGATGGAATTCATCCCTGCGTTAGAACTGGAAAGCATTAGAACCAATGCGGAAAACGCACAGTTATTCATAGTCCAGTCGATGCTCGCAATAAGCAGACTGTGCAGGAGAACTACAAGTTCAAAAATGCGACCCTTCGAAGATGGCCTAAACTCATATTTCATTATAGCATGAAGCTCTTTAACCTGTTCCACTGTAAAAGGAGGAACTTCAGTCGTTTTGAGCATAACGCATTCTTCACAAGCGGGGTTTGAACCTTCCGGCCTCCGACAACCTTGACAGATAGGGACAGAAGAACTGACCTTAAATTCTTGTTTGGACTGAATGTCAAGTCCATTACCACCGCCAAGAGCTACCGGTTGTGATTGAAGAGAATTTCTTATTGCTTCTTCAATTCCTGCGCAGTCTTGGCAAGATGAACGATTGCATCGTGGATCATCACATAATGATTTTTGTTGGTTTGAATCTTTTCTATGATTCATTTTTGTTTATACTGATTAGCAATACCCCTTAAATTTTAAATTTTTACCCCATCAATTTTTATTATATTAGTATAATATAATGAAACTCGCAATTATTTGTGGAAACGTCATTGTAATAATTATAATCGTAATTATATACCTTTCCACCATCCACTTCAAGAAGATAACTTACCACAAATGTTTAGAAAAACCCCACACCGACCTCTTGGACGGCGTTTTAAGAAGGAACGGCTTCTCCCGAAACGACCAGAAATACAATTTCTACATGCCCTGTGGCTACAACAATATAGAGCAAGAGTTGAAGAACATCGACGTCCCCTCTTCCAAATACATCTTCGGCCTCATTGGATGCGACCAAATCGTCAGCAAGAACAACCTCTGGGACGTCCTCGAAAAAACATACGGCCGTCATAGCGCCAAGCAACTCATGCCAGAGTCGTTTCTTATTGAAAACCCCCAACAATACGCAATCGCCCTCCAAGAGGTCCGCAACGGAACCGTCCTCATTTGTAAAAAGAACCTCCAACGCAAGTTGGGCCTCGCCCTCGTATTTACGGAAGATGACCTCGAACGCGCCAAGAAGGATGAATTCAAGGTAGCCCAGCGCTTCTTAACGAACACGACCCAGATTCATGGCCGGAAAATGAATATGCGCATCTACTTCGTGATTCGTAAGCATAAAGGGAAAATCCAGTTTTTCGTGAATACGAACGGGAAAGTTTTATACACGAAGAACAAAACCACCGGAAATATCACGTTTGAGACCCACATAACCAGTTTTCAAATGGATGCGGACCTCTATGAGAAGGAGAACATGCCCCACGATTTTAATGAATTGAAGAAGGTCATCGGTAAAGAGGCTTATGGGCGCATATGGGCCAAAATAATTGATAAGATAACATATTTATCGAAGGCGATTGCTCCAATATTTAGGGAAGTCAAATATAAGGACAAAGTCTGCTTCCAGCTCTTTGGTATGGACGTCATACTCGAAAATGGGGAGCCATATATTTTGGAGGTAAATAAGGGGCCCGATATGATTCCAAAATGTAAGAAGGACGAGAAATTGAAGAAGAACATATATGAGTCCACGTTCCAAGTGGCCGGTCTTCTTAAAATGCGCCTGAAACCCTCAAACTACGTTAAGATTTACGAGACCGACATAGCTCATCTGCGCTATTGATTGGGCTCGGGCCCAGCTTATTACAGGGGAGCCTCGGGTCGATATCAAAATTCCGGCTACATATATAATTATTTTCGAGGTCCTGCTTTTCGAAATTACACATCCAGCAACCATTAAGGACATTAAATAAAGCAGGGTCCATATTTGGGGGAACAACGACGGGAGTTTCCCATAATTTGTGGTTCCAAGGGACGCAATCGGACCCGCAAAGGGTCGGTTTATCGAATACATTCTGGAAGTTCATAATATATATTATATATTATATAAGAAATTTAATTTCTATCTAATTATTATAATGTTCTCGTCCGTTATTGAAAATTTCCTGTTTAATGGGAGTGCTACTAAAATAATGAAAGGAGGCGCCGTCGGGATGGATATGTCATATAGCAATGGATTCCTATTCTTCATTATCGCGCTCGCGATGTTCTTTATTAAAGTATTGCTCGTTATGATTTCATACAATATTGTTGTCCCCAGATTGCTTGAAAGCTACGGAAATGACATGACTAAATTCCGCCAGTTGAACTTCTTAGAAGGTATCTTCTTGGTTATTTTGTTCAATAATCTCTTCAGTCAGTTCTAATTTATAAATTTCATTCAAATCTTACGGATTTGGAGGAAAAAAGGTATTACACAACGAGCATACGGACATATGAAAACACTCGTATTTTTGGACTCACGATCAGGTGTATTACACGCAGTTGCTTGGCGAACCAAGCAATCATGACAACACATTTGAGGACAGCAATTCATCGAACGAAAGACTTTCATTCTGCTATCTTCATTTGGCTCATCTGGACCACATTGACAGATACCACATTCATAAACGCAGTTCGGAGCAAGTGGATGCAGTGATGGAAAAGTTCCGCGAACAAAAGCTTCTGCATCAACTGCTCGATGTATTGGCTGTGGTTGTGGTAGTAGTTCTGGAACAAATCGAAACTCATCAATCATCCATTGAGGAAAAGTCAGAGACCAATCGTCCATTTGGTCAATAAGCTCATCAAAAGTAGCGGGTTCTTCTTCATTTTCTCTTGGAATCGTTAATAAAACCATATTTGGAGATGTGCAGATATAATCAAATATAAACTGACGAATATGTTCGGACAAATTTTCATTTGAGACTTCTCCAATAAGCAATTTGATGAGGGTTAATATGTAATCATCTCGATAGATTCTCCTCAGATATGTCATGACTAAATCATCAACATCTTTCATGTATCCAAGCTGGATAAGACCAACAAAATACGTAATCCAGAGGTCATTGCGTTGTTCTAAGAGTTTGACCACGAATAGTTCATCAATTTCCAATAGAAAATCAGTCATAATCATCCTTGGACAGCACATCAAAATTGTTTGATAATGTTTCAAGCATTCTTCAATGTAATCAACCGATTTGTCGATCAGTATTGTTTTGTGCATGAATTTCAAAAAACGAACTGATCGTTTATTATTCATCCTTTCAAAAAAACAAGATATTTGCTTCCGACCCATTCTAATCACGTGATTCCAAATCCTTTTATGTCTGGTATTCAAATAGGTTGCGTCAATTTTTAATTTTAGTTTAGACATTTTGATCTGTCGCCAATTATGTATAAAATATATATTGATTTTACTATCAATTTTTAGTAATTATACAACATAATTGTTTCTAAGTAGCTTAAAAACTATTGAAATTCCGCCAGTTGAACTTTTTAGAAGGAATCTTCTTGGTTATTTTGTTCAGTCATTTCTATTTTATAATTTTTTTCACTCAGGAAAAAGAATAATTCCTTTACACAGCGAACAACATAGTTGGTCGGTTGGTTTTGATGGGTTCAATACATCGTATTCGTTTGATAAAGACACCTGAAGAACCAAACAGTTATGACATTGTTGTTGACCACAACAGGGTAATCTACGCCATGTATCACAACAATCGCTATCAGTTGGGTTAGATTGACAAATTGGACAAATACTTTTCGGATCAGGTGATTCAAGAATTGGAAAAGTTTCCTTGACAAATGAAATCGCATCAATTTGAGAATGCCACAAAAATGTAATTGGAAATTCAAGTTCAGATGATACTCTTCTTATCCAATCATTTGTTTGACGCATCGTTGGTTCTCGGTCAATTTGAAGATCGTTTTGAACAACAATCATTATGAGATGACTACTAAAAATCAACTCAAAAATGTCATAACGAACTGATTCTTGCAATTCAGGATTCCGAAATTGGATTTCAAGAGAAAGAGCAAGTTGTTGATAATAATCTTGAGACTGTTCGTTTAGTTCTCTCAACATTTCGAAAATTTCATCTCGATTTCCTTTTTCAATTAGCTCAATCAAGTATTTGATCCAAATGTCAGTATTGTATTCTAAAAGTAATAAACGACGGGATACACTACATTCAGACAGAAACCCAGATAGAACATTACTTGGAGAAATTCTAAGCAATAATTGAAGAAGAAACAAATATTCAGATCTTGAAGAAAGTAGTGTGTCTATATAATTCAGAAAATTCAGAAATTTCTGTTCAGAATCAATCAATTGTGAATTTAATAAAATTCTTTCAATTTCAGAAGGAGGTTTTCCTTCGATGGATTTTACAAGATAAATAAATCCAGCGTGGTTTGGTTGTTTATGTATTGATAACATGGTTGACAACTATAATTACTTTAAATAATCTACTTATATTTACTATCAATTTTTAGTAATTATACAACATAATTGTTTCTAAGTAGCTTAAAAACTATGGAAATTCCGCCAGTTGAACTTTTTAGAAGGAATCTTCTTGGTTATTTTGTTCAGTCATTTCTATTTTATAATTTTCCTCAAATTCTTGATTTGGAAGGAAAAAATCCGTTTCATGTCGAGCAAATGGACAGATGAAAACGCCAGTATCCTTGAACTCGCTGTCAGGTTATTACACGCAGTTGCTTGGCGAACCAAGCAATCATGACAACACATTTGAGGACAGCAAGTCATTGAACGAAAGACTCTCATTCAGCCATCTTCATTTGTCTCATCTGGACCAGAATGACAGATACCGCATTGATAAACGTGGTCCCGACAAAGTGGATGTAGTGATGGGAACGTTGCGCAAACAAAAGCTTCCGCGTCAACTGCGCGATGTTGTGGCAGTGGTTCTGGTTCTAGTTCTCGCTCTGGTTCTAAAACAATTTCAAAATCACCAATCATCCATTGATGTAAATAATCAAACCCATTTCGTTGAGAAACATTTCGCAACCATTGATTCATTTGGTCAAAAAGCTGTTCAAAACTCGATGGTTCTTCTTCATTTTCTCTTTGAACGATCATTAAAACCATCTGTGGATTTTGACAGATAAACTGATAGATTCTCTCACGAAGTTCATGTGGCAAATCTTGGTTTGAGACTTCTCTAACGAGGAACAACACAAGGCTGAATGCGAAATCGTTGCCATGAATTCCCCTCAAATAGCTCAACTCCATATAAACCTCAGTTTCGTATCCAAGCTCGATAAGACCAACGAAATACATCGTCCAGATGACATCACAATGTTCCAAGAGATTGATCCTGCATTGTTCATCAATTGAACGTAGATATTCGGCGAGAATCGACCTTAGACAGCACATCAAAATGATTTGATAATGTTCCAATCGTCTTTGACTGTATGCAATTGATGGATCATGCAAACAAATATTATGCATGAATTGCAAAAAATTCAATAATTGAACATGGTTCATCCTCTCCAAAATTTTGGAAATTTGTTCATGACTTATTCTCGTTAAGTGATTCCAGAGTAGAATTGAGCGTGAATGTCTGGCGCTTTTTGGGGCTATTGGTAAAAGAATACTTTCTTCTTCTTGTTGTTGTTGGTGAGACATTTTGATGTGTCCTTAATTATGTAAAAAATACACATTCATTTACCATCAATTTTTAATTCATAAATTTATAAGATTTGATTTATAAAATGAAATCGCATTGATTTCATTCAGAACGCGGTTGTTGCGCCTTATATTGTGCGATGATTTGTCTAGTTCTAATAATCCAGACATCAATATCAAATGGGTCAGTTGGTCTTATTCTAAGAATCACTCTGACAGTTTTTTCCCCCATAGGCCACAAAAAATTCAGAATTTTCTCCCTAAGTTCGACCGTAATCTCTCTTGTTCGAGGTGAAGTTATCTCATTTTCAAGAAAACGAAGGGTTTCAATTCCAATAGGTACACCCATGTATCGTTTTTCATTGAGAATCGTAAGAATCTGTCTTAGAAAGTCATTTTCTGATTTTGTCAGTAAAATTTTGGACATCCGAACTAAACAATAAAATTCCGGATATTCATCAAAAAACCGACAAAACTGTCGTAGTAATTCACCAGCTCTAATTCTTTGAAAGAATCTGTAAACCTCTTCCTGCGGAAAAAAACTCAGACAATTTGCTAATAATCGAGTATTTTGCTCACTCTGCGTTCCTTCTTTGACTAAATCAAAAAGAGCGTCCAGAATAGCATTTCGTTCTTCTTGTGATAGTGCGTCAATTGCGTCTTTACAGTCCATTGGACGTTTTTGGTGCAATTTTTGTGCCAATAATTCTAATGGCGATTGTAATGATTGTGCTTGTGCTTCCATTTTCTGGATATAATTATGTAAAAAATAAATATTCATTTTACCATCAATTTTTAGCGCCGGAATTTTCCATAAGATTTCCGTCTATCTTTTCTATCTCGTTTATCTCCACGTTCATCTTTACGTTTCTGTCCATTCTTTCTCTTCTCATTGTCTCCTTTATCTTCCTTTTTATGATTCCCCGTTTTCCAGCAATTTTCCAAGCATTTACCCTGTTCAGAATTCTTGTATTCATCACTTATAGCAGGCGGGATTTTAGAAACGATAGAGAACGATTGATTCCCAAAAATGGATTTGAGTTGCCCATAAACAGCATATTTCGTCTGGGTTTTTGTGGAAGCGTAAAGAGATGATTGTGGTAATTGCGCCGTCGTCATTGATTTTGGGTAGCAATTTACATATTTCCTATTATCAAACCGGCGCATTATATTTACAAAAAAACCGTCCAATATTGCGCGAAGAATATTTTCCGCATAATTTTCCGATAAAACTGGCTCCTTATCCGTAAATATGAACCGTGGTTTTATATCGGGGTGTTTCTCTTTAAAAATACGCATGACGCGCCCGAACGCCCCTTGATACTGACGCGCAGTTTCCTTGACTTTCCTCAATTTATTATAATTCAAATAGTTCTTCTTACACCATTCCTTAGTTTCGCCAAGCTTCGGTCGTATAATAGTCCCTGACTTTCTATCCACTTCATCATACTCCCTATTACAAAATTCATTATAGATATCCAATAAACTAAAATGGTCCCCCAGAGAATTAACCCATCTCTTCTTAACGCGTTCATATTCATCCTTCTCTTTCCGTTTCAATTGCTCATCTTTTGTTTTCGGTCGGAATCTTTCGAAAATATCATCCATTTTGTATTCTGACGCCTCGAAAAGTCCAGCAAGATTAATAATATCATCACGACAGTGATAGTTGTATCCTGATATAATCATCCGTCCAATTTCTGGAATGACATCGAAAACAGCACAAGCGCGACCCAAATCCGTAATATATCCCTTCTCATCTCGAACTTCAACTATCTTCAAATCGATTAATCTTTTAATAGTAGTCTTGACTATATCAATTGGTGGAACTTCAATAAGCTTGTGTAAGTATTCGACAAATTCGCACGGTTTAATATCGGATGGTTCCAGAGGGACAACCTTTGGAGAAATAATCAACCGCTTTTTTTTATTCTTTTCGCCTCCTCCAACAATCTCGCGTGGTCTCAATTCGAGCCTTTTGTGTTTATTTGAATTCTTCGAAATAACAAGTTCCGGTTTCTTCAAATCATTTAGTTTTACTTTATTCGATTTATTACCTTTATAAGTAATCGGGAACTGGATATGTGATACAAAATTCTGGTTTGCAAGGAATGTCATTAAATATTTGGAAAGGTCCGTATTCATAATTGGGGATTGTGTGTATTCTGGAAATTTCTTGTTGTATTCTTCTTCGGTAAATAGACAGAAACACGTTCCGGGAGCGGTCCTCCCTGTTCGCCCCCTCCTCTGCTTATGCGACGCCTTTGATATGAACTTCTTTTCCAGAGATTCCATATTTTTATCGGCATAATATACCATTTTATTCACTAATCCAGTATCAATTACGTATAATAGACCGTCAATCGTAATTGAAGATTCCGCTACCTCAGTTGCAAAAACGACTTTCCTTGAAAATCGTCCATTTTGTTTATATTTTTGTGAATTTATAATCATCTCTTGTTCATCTTCTCCATCCTTTGTCTTTTTGCTTGTCGAGCTGGTTAATGTGGCGCAATATATTTTTTTACCGAGTTCTCTATTTAATCTGTCTAATCTCATACTTAACTGACTACAACCATCTGTTGTATCACTTTTACTCGGGAAAAATACTAATATATCTCCATCATCGGTCTCTTTTAGAAGAGATACTACTTTATCTACCGCGACATCAAAGTAGTTATCATCCTTAATATTTCCATTTTCATCGTATTTATTGATTGGCTTGTTCAAATAGATTGATTTTATAGCATAATTTGGTTGCTGACCTGCATCAAGCATTACGAACTTGAACTGAGACGTCGGGAAATAATCCACAAATATTTGTGTATTAATTGTGGCGGACATAATGATAAGTTTGAATGCTGGCCTTTTTAAAACAAGCTGTTTAAGTAGCAAAAGTAGTAAATCGATATTTACGTTGCGCTCGTGGGCCTCATCAATAATAACCATATCCAGTTCCGTAAGTAGCGGGTCCTTTTGGAGAAGTTGGAGAATATATCCATCAGTTGAATAAATCAGACGACAGTCGGTCGAATATGCTCCTTTTTCAGAATCGCGATATTTCATTCCAATATATGAACCCACTTTAACATCCATACACATCGCAGAAAAAATAGTATTTTCTTTTGTTGGAACGCGCTTAGGATTTGTTATTGCAATGCGCCCCTGATAATTCATACAATGAAGAGCAAATTTGGGAGTTAGGACCGTTTTTCCACTACCTGTTCCGGACACGACCAAAATAACATTGTTATCATAGATAAGATTAATTGCTTCTTCTCTTTTCGCATACATTGGATAATTAGACCATCTCTCTGCTAATTTTTGGTAGGTCGTATTCTTTTTAGAAAAATTCTTTGTTGAGTCATAATAGATGTTTTGATACGGCTCATTTGTCAGAGGATTATTATGTAATCCGTCTGGGTCCAAAATACCGATAGGTTCAAATAATTTTTCCCGCGGAACATAAATATCGCGTGTGTATGGATATCTGTTCCTATTATTCAATTTTTCCCTATTATTATTCCCAACGATGACCGTATTTTTATTACTTAAAGCATTGTTATTATTTCGAGGAGTTATAGCATTCGCCCCTGAGTTTCGATTATTAACGTTTGCAGAATTTGTATTATTGCTCATATTATTATATTATAAAAATATAATATATAATTAAATGAATAATCCAGAAATAGAATTGAACAATATTATTCAGAAGCAGATTGTTATACAGCACCGCACTCTCTATTTAGAAATTTACAATATTATGTCAAATGTCCATAATAATTTTGAAAATCGCATTTTCCGGAAAGAGAAATATAATATTTTAATGGAAAAAATAGACGAAGTCCTTTTAGCATATAAGGACCTAAATATCGAAAGTTTTCAATCAGACAATCTCATGAAAATACATAATCTGAGAAAAAAACTAATTGATTTACTTCCTGAATGTGGATCTGAGAAAATAAGTAATATCTTATCACTCTATTTAGGCCATGAAATCCATACAACACTTACTATCTCATATAAAAAGCTAGTTGATTTCTATGATAATTTTTTCATTTCTACAAATGCCAAGCTCGAAGTAGAGTTTAATGAAGAACATGCAATTCTTCCGTATGCGAAGAAAATCGATAGTAAAAATCAGTCGTTCATTGAGAAAATTGAGGGCGCCGATATTTATTTTCCTTTTAATGAGAAGGTCATTGTAGTAAGTGGATATTTTAAGAAGGACCCTCTTAATATGTGTCGCATTGGAGGGACCCTTGGTGAGAAATTGAAACGTATAGAAGAGCAATTAGAGTATCTATCCATTGATGCTAACTTCAAGCGCGGTTTTCTAAATCAAATGTCCCTTCGTGATTTCATCTTGAATACAGAAATTGAAATAAACGGGCTAATTGAAAGCGCACACAAGGATTTAGTGAAATACAGGTCGAAACCATTATCGCTTCTCGTAAAAGAGTTCATAACTGGTAATAATTACAAGCAACGTTATATTTTAACGCTATTCCTCCTCAGTGATAGTGAGGACCAGTTTCTGGCCCATATTATCTATGACATGGTCTGTAATACGAGTGAGCTTCTCAAACCACAACCGATGGCGGAGGAAGTCTATAAGAGCCTCCATTATTCCATCCAAAAACTATTCCGCGTAGCCTTTAAAAATGTGGAAGACAAAATAGCGCAACTTCATAGTATTACAGAAAATGATATTCCGTATGATAAGCGCATCGCGATGATGAAGTGTAGCGACTCAATTAAGGCGAAGGCCCTCGATAAGTTCAAGGAAACGCGGGGGACACGAGAGGGGTCCGCCAAAGCTCAACAGTATTTAGATGGCCTATTGAAAATTCCATTTGGAATCTACAAGAAGGAACCCGTTTTATTCGGTTTGGAAAATTTTACTGCGAAGTTGAACGGAATTGTTGTGAATAGCCTGAAAATACTGAATGAGTTCAATATACGGACTGAGTTCGAGAACTATATATACGCCGACGTTTTTACTACGCTGAAAGAGTTTAATAATGACCGCATTGAGAGTTCAGTTGAGTCATTTCTTCGTAAAATGGAGAGGATGCTAAAACAGATATTCACTTATAATCAATGCGAAATGGAAGAGAGTGATTTGAAATTGAAGGAGTATTGCGGAGAGTTCATTGCGGAGATTCTCAAAATGAAGAAGATTAAAGAGGAGCTCGATAATGGAATTGATATGGACGACGCTCTTGAAATACAGCACAGTAATCCTGATAATCATATTCTCGTATCAATCGCCATTAACATGGTCAATATTTGGAAAGATTGGCTCCTTTACAAGAAGTCGAAGAAGAAGTATTTGGAGAATGTCCGGACGACCCTAAATGAGAGCGTCTATGGCCAAGAGGAGACGAAGCTCCAATTGGAGCGCCTTATTGCGCAATGGATGAACGGAAAGATGGATGGATTCGTCTTCGGGTTTCAGGGACCACCCGGGGTGGGTAAGACGACAATCGCCAAGAAGGGGGTTGCCAAGTGCTTTCTCGATGAGGACGGGAACCCTCGCCCCTTCGGGTTTCTTCCCCTCGGTGGAAGTAGCAACGGCGCCACATTGGAGGGCCACAGTTATACTTATTTGGGGTCGACTTGGGGGCGCATCGTTGATATATTGATTGAGACCAAATGTATGAACCCAATTATTTACATTGATGAGGTCGATAAGGTCTCAATGACGGAGCATGGTCGCGAGATTATCGGAATACTTACGCATCTGACAGACTTCTCCCAGAATAATGAGTTCTATGACCGATATTTTTCGGGAATAAAGATTGATTTGAGTAAAGTGCTGTTCATCTTTTCGTATAATGACTCGAATGCCCTCGACCGCATTTTGCGAGACCGCATAACGGAAATCAACGTGAAGCCACTTTCACTGAATGAGAAGATACACGTGGTCCGAAACTATTCACTTCCCGAAATATTAGATACGGTCGGTTATAAAAAGGATGATATTACTCTATCGGATGAAGTCGTCCGGTATATCATCCAGAATTATACGAACGAGGCCGGCGTCCGCAAATTGCGCGAGAAGCTTTTCGAAATTGTGCGAGAAATTAACTTAAAGCGGATTGTCGATGGGATAATCCAGCTCCCATTCGTGGTATCGCAGGATTACGTCAGTGAACTATTCAGTGATAAGCCGAAAGTTAACGTCCGGCAAGTTGCGAAAGAACCGCAGGTCGGGTTCGTAAATGGACTATACGCGACGACAGCGGGAACCGGTGGTATAACGATTGTCGAGTGCTTGAAGACGCCCAGCGACAGAAAGCTATCGCTTGAACTGACTGGTCAGCAGGGCGATGTTATGAAAGAGTCGATGATTTGCGCAAAGACACTCGCGTGGAATATCATACCAAAGTCGATTAAGAAGGAGATAAATGAGGAGTTCGAGACTTACGGGAACTTCGGATTACATCTTCATTGTCCCGAGGCAGCGACCCCCAAAGATGGACCGAGCGCCGGAATAACAATCACAACCGCGATTATAAGTCGCCTCTGTAATATAAAAGTTCGCAATGACATCGCGATGACGGGGGAAATTGATTTACATGGGAATGTTCATCCAATAGGGGGTTTAGAGGCGAAGTTGGAGGGCGCCAAAAGGGCCGGAGTTCGGATGTGCCTGATTCCGAAAGATAATGAGGAGGATTATCAGAAGATATTGAGGCGCCGGAAGTCGATTGATGACAGCGGTCAGAGCAGATACAATGATTCCCTTCCAGAAGTCGTCATAGTTTCCAGCATTTTAGAGGTTATAAAACATGTTTTGGTCGATAATGATTTAGATTTTAGTCAAAATTAGGATTTGAGTTTGAATTATTTTTTTGTATATAATAGTTATGGACGGATTGGCCGCGTTTACTATTTTCCTCATTTTCTTCATTATTATTTGGTTTCTTGCGATGAACGGTTGCGTAAAAGAGAGGCGCTATGGTGTCCTCGAAGTTCAGGGAAACCCCAGACACAATTCCAGTTATATGTTGATGTAATTTAGTAATATATATATTTTTTTTAAATATATTACATTATGAATAATAATATTTTACAAAGCGCCGATACATATACGATGAGTGATTTTCAGAAACAACAGTTGGCCGAATCTTACAAGAAATTATACTCAAAAACAATATACGAGAACGAAAAATCGGACCGCGAGAAATACAATAAAAGGGTGTATAATTTATCATTGAAAACGCTTTTCGAGAACTTTTTTACGACATGGACGCATATTGTCAATGAGATGACTGATTTAGTTTATGATGATAATAATAACAAGAATTTTAATAATTATATAATTATATTAACGAAGAATGAGCGCATCATATATGTTGGAATAATGTTTATCCTCCTTTCATTAATTTGCTATTTTATTTTTCTCACCAATTAGATAGTTATGACTGAAACTATTCTTAAAAATTATTTACAAACATCGACCCTATTAAACAAACAGCAATATTCAACTAATGAAACGGCCCGTCTCTTCGATAACGTCAGCCCTTTCACCCTATTTAATATAATCGGTAAAAACGACTTGTTTATCGTGGCAATTTTGCTGTTGATATTTTATGCGTGGTTCATCCGGTTCGAAATAAGATTAGGGGCCGTCTTCGGGTTCTTCTTTTTAGGATTTGTCTATTACATTTATTACAGTTATAAATACTATAATGTTCGCGACTTCACGGTGGATAAACAGAATAAAGACGCTTTCCTTTCGAAAATATTGTCCAATAATAATTTAGACGCTATTGAGGGGACCGTTATTTATGGGAAGTATTCATTGGAGTTTCCTATTGGGGGGGAAGCAGTTTCTTATATGAACATGAATCCCGCTGGGGTCGATTTCTACTATAACAGTCGCGATTTCATACAATACAGCTATCTCAATTACAAGAATTCTCTGGTCGCCTTTAACTATATGACGAAGCTATACAATGAAATCTTGTTCGGGCTGAAAAATAGGGGAGAACAATACAAGGTTTTGCTCGATTTGCGTGAGGAGTGCTTAAACAGTTGGCATTCTATTATATACAAATTACCGAGCTCTGAGGCGATGAACGAGAAACACCGGAACGGGACGAACATCTTGGAGGAATTGACGCAGAATTATGTGGATGAAGCGCAGAAGAAGATTGAGCAACAGAACGCGCAGAATGGGATAAATACGGAGTATTTCCCGATTGTTAAAACGGGGCCGACGGAAAATGATACGGGGGCGTATGGTTATAATTCGCATTATAACGTTTTTTAGATGGAGGGAATTATTGAAAACAAGTAATTTTTCAATAAAAATAGTTGAATTAAATATTTTAGAAATTATTCATTATTTTGTTGTTGTGGTAGACCTACTTCTACGACAGCATTATATATTGTCTTACAATATGTATTTTTTTCGAATATATTACTTTGTGGATTTCTTTTTTTATAAATGAAATCTCTTAATTGTATTAATGCTTCTTTTGGTATTTCTTCTGATATATTAACGACATCTTCAATATTTTTATCATACCTCCTACCATTAGGTAGTTTAATATAACCTAATTTTTTAAATATTGCTTTTTTTGAATTACCGAATCCACTATTAAAAGCAAGATATTGATAATATCTATAATTTGGATGAACAAAAGAACTCGCACTACTCATTTCTTTCGCCTCAGGATAAAAAAATAAATATGGTTCTTGTGATGCAACATTAGTTATAACTTTAACATCTTGTGTTTCTTCATTATCAATATAATGTTGGACTGGTAAACGCGTGTTATTAGTTTTAATGTATATTACATTTCTTTCAAATTGATCCATAGGAATTTTTCTAATCAGAAAATCATCTACACTTGGAATTCCAGTCGTCCTAACACCCCCCCCCTCATTTTTTTACCAATCTTTTTCCCAGTCTTTTTCTTCTTCAAATGAACTTCCGTCGCAAATCTAATAATTCGTCCTTTGAGTTCAATCGGTTTCGTCAGTTTTTTCATTTCTCCTAAATAGGGACCGTAAGTCTTCTTTTTGGACCCTTGTGTTATTTCTCGAACGCAAAACTCAACTTTTTTACTTTTGCTACTGGCGCAAAGTTTGCTTACAATCTTCCTCGCTGCGGATGAAGGACTCGTCGAAATATAAAGGCCGTGCTCTTTTGAACCGACAACCGCTGTAAAATGACGCTTTGATGAAGACATGATATACAATTAAAGTATAAAATTATTCTACGACAAAAAGGACAATTTATTGAAACAATATTTTTGCTATTATAATTATTTATATAAAAATTGATGGTAAAAAAAATTAAAATTATAGAATAATAAGTGTTTATATCGATTAAAATGGTAAAAAACATTTGCAAATCTACTAAAAAACCCAAATTTAAAAAAAAAGTTTCGAAGATAAAGAAGAAAAAAAATTCAAGTGAGTGTCCACATGGGCGCCGGAGGAACCGTTGCAAGGACTGCGGTGGGAGTTCTTTATGTATTCATGACAGGCGTCCAAATCAGTGCAAGGAATGTGGCGGGAGTTCGATATGCGAACATGGACGCCGGAAGACTATATGCAAGGAATGTAGCGGGATTTCGATATGCAAACATGGACGCCAAAAATACACATGCATAAAGTGTAAGGGAAAAGGCAGGTGTGAACACGGACATTTACATCGTAATTGCAATGAGTGTCGCGATCGCTCCAAGAAATCTAAAGATGTCTCCAAGAAATCTAAAGATGTCTCCAAGAAATGTAAAGATGTCTCCAAGAAATCTAAAGATGTCTCCAAGAAATCTAAAGATGTCTCC
>JACCED010956200.1_pt1 | contig 20673 bp, 16 predicted proteins | sample 7455021 | NCBI WGS metagenome assembly JACCED01 (sample SAMN15323456, study PRJNA562643) | freshwater metagenome | isolation source: river surface water | place: USA:Blue River Watershed | collected 2017-08-19
GGAGAAGGAGAAGACCTATTTGAAGAAGGATGACGGAAACCCATCTATATACAACTATGAAATGGAGAATGATGGCCAGATAGCTATCGAGAAGTTATTTGCGATGGCGTGTGATTATGCGGTCGCCTTGATAAAATCGAAGCAGGCCGAAATTAAAGAAATCGAGAAGAGTGTGATTGTGTCTATAAAGACGAGCCCGACGAATATGGAAGGATACGACTTCATTTTTGAAAATAGCGACGATACACTCGGGAACTGGATACAGACCACGGGACTTAAATACAAGGAGATTAAATACATTGGATATAATATTCCTCATGTATTGGATAAGAAACTATTTGTTCGAGTGAGTTTAGGGGAAGAAGTCCCCCGCTCTAAATATGAGGCCATTATGATTGAAATTATGGACTCTATGATAAAAACTGCGCAGAAATTGAAGAAAGAATATCTGGATGCGATTTAGACTCCTCCGGCCTTAAAGTAGTTTATTTTGGATATTTTTTCTTTGAATACTTGCTGGATGCGATTCATATATCCTAAATACCAGAGTATTGCGATAATAATGAGGACAATGCGATAATCTAATATGAAATTGAATATGGTTCTCGCAAGAGATGCGAAAATGATTAGAACAATTATAAATATGATTTCCATTTGATACTCTCTTAATTTAGATGATATGTCTTCGAATGTTATTTTTTTATTCATAATAATTTAAGTTGAGAATTAAATTTATTATCTTAATAAAATTAAATGAATAGTAGTAGCTTGGTTGGTTCTCCTTTAACAGATAATGATTCTATGATTGGGGGGGAGGGGTCATTTAATACTGGGACTCGCCGTAATGAGGACGACGGAATGATTTCATACAAGGATGACATGGATAAGAAGTTCGCTTCTTATACAACGATTAATTTTTACAATGATACTTCACGCCAGAAGTTTATGAAGAGTTTAGATAACGTGGGGATGTCTGCCACAAAGAATCGGGACGGTTTCGGAAGTAATGTGGATACCGAGAGTGATTTGTTGAAGTCGGCCCTGACGAATGACAAGATGCGCCAACAGTTGGCGACGAGGCCATACAATGTTCCTTATATGGGAGCGGGGGAGACCCACATTGTTCAGCCGGAAGTTTATAGCCGGTTAGTTAGTGGGGCCGAGACGAGGGTTAAGAAGGCGACTGACGCTTTGTCTGGGGTTTCCATTGACCGCTTTATTCCGATGGTCCCGTGTTTAGCGAAGAATATTCAGAATACGGACCACATTATTCCAGAGTATTGGATTCGGGGAGGAGAGAGTAGCCGTGCTTACATCCAGAATGTGGATTATTTCAAGATGTGTGGAATTCAGAGATAATTAAGAGAATAATTATTTTATTCTAATATATTATAAATGAGTTCAAACCGATTAATGTATGATACTTGCGCTTATGAGAAGACGCTTACCGAGAGCGTTGGTCCATTCGCTTATAGCATGTTTCAGGGAAAATATGAGAATTGTGCCAAGTGCCGTATTGAGTTGGGTCAGGTTGGTGGGAATGGGGTAAGTATTTTTAGCGGGAATTTAGTCGATTTGGAGAGTGATTTGCGGGGCCAGACTCGTGCGAATAGCTTGTGTCCTTCTAAGAAATTCAATCCCTCTTGTAAGATGCCTAACGGGAATTGCGATGGTCTCCCCTGTGATGTGTCGAAGCAGTATCCTCTGGTGAATCAGCCTTCGTGCCAGATGGTCCGATACGGCCCCATTCCGAAGGAGCCTGCTTTCAAACCGAACGGCTGTAATTTGAAGAAATAATTGATATTGATATTGATTTTATATATTTTTATATTATAAAATTATTCTATTTTATAATATATAATGAGTTTTAATAGACCAATGTATGATTTTTGTGAGGGTAAAAAGAGATTACAGGAGAGTGTAGATGCGGGGACTTATGGTATTGAGACCCCACTCATTTGTAAAAACTGCCTCCCGAGCGACCCTAGAATCATTCCGAATAAGATGGGGGTTTCAATGGATAAGACTGTCCCATGGCGCTTTTATGCGGGCCCCGTCGATGTAGAGAGCGATTTATTTAACCTGAATCGGGCCTATTCCAACTGCCCGACCAAAAAATACCGACCCAATGCGAAGAACTGTTTAGCTACGAATCAGGGACAACCTGCGGGGGCGGGGGTTGCATTACGAACACAAGAAGCGACCAATTATCCGGATGCTGGGGTTTATAGGAAGGAGTCGATTTATCCGGAGGGGCCGAAGGGATCCAGTCGGGCCGGAATGGTTGTAGAGGGGTTTGATGGGCGGTCAAATCAGACATTGAAGGAATTTCCCAAGGCGGGACAGCGTTGCGGGGACGGAAACTTGACTGACTTCGATTCTTGCGGTTTTAACACGGAGGACACACGTTTGAGCAACCCGCCGAACACTCTCAAAGGGACAGGGATTAACCGGTTCCAGCCACTCTGTTTCAACCCACAGGAGAAGATTTTCTTTCCGGGCGATTATCAGGTGAGCACGAGGCTCGTTTTTCGTGATAATCACCGCCCATGTATCCCGAGCTTGGACGTTATTTCGCGGGCGCCTCTTCCCGCACCGGCGCCGATGCCATGTAATGAGACCACGAAGACGTGTTCAGCTTTTACAAAGGCTATGTATCAATACGACGTTTGCGGATAAAGACTTATTTATATTTATAGTTCCATTTTTGTATTGTAAAAATGGAAAAATCGGAAATATTGAATCATTAAAAAGGATTTTTTTTAGAAAATACTCGAACTTATTCCAGATTTGGAATCGAACGAACATATGCGTATTCTGAAATCTGGAAAATATATATTTTTATAAAAATTGATGGTAAAACAACTTACAATATTTAATTATTTAACTGATACTTTTCAAAAATGGAAGAATCAAATGATTTAAGGAAAATACAATATTATTTAAGTGAGTTAGATGATTACCGAAATTATCAATCTACTACGCTTGCGTTAATTGAATTACTGGCGCCATACACCGACACTGACATTCCGGTTTTGATTGCAAAACATATCAATGATATGATTGAAGAACATCGTCAAAAATGTTCATTCATAAATGAGTTTATTCTGGTTTGTTCTGAAAGTTCAAGAGATGAATTGAGGAAATATATCGATAGTTTGAAAATGACGGTGGAATTTCTTCAAGAGGATATTGAGAGGTATCAACAAAAAATCGAGGAACTTGCGAAACCAATTCCACCTCCTGAGACTCCGGAAGAAACCGATCGCAGATTTCGAAAGGTAGTCCATAAAACTAATGTGGAATTGTTTTCAAAATTAATCCCGTTTTTGCATGGAAGAGTTGAAGAATTGCGAAAAATGGTCAGTTGTCATGGTTGTTCTTCTCAGAATCTTCTTCAAAATATTTGTTCAATCTTGGAATTAGTTGACCACGAGGCAATTTCAAGAATAGAAGATTACTTTGAAGACAAAACCAGAGAACAGATTCTTTCCGACCACGGACTCGTGATAATTCTGGCTATATCGAATATTGCTGGATATTCTGGAGAATATGAACGTTCAATGAAAGGAAATTATCGGGATGACACATGGATGTTTGATGAATTGTTTGTGGAAGACCCCAAATTTGGTTTAGTTAGTTTTCCATCTCTGGTTTATAGAGCATTTGAGCATCCTTTCATCCAAAGCTCATTACTCGTTGAAGAGGAATTTGCAAGACCAAAATTGAATTCTTCTCTGAGATGTATGAACGATTTCTCAAGACGCTTAAATGATATCAATCAAGACGTTTTATTGACAATGGATCGTTCATCGGTTTCATCAGATGGAAGAAGAATGTTATTTGCTGATAGATACTTTCTCTGGGTTCCAGATATTTGGCATGTTCTACCAACACTATCAGAATGAATGAATGAATGAATGAATGAATGAATTCGTTTGATTTTATAAATTATAATTATTGATTTTACAATCAATTATTTAAAGATCAATTTTGAATCTTTGATTCTCTCATTCCAAAGTTCCCGCAATGATAATGGGTCTTTGTTTCGATGAAAATCGTTATTTATTGCATCGAATATGACATTTTTGTCAGTTTCCCATAGTTGCATATTTGTTAAAATCTTGACTTGTGGTTTCGTCATCGGATACAAGTCCGAATTGGCGATTCTTTGTAGTAATTCTATTAGAAATTTATGGTTGAATGTCATTTTTTGAGAAGCGAATACCTAAAATATTTTAAAGTTTTTACCATCATTTTTTTATTATAAATTATATGAGAATATTATCATATAATTTGTTTTGGCGAGTTTTTGACTGTCATGGTCAATACAAGCGATGTATATATAAATCCGAAAATATATGCGTTCGCAATATTCGGGATATTATATTGGATGTAGGAAAAGAGCCAAATGAAATATATCCTGATTATGATTTTATGTCATTACAAGAGGTCGCCGTAAAAAAAATAATGCGAATGGGCTTCCCAAATGGATTCATAAACAATTATAAAATTGTATATGTTTCCGTAGGAAATGATAATGTTTCTATATTTTATAATAAAAAATATCATCTTATTAAAAAAATAGGAGGAAGTTTAACAAATAATAAAGATAATCGAGCATTTCTAATTGCGGTATTTCGCGAAAAAATAATCTATATTACAGTTCACTTTCCACATTATAATTTTAAAAGTGTTTTGAAAGCAATATTTATGAAACTGCGCAAAATTACTCAATATTGGGACCCGAGCTATAATATAATATTAAGTGGAGACTTTAATCATATGCCGGACCTCGATTATTTAAATCAACTCGAACTCGTCCGAACATTCTACAATTCGCCTACACATTATACGTGTTGTAGAGAGAATCGGTTCGACAAATATGAAAAAAAATACGATAATATTTTTACTACTTTCGGACCCGCAGTTGAATACAAAACACTATCTAATCCTGAAAAATACAATATTAATAATGTTCCTCTTATGTCAGACCATCTTCCCGTCTATTGTAAAATTCCGAATACTTTAACGGCTGGATGATTCTCATCGGAGACATACCAACACATCCGCTTCTTGTCCCATTTTGCGCCGAGTTCCTTCGCTTTCTCGCGTGCCTGATAGGAAACGCGCAAACAGAACTTAGCTTGCTTGGCTGTCGGTTCAACCCCGATTGCTTGGGAAGCTAACGCATCTGCGCGTTCATTCCCGAGAGAATGTGCGTCCTGCTTACCCGTGTGAGAGAATACGTGATGAAATGAAACGTTCGGGCGCAACAGTGAGAGTCCCTGCTTTATTAGCTCAATATTCGGGACTGGATCGAGGAATCCCTTCTTCTCCAATTTGCGACCGTAGGTGGTCATACATTTAATTGCGTATTCAGAGTCAGTGTGGACGACGACTTTCGTATTAGCCTGAATTTCCGGTTTTAATATGGTAAGGGCTGTAATAATTGCGGTAAGTTCGCCCGTATTATTTGATTGCTTCCCGACGACCCGCTTCGAAACATTGCGAGGGTCATTTTCTCCGAAGTAGACCCCGATTCCTGCTTTCGCGTTAGGCTTTCCGTTGTGAATACAACTTCCATCTGTATATACGTCTATATGTGCGCTCATTTTTTGTATTTGGGGAATATGTGTTTGCGTTTTTATAGTAGATATTGTGATTGTTTTAATCTCTTTTTTTGGTTCTGCTTTTGGTTCAGGAGGGGCGCTCCCGTATATATTCCAGAAATCTGTTATTTTCGTCGATTTTGCCGGTGGTGGAGCCATTATGTAATAGACGAATATTTTATTTTTCGTAAAACAGCTTAAAAGATTCTGGGTATATAATCTATATATTATGTCTGAACATTTAGATATAGAAGAAACTACCGGATTAACAGAAATCCGAAAATTCGAGGACTTGAAGCTATCGGAGTCCCTTCTAAAAGGTATTTACGCCTATGGATGGGATAAACCGAGTGTTATTCAATCAAAAGCAATCTTACCCATTATTCAGGGTAATGATATGATTGCGCAGGCGCAATCTGGAACCGGAAAAACAGGAACTTTTTCCATTAGTTCATTACATGTCTGTAATGAGAAGCTCAATGCTCCACAAGTAATGATTCTGAGCCCCGTAAAGGATTTATCTATCCAGACTTGGAAAATTATTCGGATGTTGGGACAATATACTGGATTGAAGACGACCCTATTAATTGGGAAAGGCTTCGAGAAGGGAAGTGGCGAAGGTGGTGGTGGCGCTGATAATTCACGCTTTATGGAGCGCGATGACATTCCTGACCCCGACTTTAAGGCTCAAATCGTAGTTGGAACCACCGGTCGCGTATGGGACAGTCTTCGTCGCAAGAAATTGGACCTCTCGCATTTAAAGCTCATTATTTTGGATGAGGCCGATGAGATGCTTTCAAAGGGATTCAAGGAGCAGGTCCAACATATTTTCTCTTATTTACCGGAGACTGCCCAGATTGCGTTATTTAGTGCGACGATGCCTCCTGAAATTCTGGACTTAACACAGGAATTTATGAAAAATCCAGTTCAAATTTTGGTTAAATCGGAGAATTTAACATTGGAGGGAATTCGCCAGTTTTATGTGTCTGTGAGCAATGAAGAGCAGAAGTTCGATGTTCTCAGTGATATTTATGATACGATTAGTGTTAGTCAGGGAATCATTTTTGTGAATTCTAAGCAGAAGGCGATATACTTGAAGGAACTTCTCGAAAAGAAAAATTTTATGATTGGTATGATTCATGGAGGATACAATCAATATGAGAGGAATGATATTCTGATGAATTTTAAACTTGGAAAGACGCGCATTTTGATTACGACCGATATTTTATCGCGGGGAATTGACATCCAACAGATTTCGCTTGTTATTAATTACGATATACCATTTAAGGTGGAGCCTTATTTACACCGCATTGGGCGAAGTGGGCGCTTCGGTAGAAAAGGGTGCGCTATTAATTTAGTGACATATGATGACGCCTCAAATTTGAAGAAGATTGAGCGCTATTATGAGACGTTGATTGAGCCCCTCCCAATGAATTTTATTGATGTTATTAAGTAATAAGTAATAGTATTTTTACGATTGATATCATTTATTATTTTTCTCTGAATAAAATAGATTATAATGGAATTTATTTTAGTGGGTGCTGTTGCTAGTCTTGGATTTTTGCTAAGTAAAAATAATAACCCGAGACAGACAAAAGTCGGTTATTTATCGAAAGTATCAAAAAATTATAAGCCGTCGGGAGTGAATATTTATGAAAACCGACGGTCGCAGGATGTCTGGGATGAGCAACAGAGTAGAGCGAATGAGGTGTTTGCGAAAAGTAGGAACTCATTAAAGACGAATTATATGATTGCGGGTCCTCCGGTCCCAATATTCAACAAGATTGATGGGACTGATAATACATTGCCAGTGGAATTTATTGGGGCGAATGGATTGAAACAGAAGGCGGAGGCGATTGATAGGGAGCTCGGTAAGAAGGTTTACAATAATGAGATTGACCGCCCGTTGAATGATATGCAGATTCCGACCTTATTCAAGGACTACGCAGGTGCCGGTGGTTGGGATGGTATATCTCTTACTGGAAATCCAGTGGATCGCCAGAGTTTTTTCCACAATAATATGACTCCTTTTTTTGGGGGGACCGCAAAGCAGAATGTTGAGGACACTGCGAACCAGACCTTGTTGGAAACATTCACTGGTAATGACTCGACTTATCAGTCAAAGATGGAGTTGAAGAGGGATGATTTATTCCAGCCGGTTGCCAATTTGGCGAATGTGTATGGAATGCAGAATTTAGACGGTTATAATTTAGACCGGTATGTGGTGGGAAATATAAGAAATAATCAGTCGCCAGTTGAGCCAATTCGGGTCGGTCCGGGCTTGAATCAGGGTTTCACTGCGGAAGGTAGCGGTGGTTTCCAACAGGCGAACACGCTCGACTTCGTCCAACCAAAGACCGTTGATGAGATGCGCGTTAAGACGAAGCCGAAAGTATCGTATGAGGGTGTGGTCATTCCGGGAAGTGGAGTGTCCAAGCCCGGAAAAGTGGGGATTGTCGCCAAAAATCAGCCTGATACATTTTACGTCAATTCGCCGGACCGCCTATTTACGACTGTGGGGGCTACTACTGGTCCCGCACAGCGCCCCGCGATTGACGTCAAATTCACGAACAGGAAGACGACTGAGCTCAAAACTCGCATTGGTTCGGCTTGTCCGGCGGCGACTGGTAGCCAACCGCAATTGAAGCCCAAATTCCGGAACTCGTCGCGCGTCAATCACGCGGGGTCCGGACCTCGTAATCAGAACGCACAGGGTCAGTGGGGAATTTCGGGGCCGAATAATGCGATTCCGAATGACTACGGGCGCGGGAGCTTCAAAGCGCGTCCGAATATGCGTGTTATTTCGGGGCCGAAGATGCAGGTAACGAACTTGTCGGCCCCGAACAAGAGCAATCGGGCGCCTCAGAACCCGAATATCAAGCACACTCGAAAGAATAATGTTGTTGGGAACAATAGATGGGCTGGTAATTTCCAGAACACGGGGCCAACGAAGGCGAAGGTATATGACCCGAATGATGTCCCGAGGACGACAATTAAGGAACAGAATGTGGATAACACACATCAAGGATACTTTCAAAATACTGGGCCTAATAAGGGAACTGTTTATGACCCGAATGATGTGTTGCGAACTACTATTAAAGAACAGAATATTGATAATTCGCATCAGGGATATTTTCAGAATACTGGGCCGACGAAGGCGACAGTGTATGACCCGAATGATGTTTTCAGGACGACCATCAAGGAGCAGAATATTGATAATTCGCATCAGGGTTATTTTCAGAATACGGGGCCGACGAAGGCGACAGTTTATGACCCGAACGATGTGTTGCGGACGACAATTAAAGAACAGAATATTGATAATTCACATATTGGCTATTTCCAGAACATTGGCCCAAATAAGCCGACTGTATATAACCCGAACGATAAGCCGAAATACACGATTAAGCACGACACTATGGTTCGCGACAATATTGGAAATATCCAGAATCAGACTGCGGGTGGTGGTTATAAGAATATTAAGATGAAGGCGAAAGATACGAATCGTATTACGACGAGTGTCCATTATGTGGGTGATGCAAAGGGAGAGAGTCGCGGTGGATACAAGAATGCGAATGTTAATGCGAAAAATACGGCGCGTCAGTTTCATACTGGGGAGGTTAAGGGGAATGCGGGACCGGCGACTGTTAAGGCGCAAACGTCGTATGATGATAGTTATAATATGTCGGTTAAAACAATTCGGGAACAGGTCGCAGTTGGAAGAAAACCGGCTCACTCTGGACCGAAGCAGATTTATTCTAAGGATTATATTAATATGAAGACCACTCGGACTGGTGATATTGATAATGCTCGGATTGAAGATAGAGGTGTCAGTAGCACGAAGGTTTATAATAGTATGCCACAGAAGAATCAGTTCGGTGAGACACATTATAAGGAGACTTTACCGAATGAGCCATTGGCAGATAGGATAAATCCGGAGATTTTGGATGCTTTCCGGAAGAATCCTTATACGCAATCACTTCATAGTTTTGTTTTCCAATAAAATAATATTATAGTAATTATGAAAAATTATAAGCAGTTTTATACGAGTTCTATATTCAATATTGAAAATATTATTGATTATGAGTTAGAAACAACATTTGTAAATGTTCTGACAGAAGAAGATTTGGAAGTGTTTAATAAAATAAAAGTGAAACAAGTTATTTATAATATTGATTCTTTATTTTTTAAATATTTGGATGTTGTTAATAAAGTAATTCGGACTGGTATTCCAATTTATTCTGATAATATTCGAATTAGACGGTATTTATTTGAAAATGGAGGGAATGTTGATTTTATTGAAAAAAAATATATAAGTGTTGATAAAAATATTGAACTTGGATTATTTAAAAGATTTAAGATTTCATCTGATGAAAATGTTCCACTTGTTATTAGGATGGATGGGAATATTGGATTAATTATTGAGAGACTAAAAAATAAATTACCGACAATTATTGTTGATAAAATTAATATTTGGGGGGTTGAAGAGGCTGTTTGTGATGGGAGGATGCTATATGTTGAAAACGTTGATGCTTTTATAAAAGGAATAACTTGGAATTTATATGTATCGGAAGCATTAGAACATTTCAAGAAAAGATTTCAAATGTTTTATTGTAAAAAAGATTATCATAATTCAGATATCTGTTTATTTTTTGGGATGTATTCTGGAAAAGATATCAAAATATTGCGAAGACATCGGGGATATAAATTTTTAATATGGGGTGGAACAGATTGTAATTGGAATTATAGAGAACAAGTGAATCGTTTAGAAATTATAAAAAATATACCTGATTTATACCATATTGCGATTTCAAAAGATATTCAAGGGAGACTTCGTTTGAAAAATATAGAGACTATATTTTTGCAATTGGATTTAGTTGATAAAGAATTATTCAAGCCAGTTTCAGAGAAAGGTGATTCTATATTTATTTATAATGGATTTACCAAAGGGAATGAAGATATATATGGAAAAAGAATATACATGGAAGTTGTTAAAAGATTACCTATGTTTAAATTTATATATAGCAATCAATTAAATTTACCGCATGAAGAAATGCCAAAAATATACGGTGAATGTTTTATTGGATTACGGCTGACAGAACATGATGGGAACGCGAATATGGTTCAAGAAATGAAGGCGATGAATATACCAGTTGTTCATAATTTGAGCGATTATGGACTGAAATGGGAGAGTATAGATGACATCATTCGATATATAAATACATATAAGACGTAATTTATATTTTCTTTATTATATTATGAAGAAAATAACTTTAATTGTTGGAGCAAGACCAAATTTTATGAAGGCGTTTCCAGTGTATGAATCTCTTAAAAGCAATTTTGAACTTACATTAATTCATACTGGACAACATTTTGATGAAAAAATGAGTAAAGTCTTTTTTGACGAATTAGGTTTTCCAAAGCCAGATATACATTTTGATTTAACAAGTAAATTGAGGGCCGGTGATTTAGATAATAAATTATACGTTCAAAATAATGAATATTTAAAAAATATTAAAAATGTTATTAATGAATTAGTAAATTATGATGGAAAAAAATTGGGTCAATTGGGTGAAATTAGAGATAAATTATATAATCATTTTGAAAAAAGTAAGCCGGATTTGGTAATTGTTTTTGGAGATGTTACAAGCACACTATCTGCTTCGCTCGCATGTCGAAAATTAAATATTAAAATCGCTCATGTGGAAAGTGGGCTGAGAAGTGGTGATTTGAGTATGCCAGAAGAAGTTAATCGAATTTTAACTGATAATATGTCAGCATATTTTTTTGTGACTGAACAAGCTGGTGTTGATAATTTAAAAACGGAAGGTATTACTGAAAATGTGTTTTTAGTTGGAAATACGATGATTGATACACAAAAAAAACATTTGAATAAAGCGCTGAATACAAAATATAATGAAAAAATTGGGGTTAAAAAAGGAGAATATGTTTTAATTACATTACATCGTCCAAGTAATGTTGATGACATGAATAAATTGCGGGAAATATTTGATGATTTTTTTGTGTTGAGTAAAACAGAAAAATTAGTATATCCAATTCATCCAAGAACTAAGACCAATTTGGAAAAAATTGGATATTTGGAAAAGATAAAAGCAAACAAAAATATTATCTTGGATGACCCATTAGGATATCTTGAATTTACTTGTTTAATTGCGAATTGTAAATATTTGGTAACTGATAGCGGAGGATTACAAGAAGAAAGCACTGCTCTGAATATACCTTGTTTTACTTTGAGGGAAAATACGGAAAGACCGGCCACATTAATAGAAAATCAGGGGACTAATCAGATGATTCTAAAAATAAGTGATATAAAATTAAAAGAATGCAAAGGAAATGTGGAATTTTGGGATGGGAAAAGTAGCGAGAGGATAAGAAATAAACTAATATATTATAATATATCTTGTAAAAAAATTACAAATTTAGATGAAATAAAATATAATGAAAAGAATATTTATAATTATAATGGTTTTTCATTTTTATGTAATTTTAATAATAAAAACAAATATTTAGTTGTTAATTTTCATGGTGCTATACCACAAACATTCAATCCTATTTTTAGAGGATACGATTACAATATAAATAACACAGATATTATTTGTATTTCAGATTATATATTAGATTTATATAAACATCGATTATTATATAATAAAAAATTTTGTAATTGGAGTTTATCAACAAAAAAACATGATGTAGATGCATTATATAATGAAGTTCTTAGTGTCATTATTGGTCATAAGAAATATTACAAAGTTGTATTCACAGGAACTTCTGCAGGTGGATTTCCTAGTATAAAATTCGCATCATATTTTAATGCGATTGCTATTATTAGCAATAGTCAATTATATCTTGAAAATTATAATAAAAGTTATTATTGTCCGATAAGACATATCAATAAAATGTTAGATATAGATGATGAAGTTATTTATGAAAATAATATGATTGAAAAAATAATTTTACAATCAAAACCAAAGAAAATTATTTATTATCAAAATATAAATGATATCGGACCAAATCCACATAATTCTTATGGTGATTTTTTACAATTTATGAAATTTATAGAAAATAATAATTTAAGTTATTTTTGTGATTTTATATCGTTTTCTTATAAACAATATGATGTAAACCAACATAACATACAATTTCCGAATAATCTAAAACATATAGATATATTGAAAGATTTTTTAATCAACAGTTAATATCCCTTCTTCTTTCAAAAATAACTCATATTTTTGTTTTTGATTTGATATATTTTTAATAAAATTTTGTTGATCAGATTTCTCATATAATTCTTTAATATTATAATTATTTAAATCTTGTAAATATATATTTTGTATTTTTAGTTCATCACATAATTCTTTTGTTCTTGAATCATGTACTATACATAATACTCTTATTCCAGATAATAAACCACAAATTGCTCCATGTATTCTTGAAGTTATTAGAAAATCAAATTTTTCTAATTTTTGTATCCAATCTAATACACTATCTACTTTAAAATTATTATTAATAATATAGTTAAAATCACTTAATGTAAAATTAAACTTATGTAAATATTTAACGATTTTGTCATTATTACTCATTTCATAATAATTTTTTATTAATTCATCATTCGTAAAATTATTATATGATATATTATATTCTGATTGAAAGTAAATTTGTGTTTTATTTATAATTGAAAACTTTAAAGTTGTATAAAACTCATTATATATTCTAGAACCAAATGTTGGAGAAACAACTATTTTAATATTATCTGTTAAACATTCAGGTTTTACTTTTATTTCTTTATAAAAAATAGATGGACAACCTAATACTTTATTCGGTATATTATAATAATTTAATAATTTATTTGTGAATAACCCTCTAACACCAATATTTTTTATTTCACTAATTTTAATAATATCTAATACTAAACTAATTATTTTATTGTCAATATCAAATAAATTACTTTCAATTGTTGTTTGTGCTCCACAACCTAACCAAATTATTTTTACATTTTTTTTTCGTAATTCAATTATTTTTATTTTTAAGTATTCTAAATAGTTAATACAACCATCTTGATTATAATCTCTAAAAAAATTTGCTAATAAAATTATAAATAAATCATTCTCTTTTAATTTATTAATGTTATCTGAATGAATCATATCATATGACATAAAATAATTTATACAAGCATCTTTGAATAAATATTCACCAAAATTAAGATCATATCCATAACCATTTTTATTTTTTTTTGGTATAGAATATGGTTCTAAACAGAATAATTTCATTCTTATATATTACAGATATATATTTTTTTAAATTAAATTCAAATATAAATATTTATAAATCAATAATTTCAAATAGTTTATTTTTAAATTGAATATTATTATATTTATATTTAATAGTCTCTAACGCATTTTTAGACATTTCTAAAATTTTATTTGTGTTTTTGAGATAAGGTGTAACAATTTTTTCAAACTCATCTATATTATATTTCTCATGTTGATACATTTGATTTATTAATTTTGTATATATTTCATCATTATATGTTTCATCAACGTATAATCCTTTAAAGTTTAATATATCCCCATTATAATTGGATGTAATACAATCTTTATTACCACCAACATTTGTAATAATAACTGGTGTTCCCATACGTAAAGATTCTGATATAACAAATGGAAATCCTTCTATGGTTGTAGTAGATATTAATATATCAAATAATTTATAATATCTTCTTTTTTCTTCTTCTTCTTCAATATTTTTGTTTACTATTACTACATTTTTTTCTAATAAATCTTTATTTTTTGCGTTTTGTATATTTTTTTTTATATCATTTATATTACATGGTTTAATAGAAGGACCAACTATATACAGTTTCCAGTCTGGAAATTGTTTTACAATTTTGTCAAAACACTTGATTAGAAATTTTGGTTGTTTTATATCATTAATTCTTCCAAAATAACCGATTATTTTATTAATTTTTGTTTTAGGTTGTATTTCATGAATAAAATTACTGCAGGGAGGAATACAATAAAACATACTTTCATCTATTTTTAATTTTTTTGATAGTTTTTTTATAGTTAAATTATTAACTGTAATAATTTTATCTAATAAATGTTTATATTTTTCTATAAATATATTTGCAGGTGCTACATCATTATGTGTTATATATATTAATTTTGCTGTAATTGTGTGTAATTTATTCATAATATTATCAGACTGTTTATTAAATTGGATAGGAGAACTATTACAAATTATTGCATCAAAATATAGATCTGTATTTATTAAATCAGTATAAGTAATTTCTCTTACAAATGACCTGATTTGATTATAATATTCTTCACTTATATTATTTTTATTTTCAATACATAAATATAAATTGAATTTTTTTAGAGCATTAATTATATTTATTGTATAAGTTGTTACTCCTCCAATAAAAATATCTGGACATACAATTAAAATATTTTTATTATATATTTTATTAAATTGAATCGTATATTTTTGAGAAATAATTTCATTATTATATTTTCTCTTAATTTCACTTAAATATTTTTTTATATTATTATAATTATCAATATTCATACAATATTCAATTTTATTTTGAATTTCTTGTTCTATATTTTCATTAAAATATTTTTCTGTTTTTTGAAATTTATGAAATAATTTATATTCTTTTCCTAATAATTCTATACGTGAAAAGGTTTTAGAAGTTATTACTGGTATTGTATTATCTATACAATCTATTATCTTATTACTTCCACTATATATTACGGATTCATTATTCCATGTATCTAAAATTAAATCAATTTCGTTTAAATAAGAAGGCATTAAATATTTGGGTGAATTTATAAAATGTATATAATCTTTTTTAGGTATATCTTCACAAATTGTGTGACTCAAAATAATTAATTGTATATTTAATTTTGGATATTTATTTCTTAAGTTATTTATAATTTTTAAATGAGACCATGGATAGGTATATTTATAAATTGTTCCTATTATTCCTATTATAAAATTAGTATTATATTGGTTCTTTAAATTTAACTTTTCTATGATTTTTGTTTTTTCTCGAATTGATTGATACATTATAAAGTTTTTTCTTCTAGGTACTATCATATCCTTTTGATAGTTAAGTGTTTCGTCTGTTTCATAATTCTGTAAGTATTTCATATTTGCTAATATAGAAGCTGTTTCAGTTTGAAATCCAATGATATTATTACTCCAAATGTTTTTATTATAAGTATGAGACCATATTTTTGGTTCAGGTAATAAATTAAAAATTTTTTGATAAAGTTCTATATCCCCTGTTGCTCTATAAAAAACAAAATCATACTCTTTTGATGGATAAAATAATGGTTTATTTTTCCAATTATCTTTATAAAAATCGATTCTATTTGTATTTATTTTTAATTCATTTTTATATTTTTCTAAAAATTTTTCACTTAAATAATTATTATTTTTATCAAAACAATCATTTATATATATATTATTGTAATATACATTATTATTATAAATTAATGCAGAAATTTTATTTATTTCATTTACTGCTGCACCTCCAATAATATCTGATAAGAAAGGTTTATCTGTATATAATATATATATATTGTATTTTCTTTTATAATTATATAATATATATTTATTTTTTTTTTCTATTTGAGAAGAAATATAAAGTCGTTTATCTGGAATAGTTAAGTTTTTTAATAAATATGAAATCTGATGTTTAAGTAATTCAACATCCTCAATATATGGGATTGAACCAATTACATCACTATTATTTAAACTATATATTCCATTTGTAGATAATTCTTGAACTGTATTCGCATTTCCGTCAAAATATGTAGTTCGAATACCCAATTTAATATTACTATATATTTTTTGCATTTCGTTATATTTATAAGATTGATTATTAACAATTAAAAATTTTTCATTTGTAAAATATTTTACAATTGGATTATATAAATCATACCCATAAGTCATTTTTTGTCTTTTTTCATCACTAGCTGTATATATATATATTATTTCCTTTTTAATATTTTTGTAAAAAGTAGATATATTTGTATTATCAATTAAATTAAAATTTAAATAAAAAATATTACTAGTAAAAAAAATTAATTTATCAAATATAAATTTACTTATAGCAATATGAATTATATTTTTATGAAAAATATCATTATGAAATTTTTGTATCGAATTTACAAATCTTAAATCAGTACCTCCCCATAATATATATTTATTTCCATTATGATTTATAAAATTTATGCAATCATTTTCATTATACATTCCAAAAAATACACAATCTAAATTATTACTATATTGTAATGGTTTATATGAATTATTATATTGTTCTGTAAAATGTTTTAAACATTCAGAAATAATTACACATTTATTTTTTAATTTAAAATATTCAATATTTATTATTTTTGGATTAATTAATAAATTATCTTTTTTTTGTATTTCATTAACTATTAGTTTTTTACTATTTATATTTGTATATAAATCTTGTAAACTATTACATACACATAATCCATATGCTTCATATTCTTTCACTTTTGTGCTAATTTCTCCATTATCACCCCAACAATTTTTCCTCCAACATATTCCTATATCACTTGTTGCTATTTCATAACATGTATCTTTATGACTCAAATTATTTTTAAATGTAATACCCTTAACCCCATTTTTTATATAAGTGTTTATTTTATTTATAAAATTAGAATCTCCATGAATTTTTCCATATACAATTTTTAAAACAACTTCTGGACGCTCTTTATGAATTTTTTGAAATTCTTCAATTATTTCGATTATATTTTCTTCATTTCTTAACGTTCCTGTATATATTAATCGTATTTCATTGTCAGTTCTTTTTGGTAAATTAAAATCATACTTATAAGCAACAACTGGAACAATTTTTACTTTATTTATTCCATTTGTCTCAAATAATTTTTTTAATTTTTCTGATTGTGTCCATACTTTTTTAAATTTATTATTTAACTTTTTTATGTTATTTAAATGAATATCTAAACCATATATGATTGTTTTATTCAATAAATTCCATTTTTCGTTAATTATTTCTAATATTAAATTACTTCTTAATATTATTTTATTTACTTTATTACCATATTCCTCTATTTTTTTCAATGTTTCAGTAGGATTCAAATTTTTATCTGGATTTATAAATGTTAATTTTGATTTATTTTCAATATTTCTTAAATTACTATCATTTGTAATTTTATAATTCGATATATATATTATATCAATACCACCTTGTATAAATACATTAATTGTATTACTCCACCATATAGTTGCCCCATCAACAATATTTAAATTAATATCCGCATGTATTAATATTTTATTTTCCATATATATAAAAAGATTTTATTTTTATATATCATGCCGAACGCTATATTACCTCCATATCCCACATGTGAAACAATTCCAGAACTTTGTGTATGTAATCAATATCCAGTCCGAAAACTTATCGTCGTAAATGGTAAAGTAGAAGTCATATTCTTATACAAAGGCGTTCCTAAGCAAATAATACCGAAAATATGATTGAAATAAAGAACAGTATCCACGATGTAATTTTCATCTCTTTTGGAAAAGATGTCCCATTATTTGTAGCATATTGATTCGTTGCACTCATATTTGAAAAAGTTAGATTTGGGGTTGAATTTGTTTGCGACTCATTACTTTTTATTGGTTCATTAAACAATATATTTGACATTTACTATATCATATTTAGAAAAAATTTGTGAGTAAAAAATGGATTTTATTTATCTTTTCAATAAATAAAAATGGCTGAGGAAGAATTAAGTGCGAATGCGCTCGTTGATGCTAAAAATGAATACACTAAACTTCTAACCAGTTATCTTACCCCATGTATTACCGAGGGCTTCATTAGCCTTTATGAAGACGCCAAAAATGAAAAAGAAGAAAAGAGGAATGATTCCCGCTATGATGATTACAGCGAAATACAAATATTCCAAGACTTTATCAAGAAGATTCCAAAATGGAATCAAGATATAATTGATAAAGAGAGCGACCGAATTATCCAGAGGTCAAAATGCGACTGGCTCGAACGCCTACTTTACGGCGTCTTCGTCAGCAACGCGAAAGTCCTCTCGATTGTCCGGATACAACCCAAGAAGGATGACAAAATGAGACTGAAAATCCCGAAGCTCCGGAATTTTATCCATAAGTGCTACGTCGAATGTGGTCGCGAGTTATATAAAGTGGCTTATTTGTTTGACGACGAGGACATAACCAGCATAGAAAAACAAAAGAATATTCGAGATATTAACTCTATCGTTCGCGAGGGGGTTATAGAGGCCGTCCGTAAATTGCTACCCATCCAAGATATCCTTAAAGACTGTATCGGAAACATCGGTGGTGAAAATACGATGAACTCTACCCTCCAAAGCGAGACCACTGGGGGAGGGGACTCAGAAGAGATGTTTAGAAAATTCACAAGCAGTAATAAACTGAAAAAGGGGATTGAGGAAATACACAGTGAGACGGAAGGACTTCTGGAAATGGACGGAGATGATAATGAAGATAGTCAGTCTGTTGCGTCTTCTATTGAGCGGGGGGTGGAAGAAAGTGTTGTCTCACAGAGGTCGGTCCGCTCTTTGAAGAAAGAAAAAGAAGATAGTGTCGTTTCTCAAAAATCATCCCGCGGGGTTTTAGAGAAAGAACAAAAAGAGGAGAGCGTTGTTTCTCAAAGGTCGGACCATTCTTCTTATAAAAAAGTTTCAAAGCAAGAGAATGAACGCGCAGTAGTTCCTGAACAAAAAGAGGAGAGTTTAGTATCTCTTAAAGAGGAGAGTCAAAGTGTAGCTCATCATCAAGAAACAAGTGTTGTCTCTCACCGGTCGGAAATGAGCAATGTCTCCAAAGTGAGTGAAAGAACGAACCCAACTATTAAGAAGATAAGAACCAGCAGTATAATTCGTAATAAGGACCGGCGCAGAATGGAGCAAGAACAACTGGAACAAATGAGAAGAAAACGGGAACCAAATGTTGAAAAAGTAGAGCGGACGCGTGATGAGAACGAAATTATCTCATATGACCTCCAAGATTACGTCCAAGAAGAATATATCTCTGATAACTCAGATAACTAAGCGATTTCGTTCAATTCATTATTTTTTTTACTTTGAAAAAAATAATGGGATTCAGTCATTTAATTAAAAATCCACTCGTATTTGGAGCAATCGTTGGAGTTTTCTTGTGTATATTGCTCTTTCTTCACGACAAGTTTTTATCCAAAAGCAAAGAAGATAAGAGTAGTTTAGGAACCTACTTCAAGCTCTTTTTTGCTGGGTTCATAGTATCTGCGCCTCTCGTCTTTTTATTATATAACCGCGATTTGAGCTTCAAAGAAGTTGAGGCCGGTAGCGGGAGGTCAGTCTCTGGGGGTGCGGTGAGCGATGTTGAAATGACATCGTCTTCATCATCATCGGATTCCGTTTCTGAAGTCATAGAGGAAGTCGCAAAGAAAGTTGGGGGAGGGAAACAGTCCGCGCAACGGGGTGGGGGCGGAAATGGGCGCCGGTTTAAAACAATGAACACTGATGTTCCAAATATGTAAAAGCCCTTTTTTCCCGCGAAGCGGGTAAAAGGGCTTAGACCCCAAAAACACCCCTTTTCACTTCTACGTAGTAGAAGTAAAAGGGGCGAACAGATAAAAACTAACGTTTTTATCTCTTGAGTTTAAATGACAAAGTCATTTAAACTGAACCCCCAAAAAAGACCCATTTACTCTGTTTATTTGTAGAAGTAAAAGGTGCGAACAGATAAAAACGTTAGTTTTTATCTCTTGAGTTTAAATGACTTTGTCATTTAAACTGAACCCCCAAAAATGACCTACAACAAGACTTTTTTGGAATAATGTCTGGGTTATTTTAACTGGTTATTTTTTTAATGTAAATAATATACTATTATTTACGTTTGAAATATAAAATACAAAACTAAGATGATTTTGGCTTAGGTTTGGATTTTGCTCTGGTCTTCTTTTCAGAAGGCGCATAGTTATCAGTCATTTCATCAATATGTAAATATTTTA
>JACCED012475509.1_pt1 | contig 20661 bp, 24 predicted proteins | sample 7455021 | NCBI WGS metagenome assembly JACCED01 (sample SAMN15323456, study PRJNA562643) | freshwater metagenome | isolation source: river surface water | place: USA:Blue River Watershed | collected 2017-08-19
ATCTAGTAAATCCCGAACATGTTCGAACGGCAGATACTCTGGATGAATTTTTGAAAATTAACAAGATTAAAGATCCACAATATGCAGGTATGTTGAAGTGTGGGCATTTCTATAGATATATGGCAGTGGGTTATAAAAAATGAGTGATGGTGCGCACGAAGAACATAATCTGGATGTTCATTCAGTAGATTCATATTGGAACTTCTTGAAAGAGAAGCGCGAAGAAATCAATAAAGTCAGTCCGACATTTTGTGCTGCAAAGTGGAAACAATCTACAATTCTTTTATACAGTGGCGAAACGCATAGTTGCCACCATCCATCGCGACATAAAATCACACTAGAAGATATTAAAGACAATCCTAGAGGTATTCATAATACTGCTGTTAAGCGTGCAGCAAGAAAAGAAATGCTCGAGGGTATTCAAACGAAAGAATGTGATTATTGTTGGAAGATCGAAAATCTCAATAAAGATTGGATGAGCGATCGTATTTACAAATCTACTTACTCGTGGGCATTACCGCATATCGAAGACATTGTCAAATCAGGCGACGGTGCAGACATCGATCCTTCATACCTCGAAGTTGCATTTGAAAGTACTTGTAATTTTAAATGTGTTTACTGTAGTCCCGAGAGTTCCTCGCGCTGGCAAGAAGAAATCGAAACACACGGACCAATCGAACTAGAAGATTTCAATCTTCATGATTTAGATTGGTTGAAGGAAGTTGGAAAACTCCCCATTCACCGCAAAGAGCAAAATCCATATATTGATGCTTTCTGGGAATGGTGGCCTGACCTGTATCCGAATCTTCATACGTTTAGAATTACTGGTGGTGAACCGTTGCTTAGTAAACATACTTGGCGAGTCCTTGATTATATCGCCGAAAATCCAAATCCTAATTTAACACTAGCGATTAATAGTAATCTAAACGTACCAGATAAACTTGTAGAAAAATTGGTCGAGTATATCAATAGAATTTCAGATAATATCAAACTCTTTGATGTTTATACTTCTCTGGAAAGCACTGGGAAGCATGCAGAATATTCTAGGTTTGGAATGGAGTTCAATGAATTTAAAAAGAACTGTAAATATGTTCTTGATAATACATCGAGTAAAACTCGATTACATTATATGACAACAATTAATTTGACTAGTGCTCCAACATTTTTGGAATACCTAGAATATATTCGAGAAATGAGATTGAAGTATTATAGTAAATTGCACGAGTTTAGGGTCAGAACTCATCTATCATATCTTCGTTGGCCAAGAATGTTATGCTTAACTTTACTTTCTGAAGAGGATAAGCAGAAATTTGGTGACATGTGGATCAATTATGTGGAAGAGCACAAATTGACTGCAGAAAAATCTGACCAAGAAACCTTTTATCTTGAAGAGGTGGATCAGGTTCGAAGATTGGTTGATTATATGCAGTCAACTAAAGAACCTCAGTCTCTTTATAAAGATTTTAGAAACTACACCCGCAGTCTGGATAGGCGTAGAAAAACTTCATTTGTTGAAACCTTTCCGGAACTAGCGTATATGATGAAAGATGATTATTATGGATGATGGGTTGCTACAATTTAGAAACAGCATATTAAATTCTAAGTCTGCATCTTTCTGCGGTGCAAAGTGGGGTAATAGTACTCTATGGTTAAACAGTGGCGAAACTAGTAGTTGCCATCTACCTCCTGTTCATAAAATGGATGCAGAACAGGTATCCAAGGATCCTGCTAAATTGCACAATACAGACCATAAAATCAAAATGCGCGAATTAATGCAGCAAGGGCATAAACCGAGCGAATGCGATTATTGCTGGAAAATCGAAAGCATGGGTCCAGATTACGTGTCGGATCGCGTGTTTAAATCTCTACAATTTACGCACGAAGAAATGCAGGACTGGTTTGACAAACCTGCAGATTCGCGGATTGTTCCACCAACGCTGGAAATCATGTTCGATCGAACATGCAACTTTGCTTGTAGTTATTGTAATGCAAATTTTAGCACCACGTGGGAGCGGGACATTAAGACTAATGGATTCTATGACCTCGAGACTTCTGGTGGTGGAGCGTTTAAACACGATGGCACCATTAATAACTGTTATGAGAAATCAGAGAATCCATTCATCAAAGCATTTTGGGAATGGTGGCCTGAGTTAAGTAAACAACTTCGAGTTCTTAGAATTACTGGCGGCGAACCGTTGATGAATGTCGATGTATGGAAATTGATCGACATGTTCGCCGAGAACAAATATAAGTTTGAATTGGGTATCAACTCTAATCTTGGTGCAAAGAAGGCGATTATTGACAGATTAATTCAGAGTTCGTTTAATATTAATAATCTGACAATCTTTACCAGTATGGAGACCACTGGCGCTCAAGCAGAATACATCCGTGATGGGTTAGACTATGAGCAGTGGAAAACAAATGTTGAGAGAATTCTTTCCGAATCAAATGTGAAAAGAATCGTAGTAATGATGACGATTAATGCTCTTTGTTTGTTCAATATTACTGATTTCATGGATCAAGTTATGATATGGAAGCAGAAATATGGTAATAGAATTAGTATGAGTATCAATTTCTTAAGATTCCCTGCATTCCAAAGTTTAACAGTGCTTCCTGACATTCTTCGCGAACAATCATATCAACAACTTTCTGAGTGGTGTGAAAATAATCGTGATAATCCTAATCTTTTGTTTACAGAGAAAAGTGATATTGAAAGATTAATTTCTTACGTAGATGTTATCGAAACTCCACATTCTTACGACACAGATCTTGAAAAAAACAGAAAAGATTTTAAGAGATTTTATACGCAATATAGTGATCGTAGAAACAAACCAATAGAAGTATTCCCAGAGGAGTTTTTGCAGTGGTTCAACACTCTTTAAGAAATGACGGGTATTGCACCCTGCCATTCAATCACATGAATCTCCATCCAAATGGCAATGTCTCCATTTGCTGTGTTGCAAAGATGAATGGACCCGATAGCGGATTTGCCAAGGATGAGCAGGGAAAAATGCTCAATCTTAAAACAAGCACCATAGACGAAATTTTTAATAGTCATTCTGTCAATAAAATTCGAGAAGAAATGCTCGATCACAAATACCCGTCAGCATGTGAGGGTTGCTATAAGATCGAACAATATGGTGGGAAGTCGCGAAGAATTACTGAGAATAATAGATGGGAAAACCACGAAACTCCAAAGTTGGAATTTTTAGATGTTCGCTTGAGTAATTTATGCAACCTTAAATGTCTAATGTGTTATCCAGACTCGAGTTCTTCTCTTGTAACTGATTATAAAGAATGGTCTGATCAGTTACCATTCATGACAAAGAATGTTACTGATTTTGATAACTTCCAATGGTTCAATGAAGACATTATTGACCAATTATACGAACATAAAGATTCTCTCAAATACTTGTATATTAATGGTGGAGAACCTTTCATCATGCCGATGCATTGGAAGTTACTTGAACGATTGATAGAGTGGGACGTCGCTAAAAATATTCACATCAGTTACAATACAAATTGCACAACATATGATGAATCGTTTAGTGATTATTGGAAACACTTTAAAGTTGTTACTCTTGGATGTAGTATGGATGCTGTTGGGGATAAGAATAAGTTTATTCGATATCCAAATGACTGGGATCGCGCGAATGAAAACATAAGAAAATTATTAGAAAATCCTCACATTGCATCTCTAAACATTACCTGTAGTATTCAATGGTTAAATGCGCCATATTTACCTGAATTTTATGAATGGGCAGTTCCCCTCACAAAACTAAAACCGCATACAACAATTAATCAGAATTTTGTAGTTTTCCCTGAGTATCTTTCATTGAATTGTGCATCAAAAAGATTCAAAGATGGATTAACAGAGATCTACCAAGATTCACCATATTCTAATTGGATTCTTACCGAAACTATGAAATCCTATTTGCGTGTTGAATCTGATAATGACGATCTCTGGGCGAAGGGCAATAAATACCTTGATGTAGTCCAACTGAGTAGGAAGATGGGCGATTGGAGAAATATTTTTTCATATGACTATAGATTCTAAAACAAATAAGAGTATTTGCTCCTATCCATTTACACACTCGTATATCGGTTCAAAGTATGAGAGAAAACTCTGTTGTATCTCTGAAGATATTGAAGAATTGCATAAAACCTCATTAGAGGAATTTTGGAATTCGCCATTCATGCGAGAAACTCGTAAGAAAATGATAATGGGAGAAAAGATCTCGCATTGTGAGCGTTGTTATTATTTCGAAGATGTTGGCGTAGATTCTCTTCGACAGGAAAGCACTCGTAATTATTCGTGGAACGAATTGCTAGAAGGATACGATGGTGAAACTGGCGAAATTTCTCGCGGACCATCATATTTCGATCATAGAACAATCTATTGTAACCTGCAATGCATCAGTTGCGGCCACACATATAGTTCTACACACATTAATCTCTATGAGAAAATGTGGGGAGAAAAAATAAACTTCGAACTCGACACCGAGTATGAAATGAAGACTGCACAAGAGATACTTGACTCTCTACTGAAAAAAGAATGTAAGAATATTTACTGGGCAGGTGGTGAACCCATGATGTCTAAGGTTCACTGGATGGTAGTCGAATTGATGGAAACTTTGTCTAAAGATCCTGAATACTCGGATTACATTAAGACTATTGGCGTCCACTATAATACAAATCTTACTCGATTAACTTGGAATGGAAAACATATTCCAGATATGCTGGAATTTTACCAACCTTCAATACAAGCAAGCATCGACGGAACCCATGAGACTTTTGAATATTGTCGCGATGGCGGGAATTGGGATGTATTAGAGAAAAATTGGAATGCATATTACAACAAATTAAACAAAAATGCTCAATTTGGTGTTGCTTCAGTTTTGACTTCACCAGTAATCATGGATATTGACAGATGGTTTGATTTCTTTGAACCATATAACGTTAAAGTTTACAATCACAAATATATTTCTAATATTGAAATATATCCGTATGGAATTCAAGCATTTCTTGATGTGAGGTTGTTTCCTAAACATATTTTTGATAGGATTATTAATCATGCTATTGATAGATTTTCTAATACCAAGTTAATTGGTTCTGGAAAATCAGTTGATATTCTTAAATCATATGCTGCAGAACGAGAAGCAAATCTGCATATATTTGAAAATCGTCGTATTTTAAAATCAGTGAAACATACCACCCTCAATAGAGATAAGTATTTGCTAACCAAAAGAAAATACTCAGAAGTTTTAAAAAAGATCGACACAGAAGCATATGATTGGTATATGTCATTATGAGTAATAAAATTTACTGCCCCTCGATGTGGAAATCCGTACACGTTGACACTGACGGTTATCTAACTCCTTGCTGCCTGTTCATACACAAGGAGGACAAAAAGTCTAAAATTGTTGACATAGAAAAGGCAGAGGATGTGTTGCGTGAAGAATTTCAAGAGTATCGCAATCAAATGGAACAGGGTATTTGGCCCAGTGGTTGTAATCAATGCAAATTTGCAGAAGAAGAAGGCAGATCTAGTAAGCGCCAACAGGACATGTGGGTTGTCACTGGCGGACTAATGCAGACTCCACCAGAAGAAGTCTCTTTAGAATATTTACAGTTAAAAACTGGCAGATTGTGTAACCTTCGATGCACAATCTGCACACCTGCATGCTCAACATCAATATCTACAGAATTACTTAGGAAAGGGTTACTTTCTAGAGAGATGTATGATAAATTTAATGAAGAAATTGCATGGTCATACGAACTTGATCAATACAAAAAACTAAATCCAGGCGAAAATGGGTATTTTAGAATTGATATTGCAGGTGGCGAACCGCTGATGAATAAAACTCATTTTGAGTGGTTGGATCAAATACCAAATCCAGAAAAAACACAACTTCTCTACAATACTAATGGAACACAAAGACCATCCAGAGAAGAAATTGAAATATGGAAAAAATTTAGAGGAATTTGGTTAACATTTAGTATTGATTCGTATGGCGAAAAATTTGAGAAACTTAGAGTCGGTGCTAAATGGGATCAGGTTCTAGATAATTTGAAGTATTGCCAAGAAGAAATAATTGCGAAAGAGTTCAATCAAGAAACTTCAAATTGCTCTATTGTTATGACAGTTAGCAAATTTAATGTCAAAGACGCAATTACATTGTATAAGATATTAAATCAATACGTGACATTTAATCATAAAGAACCGTTGAATTTTAATTATCTGTATTATCCAGAAAACATGGCATGTCATAATATGTCAAAGGAAGAGATCGAGGAAGTAATTAAAATCTATGATGCAGAAATTCCAACTCTGCAAGATGGCAGTAAAATGAAGAAGCAATGTATCGATTTGCGAAACAGTCTAATTACATTCCTTGATGACAAAACAGTTGAAAACCCAAGACCTATATCTACAGACCACAGAGATCTGATATGATTCATGAAAATAAGAAACGAATGCTATTTTTTGGATGTTCTTTCACATCAGGACATGAAATAATTGATCACGAATTTTTGCGAATCTCATTTGACGAATGCAATCGCTTGAAAGAAGAACATCTCAAAAAGAATAAGAGTGTAGGCGAATTCGACCAATTTGTAAAATCTAGTGCAAATATAACTAATGACCAGTATAATGATTTGTCTTCTAAAAGATCTTATGCTGCAAAGTTGTCAAGAAAATTGGGATTGGAGCATATAAACTATGCGGAACCTGGATTGGCATCAGAGCATTCAGTATTGAAACTATTTGATGCATTTTACTCAGGGCAAATAAATCCAGAAACAGATTTGATTTTTCTCGGATTGACGACTCCGCATCGTTATTTGTTTTTTACTGAAGATGGTTTGGCACTTACCAAGGTCATGGGGCATTTAAATTACTCTCCGGAAGATTTACACTATAATGACTATAAGATAATGCAATCTTATTATTTTGCAGTAGAGAATTTTAAGAATTTTTGTGCATTTCATTCTATTGATTTTATCATACAACCAATTGTAAATAAGGGATTATTATTAACAGGAGTTGTGCAACCCGAATACGAATTATTCATGGGTATAGACGATAATTGGAGGTATACATCATTGTTTAAGAAAATGCTAGTAGATTCATTGAAGTATTCCATAGATGAAAATGAAACTCTAGTTTCTAGATATAAACCAAGTATTCATGGGGTTTGTGGTTTCAAACATCCTACTGAAATTGCCCATGAATTTTTCTCGGAGGCGTTGTATGAAAAAATTACTAGAAGTAATTAAATATTTTATCTTAGAGTGGAAACACAAAAAGAGAATGAAGAAATTGAAAGAATTAGACCCATTCATTTATGACTGATTTTAAATATACCAGAATTGTTAGTTATGGGTGTAGTTTTACTGCTGGGTCAGAACTCACTGACCATGACGTTATCGGGATTTCAGAAAATGAATTGTTATCCTGTGTAAGAAAAAACAAATATAGTGGATCGAAAGAAATATATGATCACTATAATGTTGACGAAGAAACAAGAAAGAAAATTCTAAAAAGTAACAGGACTAAAAGTTGGCCGAATTATATTGCGAATTATTACAATGTACCATTATTGAATCGAGCAATACCAGGATCTAGTTTATCGCATGCGACATATTGTCTGTTGCGCGACATACATTCAAAAACAATACAACCAACAGATCTTGTTTTAATTGGAATAACTTCACCAAATAGATGGTTTCAATTTACTAAAACTGGCAAACCATTCTATGGGGTTTTTAATCGTGGTTGGACATATCTAGAGCACCCACTTGCTACTGAAAATTATAGAAAAGAATTGGAAAAAAATTGGTATAATGTTTATAACTTGATCTACACTCACTATAAAGAAATTCTTTTCTTATCAAATTTATCAAATAGTATGAACAAACAAATTAAATTGTGTTATGCAATACGTGCACCAAGTTTTATTCAACATCTATTTCCAACTGAACTTCCACAAGGATTCTTGCGCAATATATTTCCTAATGAATTTTCTACTACTTCTGATGAGTCAAATGAATCTACATTTTTTGATTTTTGCCATCGTCTCATTCCATATGATAATTTTATAGATCCAGAAATTTCTTTGAGCGAACTATCTTCATGGAAGGATGTTTCAAAGCATCATGCATTTGGACACCCTCGTGTTGAATTACACAAACAGTTTGCAGACATGTTGATAAACAAAATGGAACAACAATATGATTGAATGGGGTATTTCTGCCGCAGCACATGATGCTGCTCTTACTGTAGTTGATGGTGATAAGATTTTATTTGCCTCTCATGCAGAGAGATATAGCGGAATCAAAAACGACAAGCATCTGAATGAAGATCTAATAAATGCTGCATTGAAGTTCGGTAAACCAGAGAAAATTCATTGGTATGAGAAACACAAATTGCGAGCAATGCGCCGATTACTTTCTGGGCAAGGATTAATTCGTTTCAGCGTTCGACAGTATCTTGCAGATTTTGGATTAAAAGATATTCCAGTGGAGTTTGCTTCTCACCACGAGTCTCATGCTGCTGCGGGATTTTATACTTCTCGTTTTGATACTGCGACTGCTCTGGTTATTGATGCTATCGGTGAGTTTGACACAGCATCAGTCTGGTTGTGCGATGGCGAGAAAATGAAAAAGAAATGGTCGATGGATTATCCCAAATCACTCGGTCTATTCTACTCTGCTATAACAGATCGCGTAGAACTGAAACCAAACGAAGATGAATATATCCTGATGGGTATGGCAGCATATGGAGATTCCAACAAATACTACTGGCAGATGCGCGAACTTTACGAAAAAGAAAATCTTCACCGAGGATGTCGCTGGTGGTTATCTGGAAATACTGATTATTATGATTTTGCTGCTGCGGCGCAAAAGATTTACGAGGAAGAATTTGACAAACTATTACATCGTGCAAAAAAATCCGATCCGACCCAAGATAACCTAGTCCTCTCTGGTGGATGCGCTCTAAACTGCTCGGCAAACCACATCGCCAAGAAATACTTTAAGAACATTTGGATTATTCCGAATCCTGGAGACGCAGGAAGTTCTCTTGGCGCCATTGCTGCCAACAATCGTCGACGTCTTGACTGGAGAGGTCCATATCTTGGCGAGAATATCGATACTGAATATCCTGTAGAAAAACTGTTGACTTCTTTGCTTGAAGATGGTATAGTTGGAGTTGCTAGTGGAAGGGCAGAGTTTGGACCAAGAGCATTTGGTAACCGTAGTTTGCTTGCAGATCCTACTAGACCTGATATTAAGGATAGAGTAAATGTCATCAAAAGAAGACAAAAATTTAGACCCTTTGCCCCAGTCATCCTTGAGCAATATGCAAGCGAGTATTTTGACATGCCAGTTGAAGTATCCCCGTACATGCAGTTTACTGCAAGATGTAAATTTCCTACAAGGTTCCCTGCTATCATTCACGTTGATGGCACATCTCGCGTCCAAACTATAAACGAGGAACAACATCCTGGATTGTTTGAATTGTTGACAAAATGGTATGAAGAAACTGGATGCCCAATGCTGCTGAATACTAGTCTGAATATCAAAGGATTTCCGATGGTAAATGACGAGAAAGATGCTGAAATGTTTCAAGGCATGTATAATGTCAAAGTATATTGAGCAGTTACATTTTAGTATAGATCCTAAACCGTTCATAGATTTGTGGAAGACTCTGCCACCTATGAAACAACATAATTTAAAATATAGAGAAATTGATAGAGAGTTGAGTTTCGAAGCGATGCTTGGTATTGGCGCAGGAAGTTTGCGCAATCAAACTGAAATTAACAGACACGAATATACGCAGCATCTTTTTCCACTAACGAAAAAACTCGAGAATCAAATTTATGAATATTCTGGTGGCGACTTGCAGATTAATAGAATACGATTCATGGACATGTCTCCAATATCTTGTCTAAGTTATCACCGAGATCCAGATTCAATACGGTATCATATTCCACTAATTACAAATGAAGATGCATTTTTTGTAGTCGAGGACCAAGTTGAACGAATGGCAGAGGTAGGTTCTCTATACAGTTTGGTTACTAATGTGAAGCATACTGCTATTAATGCCTCGAGAGATAAAAATCGTCTACACTTGGTTTTTTCAACGCATTTTAATAAATAAAACTATGGCAGAGATACTAAAATTCCCTGATAAGTTCTTCGGGAAACGTTTATATCGGATACCTCTATATTCTGACATGGATATAGACGTAGTGTTGTTTTGCGTCAATGCATTCGGAGAAACTGAAAAACGTGCAATAATCGACGATCTAGTAAAAATGGATCCAGTTGATGTGATAAAATGTATTGACTTTGCACTAGAATCCGAGTATATTTCTAGTATGACTAAAGAACATATCAAATGTATTCGAAAGTCTATTGAAGAGATCCCAATTAAAATTGAGAAATGATATATTATGAATATTTTTTACCTGCACCCAGATCCTAAGATCTGCGCACAAATGCACGTCGACAAGCATGTCGTTAAGATGATTCTCGAATATGCACAACTACTTTCTACTGCGCATCGTGTTCTCGATGGCGAGGAATACATTGACGCATCTTCTGGTCGTAAGATCAAGCGTTGGCGACTTCCCGATGCTGCACTCGAGCAGCAACTATACAAAGCATCGCATATCAACCACCCCAGCGCTGTCTGGGTTCGGCAGTCCAACAACAACTACAACTGGTTGATGTGTTTGTTTCAGGAACTGTTGCAAGAATATACACATCGTTACGGTAAGCATCACTCTACAGAGCGTCTTGTTTACTGGTTGCGCAAACCACCTGTCAATATTCCTGTCGGTTATTTGACGCAACCCACTCCTGCTATGCCCGATGAATACAAAGTTCCTGACTCTGTGCAGTCTTACCGAAACTATTATATCGGTGCAAAAAATAATATGGCAAAGTGGAAAAATCGTTCAATTCCAGAGTGGTGGAGCGTCGCAATTTAATAAATACTTGCATGAGACAAAAAAGAACGATTTCAATCCCAATTTTAGATACCGATGCCCTCGGTAATTGAAGGCGACTCCACCTTGTGTGGCGTCGCCTTTTTCGTATCAACTCTAGTTAAAAATAAGGACTGTTATGTCGAGAAGAAAACAAAATAATTTACAAATTGTCTCGAACTCCGAACCAAAGGTAACAATCGAAAAAAGTAAACTATGTAAAGTCAAATACGAAGATCTAACAACCATCCAACCAAAAACACACAACCAAAGACTATTTTTCGACCTTTACGACCAACAGTCCACCGCGATACTACTACATGGTGTAGCAGGCACAGGTAAAACTTTTATTTCAATGTATAAAGCACTAGAAGAAGTTCTAGATCCAGAATCAGTTTTCGAGCGGTTAGTTGTGGTTCGCTCGGCAGTACCATCAAGAGATATCGGACACCTTCCAGGTGACGAGAAGGAAAAAACAGAGGTCTATACTTTACCTTACGTTGAGATATGCGAAGATCTATTCAACCATATTCAACCATTCCAGCGTCTGCAGGAACAAAAGACCGTTCATTTCCTAATCACCTCGTTCGTGCGTGGTATCACTCTTGATAATTCTATCATTATTGTCGACGAATGTCAGAATATGACTGACATGGAACTAAACTCTATCATGACCAGAATCGGTAAAAACTCCAAGATTATTTTCTGCGGAGACTTCCGTCAAACCGACCTATATAAGAAGAACGATATGTCTGGGTTGCAAAAGTTTATTGCGACTGCCGAACTAATGCCTTCGTTTAAAACAGTTGAGTTTTCTGTCAACGATATCGTAAGATCCAAACTTGTCAAGGAATATATCATGGCAAGATTGGAATATGAAGAAAGATACGTTGCATAAAAAAAGGGCTTGACTTTTTTGTAATTTTATGGTATAAGAGTATATGATGTTTAAAACGATATATGAATATGAAGATTTCGCCCAATCAGTAACGAACGAAGATGGTAGCAGAGTTTACGTAAATGCCTCTGGCGCTGCGTATCCTTCTGCTACCACCGTTCTGTCAGTTCTATCTCGTGATGCTATCGCTGCTTGGCGTAAGCGTGTGGGCGAAGAAGAAGCGAACAAGGTTTCTAAGAAAGCAACCACTCGCGGAACTAAAATTCACTCGCTGACTGAAGCATATCTTCAGAACGAAGATCTAGATGAAGCGTATACGACTACGAAGGCATCTCTGCTCGATGTTGAGATGTTCAAGAAGTTTAAACCTGTTCTCGACTCGATTGGCGACATTCATTGCCAAGAACTCGCTCTTTACAGCGACCACCTTCGTATGGCAGGTCGTGTCGACTGTATTGCCGAATATGAAGGCAAGCGTGCAGTTATCGACTTCAAGACTGCCAACAAGAAAAAGTATAGGTCTCAGATTCACTCCTACTTTATGCAGGCAGCAGCGTATGCTATCATGTATGAAGAACGGACTGGGATTCCTGTTCCTTGGTTGGTCATTCTAATCGCTGTTGAGGACGATGAACCTCAGGTGTTTATCGAACGTCGCGATGATTGGACTTTAGAACTTATTCGCACTCGCGATTATTTTGAAAATGGTTATTGGTCAGCATGAGCGAACTTTCCGAGCAAAGGTTAGCAATTTGCAAGGGGTGTGAGTTTTACAAAGCACGGTTGTGTATGAAGTGTGGTTGTCTCATGCCAGCGAAGACCAAACTAAATCGCGCATCCTGCCCCATAGGAAAATGGGGTCCAGTAGGAAAAAAACTTCCTTGGGAAGCATAAAATACTTGACTTCTAAAGAATTCTATAGTATAAATAATATATCAGTTGTTGATACAAACTGAATGCTGCGTAGGACAGGGGTGCAACTCCCCTCGCCTCCACCATAGATGCATCCGCCAATCAATACATACATGCGGAGTATCCATGGTCACCTTCCGACGGGTTAGATAGCGGGTTGCAAACTGCTGTCGTTGGGTGCATCTATGATGGGGGCGTATTAGGATTCGACTGCGAGTTGAAGGCGAGAGTAGACTGATTGCTTGGGTAAAGTGCCCACAAAACGTAAATGCAGCAAACGATAATGTTGCCTTTGAGATGCGCCTAGCAGCGTGATCTCCTTGGGTTTTGGCGGTTTTCCTAGAAACAGAATAAACCGTCGACCGTTCGATTAACACGGTAGAACGAGTTGACATAGGGTTTCAAATCTATAAATAATTATATGAATCCCTCGGTGCCGATCTGGTGACAGCAAAGCATCGGGGGATTTTTTGTCCATGCGTTTAAGTGGACACAGTGTGGGGAGTCACTGTCTAATACCCTCTCAAGTTTAACAACTATTAGGAAATAAGATGACTTCCTTAAATAAGAAGTTTTTCAAGTTCCTTTCGATTTTTACAGTATTAGTTTATAGTTTATATGGATTTAATTCATATGCTGAAAATGCTATCGAAAGAGATGCTAGGGAATATTCCCTCGGCGTCGGAGAAGTAATCCAAGAAATAAAAGAGGACGCAGAAAAAGAAAAGACTGCACTTCGTAAAATTAGAACACAAAACATACATCTAGCGAATAATCGCGAACTAAAATGCCTTGCTGACAATATCTACTTTGAAGCAGGCAATCAGTCCACTAAGGGCAAATTGGCAGTTGCTGCCGTAACCATCAATCGCGTAAAAAGTCCCAAATTCCCCAAATCAGTATGCTCGGTTGTATACCAGAGAACAAGCAGAGTTTGCCAGTTCTCGTGGGTGTGCGAAGGCAAAAAGCGTGTGCGCAGTGCACAACAATATGCTGAATCAAAGAAAGTTGCTGAAAAAGTGTTGCTTTCTGGGGCAAATCACGGTATATTAGGTCGTAACGTTTTATTCTACCATGCGGATTATGTTAATCCTCGTTGGAATCTAAGACGTGTCGCAAAGATCGGTGATCACATTTTTTACGCAGGATAACAATTTGGAAATGTTAGTTATGGATGGTTCAGAAGTAACCAATGAATACTTAATCACTAAAGAGTTCAAGACAGCGATAGAATTCTCTCAATACATCGAGAAGCAATCGTTCGTCAATGGTATTCCATGTTTGGATATTCTTGTTGACTATTGCGTCAAGAAAGAAATTGAAATGGAATCTGTCGCTGTCTTGCTCACAACTTCTCTCAAAGAAAAGATTCGAGCAGAGGCAGAAGAACTTAATATGCTGAAACGCAAAACGGGTAAATTGCCGATCTAATGGAACCTTTCGAAGTTTATCGCCTCTATATGGCGCTGAAACTCCACTTCACAACTAAAGAATATGATATTACCAAAACCAAAGGTGCGGTAAAATCATCACAGTCTGCGTTCATGAAGCGCAGAGATGTATTTCTTTTCAGGAAACTTGCACACAAATTCAAGAAACACGAAGTGATTAATTACTTCGTTGCTAATTTTGCGTCGGGTGATAAAAATGGCGGATTGTTTAGTGCCGAGTCCGTCGAAATCTACGAGAAGTGGATAGTGCGACAGGACAAGTTGTCTTATATGTTCACTGATGATATAAGTCGACTGTTACTCGAATCTGAGAAATTGAAACAAGAACCATTGATTTCTTATAACAACCAACACCCCATTGCAATTAGAATGTATTTGGGTGGAAAAATTTCACTAGAAACTCTAATTATACTTGACAAATTGCTCGATTTCAGGTATACTCTAAATACTGACCTAACAAATGACTTTATCTGGAATGATTTAAGTCTTTTGATAGAGAAGTACCGACCATTCGTTCGTTTCGATCGAACGAAATTTAACCAACTATGGATCAAGGAGAAAGGCCAAGTGGTCTGTTAAATGAGTCACTCTAAACGCAGAGACTTCGATTACGAACCTCGAGTCAAAGAAGTTCGAAAAGGTGTTGATAAGTCGAACAAGCACCGTAAAAACTTGTATAAATACTCTAGTAGTCATGATGATGATTATGATGACTACGATGATTATGATACAAATCGCAAATACTAACATACAACGCAAATATAAGGACAATACATATGTCAATTAATTCACTATCAGAACTCCGTAAGAATCGCGGAAACTTCGACTCACTCATGAAGGCAGTTGAGTCAATTGCAAACCCATCAAATGAAAAGCGTGGCGACGACGATCGCTTCTGGAAACCGACTGTCGATAAGGCAGGTAACGGTCAGGCAGTGCTTCGTTTTCTTCCTGCACCTGCTGGTGAAGAACTTCCGTGGGTTCGCGTCTGGGATCATGGTTTCCAAGGTCCAACAGGTAAGTGGTATATCGAAAACTCGCTGACCACTCTTAACAAGCCCGATCCTGTCGCCGAACTTAATAGCGAACTTTGGAATTCTGGTATCGAAGCGAACAAGGATATCGCTCGTAAGCAGAAGCGTCGTCTTTCTTACATCTCAAACGTGCTGGTCGTTCGCGACCCTGCTAATCCTGAGAATGAAGGTAAGGTGTTCCTCTACAAGTTTGGTAAGAAGATCTTTGATAAGATCAAGGACGTGATGCAACCGACGTTTGAAGATGAACAACCAGTCAATCCGTTCGACCTTTGGGAAGGTGCTAACTTTAAGTTGCGCATTCGTCAGGTTGAAGGTTATCGTAACTACGATAAGTCGGAATTTGATGGTCCATCTCCCCTCTCGGATGATGAGGATAAGTTGGAGCAGGTTTGGGGTAAGACCCATTCGCTCGCAGCGTTCCTCGATCCTGCCAACTTCAAGTCGTATGACGAACTGAAGGCGAAGTTGAATGCAGTTCTTTCGGGTGGTGCTCGCGTGGCAACTGCTGAGAAGGTAAATCCGCTGGATGCAGAGGACGAACTTTTCGTTGAAACTAAGATGAAGTCGGCACCTGCTGCTCGTAAGGTTGAGGATGATACTCCACCTTGGAACGAGGATAGCGACGATGACACGATGAGTTACTTCTCGAGTCTCGCTGACGACTAAAAAGAAAAAGAGGGGATTTCGGTCCCCTCTTTTTTTATGCTACTGCTCTACGTTTCTGGAATGTTAACCAAGTAGGATCGTCTGCACGAACATTTCTTACACCACCTGGAGCAGTTATGGTTGGAGCGTTCTGTCCACCACCACTTCCACCACCTTGATTAATTACAGTCGGTGGTGGGACATTAACCTGCATCTTTTCTTTAGTCGCTGCAGTTCCTGCTTCGATTAACGCACCATCAATATTTTTGCCAGTTTCAGCATTGCTGGATGTCATCTTATCGTAAAGTGCACCACCTAACATTCCTGCTGGACCAAGTGCGGCACCCATCAGCATGCCTTTGTTATTTGAGAAGAATCCGCCAGATTTTGCTGCAGGTTCTGCCTTTCCTTGCACTGGTTTTTGAGTTCCAGTGTATTCACCTTTGGCGATCTTATCTTCTGTGCTATCAACAAGACCAAATGTCAATCCACTTAGAACGTTTCTTCCAGCGTTTTTGAATTTCTGACCCGTGGTCGCATTTGGATCTGCATTAAACCCTTTATAACCATCATACAGCGCCATACCTGCTGCGAGTGGCAGTGCAAGTTTACCCGCGACTCTCGCTGCTCCGCCAAGAACCTTACCAGCACCGCCCAGAACACTGCCTGCCTTAGATGCTAAACTTGATGCACCACCAACAACTCTACCTGCCGCACCAGTTGCTCCTGCTGCTCCTGCTAATCCCGCACCAGCAGCTCCCGCTGCTCCTGTTGCTCCTGCTGCCCCTGCTAATCCAGCACCTGCTGCACCAGCAGCACCTGCAGCTCCCGCTGCTCCCGCTGCTCCTGCTGCAGCAGTTCCGAATCCTAGAAGTGCACCAGCGCCACGCATTACAGCACTTCCGCCACGAAGAACAGCACTTCCTACAGTTCTTGCGCCACTTACTATTCCGCGACCAAGTCCTCTGACTCCTCGCCCAATAGACCTAGCAATCCTTGATAATCTTCCTCTTCTTCTGCCACCTGGAAGGTCTATATCAGGCATCATGTCGAGCAAACCACCACCGCCACCACCAGCAGCACCTGCTTGGTTTCCATTGTTGACCATAATCTCAGCGATCTTTTTAACTTCTTCCAGAAGTTTTTTCAGAGTATCTGAAGATTCGGTTGAATTTTCTTGAATGATGATATTAGATTCTGCGGTTTTTTGTAATGCTTCTATTTGGGCATCTTTAGATATACCAGCAGAATCTTCTTGCTCTTCACTACTTACTTTGGTAGATTTTTCTTTTATTCCCGTTGGTTTCGAGAGATCTTCCTTTGGTGACAATGCAGTATTAATCTCTTCGATGCTTACTGGTTTGCCATCTTTCCTGTATGAAATATCATTTTCTGATGCAGGAGCAATTCCTTGCTGTTCAAGTGCTTTCTTCTGGTCGTCTGTTAAATCAGTTAGTTTTTCAATTGGTTGAAACTTTTCCTTTTCGGGCTTCTTGTCTCTTTCCGACTTGCCTTCCTTTAAAGTTTCTTGAATTACTTTCTTTAATACATCTGTTAAAGATTCAGTTTTAGTTTCTGTTGCAGTTTCTTCAGTTTTACTCAAAAGACGTTGACGTTTTTCTTCGTCAGATCTAACCACTCTGTCGTAGAAAGTTCCTTCTTGCTCGATGTCAGCACCAACTGCTATACCAAAACCTCGTTTTATGTCTCTGCCTACATTCGACACAAATCCTTTGGCAAGTTTCCCTACACCAGTAACACCCTTAGCAGGTTCTGCTTCAGTATCCATGCCAAACTGTCTACCAAGGCGATTCATAAACGTATCTTTTTCGCCAGTCAGAGTTATTCCTTTTGCCTTGAATAACTCTTGCTTCGCCTGATCTTGCACACCTTGTCCAAGTTCTTGCAACTTTGGATTATTAGATTCAATCATTCTATTCGAGATGCCTACGATTTTACCGATCGCTTTCTCGAATTCTTGCATGTTTTTAGTTTGAAGTTTTGTAATCTCATCAACCATTTTTTTGATGAGTTCTTCTTGGTCGTCATCCATTTCGTTGACGATCTCAAGTGCTGTGGATTCAAAATGTTTAACAAACGTGGAAATCATCGACTGAGTCGACGAGGGATTTGCTTCTGTAGCAGAACTTGTTTTTACTGCAGCGGCAATTTTAGAAAGTTGACTTTCTTTTCCTGCTCCCTTTTGTTGTTCGTTTTCCATTTTATTCCTGGGTCTCTGCTTTCTTTTTAAGATGCGTTATTAACATCCCGATATAAACTTCCCTCTCCCACGGCATCATATTCTCTAATTCGGTCAAACTATATTTATGCTCATGCATTAAAATAAAGTTTATCTTGTAAAAATTCATCAAGTTATCATGAGAAAGGGTTATCCGAAAAAATTTTCAACACCATCCACAACTACAGTATTTTCTGTCTGACACTTCGAACAAGTGTATTCGATATTGTGTAGAATCTTTGGTGCAGTTTCGAAGAATTCTACGATCTTATCAAATTGCTCGCTAGTCAAACTATCAATAAAGTTTGAAATTTCTTCGGGACTTTGATCAGCAGCATCGTGAATTTCATCTAGCGTGAAGACTTTGTCTACGCACGAGACAACAAGATCGAAAACTGGTTGGTCTTCATTAATAAGAACTTCTGCTGTGGGATACTTCATAACTACACCGATCTCATCGGTCAACATAATTTTGTTATTATGATTCGGCGTAACACGTAGATTGATTTGTTCAAGGTCAAGAGAAGTTGGTGTCTTATGACCACACTCTCCACAAATCAAATTGAATTCTGATTCTTTACCAATAGATTGCGCTCTCAGTTTGATAAAAATATTCTGCAAATCAAAGAACGGAAGTTTCTCAGCATCAATCTTGCCACTAGAACAAGAAGTAATTACTTGCTGCATAGCGCGAATCATGTCTGCTCGTTGGTTTGATTCTGCTGCTAGAATAAGGATCTTCTCCTCTTTGACGAGAAAAGGACGCATCTTAACTTTTTCTTTTGTCGAATACACCTCAACGTCAAAGGTAGGAACTGATAATGTAGGTAATGCCATAATTTACTCCAATATTTTAAATTTGTTCGCCTGAAGGACTATATGCCCCAATAACTTCCCATTTTTTGTAAGCGAAAGTCACAGGCATTCTCAAAACCTGCGCATTTGTCGAAGAAACAGTAATCGGTGCAATAGATCTAGGAAATGCGTCTGTAATTTTCCAATGCGCAATAACATTGTCTTGATTGTTAAGGGAAACTAAATCAATTTCACTATAATATTCTTCTGGATATCTTACATATCTAGCAGTTGGATCTACTATTTCTCTCATCCAATCACCAAAGAAATCTTTTGCTGTCCAAGAAGTATCACATAAGAAAGTAAAGGTAATAGAATCCCCACCGAAATCAATAACGTTTGCACGTTGTTCGTTTAAGTTATTGACCCTAAACGGTCTTGTTCCCAACAACATTCCAGGGAACATGGCGTCTTCTACCATCATCGAAATTAGTTTCGGAGAATCGCCTTGTGTTGTAGAATGCCCCTGAAGAATTGGCGGTGGCAGAAACATCGCTTCAAATCTATTTGACCTCGCCAAATCTGTTTTTTTGACTTGTGATACGAAGTCATTGATATTATGGTATGCTGCAACCATTAGAATTTGCTCCTAGAATCTCTGAAAACTTGCTCCTTGGTGGCACCAACGAAACTCTCGATTGGTAGGAATATTGCTGCTTGCCAGTCTTCAGGATTTATCTTCATGAATTGTGAATTTACATGATTAGTCAAATAATGTTTGATGCAAGGTTTTACTTCGCTCGCATTTTTCAGATTGTTTAATAGGTTATACGACATTCTCAGTTTGGTTGAATCTGAATATGTCTTCGTTGTTTTATAATCTAATAATTCACCTAAAACTTGCGCACGAATCATATACGGCAAGTAGTGAAGGTTGATTCCGTAGAAACCTCCAGGAGCAGGACCAAATGGTAGCACTAATGGGAAGGTATCATAGAATGGTAATTCGTCTTTCCATTTTGGGTCATAGAAGTAAAGATACATTGATCCGATCTCGATGTTTGTTTTCAACTCACCGATATCTGATCTCATAACACTATTCTGGGACAACCTCGCGCCAACGAGGTTTCTCACATTACGCATATACCAATCCATGGACTTTTGTCCATCACCTGCCTTGGCGCGAAGTCGTTGAAACGGATTTGCCAATTACCTACCTTGTCCTCTGTATGCTTTATAGTTTCTGCGTTTATGCTTATTCATTGTGGAAAACTTAATCGAAGAAGGACTTCCACCAATTGAAGTCTTACCCTTTTTCTGATTCGTGAAAGAAACCTTTGCTCCTTTGTTCGAACCGCCGCCCGATTTTGCCTTTGCCATAGAAATTCTCCTTGTTATTTATTGTTGATTCCCAACTCTTTTTCAGTTAGGATAATGAATTTCCATCCTCTATCTTCACAAAATTCAGTAGCAAATTTCCACTTTGCTTGATTTACACCCCACTGCATAACTTCTTGGAGAAACTTCTTTGTTTTCCTAGTAGGAATCTTGGGTTCCTGTGTAAACTTCTGCGGTTTCACCTCCACTAGATACTTCTTTGTAACTCCACTTTTTTCTTGAACCTTGATATAAAAATCCACGAAATATCTGTGCACTCGATTATCTAAAGGAGAGATATATGGGATCG
>JACCED010147732.1_pt1 | contig 20653 bp, 25 predicted proteins | sample 7455021 | NCBI WGS metagenome assembly JACCED01 (sample SAMN15323456, study PRJNA562643) | freshwater metagenome | isolation source: river surface water | place: USA:Blue River Watershed | collected 2017-08-19
CTTCGTGTCGCACCAGCAGGAAGTCGGTGCTGGTTACTTCGACGATGTGACCACCGTGATCCAGGGCGGTTCGTCCTCTGTGAAGGCCCTGACCGGTTCCACCGAAGAAGAGCAATTCCACTGATCTGCCCTTGAGAGCACCTGAAAAGGTGCTTTCAAAATCAAGCCATCTGATGCTTTGGTGTCAGGTGGCTTTTTTGTTGGGAAATTGGTGGGAGCGACGATGCCTGATTCGGTAGTCAGGCAGTTTCGAGGTCGGCAAGGTACTTCTGTACCCGGCTTGCACGTTCCTTGACGTTCAGTTTGTGCAGTGCCACCAGCAAGTTGGCCATGCTGTCATCTTCGCAGTAAAGATAGGCCAGCGGTACTTTCAGGGCTGAGGCGATTTGCTTGGCTGTGGGTACTGGTGCTTCATGCACACCCAACTCATACCGACTGATCCGTGCTCTGGCACTGGACTCATCTAGGCCGATGGCAACCCCGACCTTTTCTTGAGCAAGACCCAATGCTTCACGGCGTTCGCGCATGCGGCGACCGACGATGGAGATTGGTTGCTTTTTTTCATCTTGCACGTCACGAGTTTCGTGACAGTAGTCATAATTGTCGTCACGAAAGTCGTGACATGTTTTTGTGTCGATTTAAAAAGTGAAAGGACTCAGACATGGCTCTCATGAAATGTAAGGAGTGTGGGGGGAAGGTCAGCACAAAAGCCGCTGCATGCCCGTCATGTGGCGCAAAGATAGGTCAAGGAAAGAGTCTTTTTGCGGAATTACTCGGAGGAGTTATTTCTCTGATCATTCTCGGTGCAATGGCTCTGGTGTTTATTGGAATGTTTTCTGGTGGGACACAGAAAACTGAAGACGAACTGAAAAAGGAGTTGACTGAAAGATGCAATGAAGCGGCCAAATCAGCTCCACAAGGGATGGATAAAAAATCATTTTCTTCAAGCTGTATCCAAGGCGGCTTGGTTCAGCTGAAAAATCAAGGGCAGATCAAATAAAAGGAGGTGGTGTGCGGAAAAATGGACGAGCTAAAAAATATCTGCAAGAAACGCGGCAACAGTATCAGTCTATTGATTCATCCAGAGATGTCTATGAATCTATCAGGGAGGCAAACAGGCTGCTTCGAAAGGTCAAAGCTTTGGAGAACGGAATTTCCTGGAATGAAAACCCAACAGGCTGGGTTTGGGTTCGGTTGAAGTTGGTTGAATTGATGGAGTATCTTGGTTTTGAACTCCTGTTGATGCTGAGAAAGGTACTGTTCGGTCTTGCAGTTTTAGTTGGTTGGGTTTTGGTGTTTGGATTTTTGATTCTCTGGCTTAGAGGATTTAAATGATGTGCAATTGATACTGATTCATGCAATCTACAAAAGAAGGATTTTGCTATGGCAAAGTGGCCGAGGGTGATGGTTGTTTGCGGTGCAATTTTTATGCTCAATGGTCTATTTATGGATACGACGATAAGCACTGGGCTTGGGCGTATGCATAACTTGGGGTTGATGCAGCGGAGTTGGAATCTAGTGATAGTCGGCGGTGTTTTGCTGATTTGTGGATTGTTATGGGGTGGATCCTCTTCGGAACGCAACGATAAAAAGGAAATCAAAGAAGATGTTGATATTGAAAATAAGATGGGGAATTTTGGTGAAGAATTTAGAAAGGCACGGCAAAGAAATAAGGAACAATGGAAATCGACAATAAACTCAATTCCAAAAGATCATTTGGCGTTAAGGGTGTTTGTAAGTCTGATAACGGGTTTGGCTGTGTTTTTGTTGGTGCTCGCGTTGTTTGATCGATATGAAATGAATTTTTTCAAATTCATGCTAGCATTTATATTTTTCCCAGCAGGATTCTGGGTGACACTGAGACGGCCTGATGTTTACAAGTCTGCAATGCCTGTTTTGACTTTTCTAACATTGGGGCTGCTGATTCTTTGGTTTGGTTTATGGATAAATATAGGAAAATATGAGGGCTGGTTTTCAATAATTTCAGTTGTCCCTTTATTGATTTCTCATTTTTCATTCAGAAGGTTTAATTTGGGATTGAATAGTCAGTATTTGCTTAAATTCTTACTGGTTTTTATAGTGTCTGTGGCAGTGCTGGCATTTGGCGTTCCATTGCTTTTAAAAGATCAGTAGAAAATTGTGATGCAAGCCCCCGCCCTGGAGAAATCCTTGGCGGGTTTTTCTTTGTCTAAACGAAAGGAGCCGTATGCACGTACTGCGCCATCCCGGCGAGGTGTTGGCATTTGTGGAGAGCTATTCAGACCCATGCGTCTCAGCCTTGATCCAGCAGCGCATGGAAGAACTGACCGACGAAGACACCAGCATGGAGGAGTTGGTGGTGTTCGTGATCTTGGAAATCGATGACGGCATCGAGCAACTGCAGGACCAACTGAACATGCGTGTCACGACCGATCTGGGCAGCCCCCTGTGGGAAGTGATCGAGGAACACGCCAACTGTTATGAGCTGGTGTTCGTGTTGTCCTCGTCAGGGTATGGAACCTTGGTCTTTGCACCCAAGGCTGAATGTGCCCCGGAGATATTGGCTTTGTGCCAGGAGCATGCCTACCGAAGACCGCCGTGCCCACCACCCGACGCACCCGTCGCCACAGACACCGCCCATCGAGGCGGTTTTTTATTGCCTGTTCAGAAAGGAAACCAATGAAACCAGTCGATGAGCTTGTGGCCGCCATGGTGGCATGCATGACGGATGACCTGTACGAACTGTTTCAGGAGCGTGCAGCCATTCGCCAGTACGACGGTGGCCAGAGCCGTGAATTGGCCGAAGCCATGGCCGTTTTGGATGTGATTCATCTGCATCCCAAGCAGACCTGCGATTGCTGGCAATGAAAGGCGCTGCGGGAAACGAAGCATCTTATTTGAAAGCAACCCCGCGCCATGTGCGCACAACCCATTGAAAGGAAACCCATGGAAATCGAAACTGAAGTCACTGAGGCAGAACTGTCTCCAATCCAAGCAATCCACACAGGTGAATGTCCATCCCTGTCAGGTCAATCCACATTGACCTATGCCATCGGTCGGCATCCCGAAGACCAGTCCCTGCATTTGCGGATCGTCGCCAACTCTGGTGGCGGCATGTTCTGCGATGAGTGGGCCAGTGGTTCAGCGATAGACGCCTTGGTGCAGTCCAGCACCGTTCTGATCTCCCGCTCGCTGTGCGAACTGCATGCCGGGCGAAGCATCAACACGGGTGGATTTGTGCTGTCCGTGCTCAAGCATTTGGGCTTGGTACGTGTCAATGCAGAGAACAGCCGTCATCACGAAATGGTCCCCGGTACCACCTTTGAACAGGTGGCATTGGATCCACTTGGGGCCATGGGTCAGGTGGCAGCTGGCGACAAGCGCAAGACCCTAAAAATCAAGAAAGGTGAGGTCTGAACTGGCGTCTATTACAGCAGCCTTGATAGCTGTAGCCCTGCTGGGCATCTGGTTCAACGTAACCCGTTGGATGGCCATTGCCGCATCCGCTGCTTTGTGCCTTTTGTTCCCTTGGCTCGTGGTCTTCGTCATCGTTGGCGTGGCCTGGGCGTTTTACCAATTCAAGATTCAACAGAGGAAAAAACCATGACATATCTCGACAGCATTTCAACTGCCATGCAACGCGCCCTCGATTGGGATGACATCCCCGAAGACCTGTTACCGTTGGTGATCGTTTCGGAAGCCTCGCAGCTGAGCGCCATCGATTCAGACGCCATGGGCAGCGCGACCTGGCACTGAGGAGGGCGGCCACAGACTGTCCCCAACCGGCCCGCATGCGGCCAACCTGCCCACCTCTCGGGCATCCCCCGGCCCCCAGCGGCCACCGCCACCGGTAGCAACCGGCTTCGGCACACCTCTCCCGACCCCAGTCCAACACCAGAAAGCACACAACGTATCTGCACCCGCAGAGGCATCAGTGCGTCTGGAGTGGATTGGGGGAGGGGCCTTTCATCACTATTTTTTTGGACACATCAATGACCACACCGACCATCATCAACACCATCGTCCCCGAGTCCGAGCGCATGTCCATTGTGGACAGCCTCTTTGGCATGTCATACATGCTCAAGCTGGAGCCCGCCGTGTTCAGCATTGCAGAGGCTTTGGCGGAGGCATACACCGGTGGCTACTGGGAATTCCATGACCTGTCCAACGGTGGCTTCTACATGGCCCCGCGTCATGAAACAGAGTTCACCGTGAGCTGCGAGAACGGGTTTGAAGGCAAGCTGTCCCCGGATGCTTTCGGCATCACTGTCTGCCTGTACGCGTTCAGTGAGCTGTCTTTTGGTAAGGACCGCATGGCACAGGCCTGTTCAACCCAGTACCACTATTTGCGGGCATATGCGGCTGAACATCCCGAGGCAAGGACCATCTATCGAGCCATCGACTGACCACGACTTGCAGCTACAAAACTTCCCCGTCGCTCCTGACGCTCCCGTCGTAACCGTCGCCTCAATCAAGGTCGTCGGCAGCGTCGAGAGCGTCGGCATGCATGGAGAAGTTCTTCGACGTCTCGCTCCCAATTTCGTCCAACGGGGCGCATCTTGATGGGGCCCATCATGACGCCCACGAGGACAAAGCAAGCGGTTGAAAAATGCGGAATGCATTTTTTGATCGCGCCCTGAAAGACGGCAGGCTTGCAAGATTTTCTCTTGTCTCTTGCATTCCAAGTTAGCCCTGTTTAGAATCTCGCCGCGCTTAAGCTATTTCAGTTTTGTCCTCAGCCACCCATGGGCATTACGGTGAACTTCTAATTCGGGTTGGCAGGTGATTCAGAGCTGATAGCAGCTCTCACCTTGTATGTGTCTTGACCTCGCTGCCTTGCTATCCAAGCAGCCGTGGATTCGGTGGAAAACGCTGTCGTGTCGTGACGACCTGCCGTTAACCATCTAAAAATTTTCTTCGCGAAACGACCTTCTTCGCCGCCTAGCTACGTCCATAGGTGTCGCGGAACTCATTTGTCTGGACGCGTAGGAAGCCAACATGGCTATATTTTCAAAAGAGGCTCTCAAGGCGCAATTGTTCCCGGAAGAAACCGCCGCCACGAGTCCCAATCCGTCAGAGCATCAGGGGCAATCGGAAAGCTCTGCTTTCGTCAACTCAATCACTGAGGGAAAACAATCGCAAGTACCTGCCGTCGATGCTGACGTAACTGACGAAAGCGTCGGCCGCGTCGGTGGCGACAACAGCACACCTGCAGAAGAAACGCGCACGGATGCCACAGCATTGGTCAAGCGTGTCTGGCCCACAATGCTCAATGTCAATCTGCCCGTGCCCATGCAAAGCTTGGTCGGCTTTGTGCAGGACATCGGCTCTGGCAAGTTCTACGCCGCTTTCCAAGTTCGTGGTGCGTATCACACCGTTTTGATCGAGTCATCGCAAATGACCGACCGAATCCGTCGATACGCATTGCAGAAAGACATGATCCTGAAGCCTCGCGAGATTCAGGAAGTTAAAGAAACGCTGCTTGCTTTGGCATCTGTCCATGCTGTGCATGATCATGTGCTGCCCCGTGTTGCACCTGTTCAAGGCGGCATTGAGATTGACCTGATGGATGAGCGATTCCAGACCGTTCAGATCACGGCATCGGCGACGTTGGTTCGCAATACAGCGACCAGTTTCTTTGCCCGCCCCACAGAGGCAAGGGCGCTGCCAGTGCCGGTGCTGGACAAAACCGCAGACATTGGTTTGTTGCGAAGCTACATCAACGTGAAAGGGGTAGCCTTCCACCTGCTAGTGGCATACATCACCTTCACCATCGCAAGCCCAAAAATCGATCGCAGCAAATACGTTTTTCTGGTCTTGCGTGGTGCACAGGGGACTGGCAAAACGTTTGCGAGCAAGGTCATCAAAAATCTGATCGACCCGAGTTCCATTGACGCGCAGACGCTGCCCAATGCCGCACGCGATCTGGGCATCATGCTGCAAGCCTGTCACCTTGCCCTTGTTGATAACGTACGTGATCTCAGTCCTCAAATGTCTGACCTGCTGTGCATGGCCAGCACGGGAGGGGTCACGGTGCAGCGCAAGCTGTTCACCGATGAAGGGCTCAAAGCACTCAAGCTCCATGGAGCCATCCTGTTCAACGGCATTCACCCATTCATGGGCCAATCTGACTTCAGTGACCGCACTGTGTGTATCGAGTTGGCCCCCATTGGCAGTGAGGTTCGCCGCTCGGACAGTGAGTTGCTGCGTGCCCTGGAGGCCGATCATCCACGTATCTTGGGCGCTTTGTACAAGCTCATTCAGCAGGTCTTCCAGGTCTTCCCTGATGTATGCGCTGACGCTCCGACGCGCATGGTGGAGTTTTGCCGATGGCTTGCTGCAATGGAACAGGTCATGCAGCTGGAGGCACGCAGCCTGCAAGATGCCTACAAAGCCACCTTGGTCGATTCACAGCTCGAAAGCCTGATGGACAACCCCTTGGCGGCTGTGCTGCTGCAGTTTTCCGAAAAGCAGGAGTTCTGGGACGGCACACCCACAGAGCTTTATCAGGAACTGTCGAACATCGCGTCGTTTGCGCACCAGCGTTCGAGAGCGTGGCCTTCCAGTGCGGCAAGCATGTCCAAGCGACTACATGGTCTGCAAGGGCCACTGCTGAGTCAAGGCGTCGAAATTCTCATCGCCAGAGGCAAGGAACGCCAGATCGTTGTGCACAGCAAGAACTTCGTTCCGGAGGCCAAGGCGAAGGATCGTTTTAAGGATCTCGACTTTTAAGCTGGGCTGTCTAGAGGGGGCCACAACAGCGCCACAGCGTCTACCGGGCGTTTCGGCGGTGCGGACACATACCGGCACTGCCCCCTCGATACCACTTTGATGCCTGATTGACCCCAGGGCTGGGTGTCGGGCATCCCCATGCTACGCAATGAATTTTTGAATCTATGTCCCGTTTTTATCCCCGTGGCGCGAGCCACTTCACGATCGCATGGAAACGTGCGGCCTTCCATCAACCCTCTGTCTAAGGAGAAATGACATGCCTTTGATTACGTTATCTGCACAAGTCTGCCAAGCTGCTGCCTGCAAAGATGGCAGTGCCAAAACCGACTACTACGACACAGCCATTACAGGCTTCATCTTGACCGTATCGGCCTCGGGCAGCAAGGTGTTTTCACTTCGCTACCGTGACCAGTACGGCAAGCAACGCCAACACAAAATTGGTGACGCGAAATCCATCACATTCGACAAGGCCCGCCTGCAAGCCCAAAAGTTGCGATCCAAGGTTGTGCTGGGTGAAAACCCGGCTGAAGACCGTCAGGCCCTGCGCAAGGTGCCGACCTTGGGTGAGTTCGTCACCGATGTGTATCTACCCCATGTCCGTCAACACAGGAGAAATTTTCAGTCCACCATCAGTTTTCTGAATCATCACATCCTGCCGCGCTTTGGCCGCAAGCTTCTGGATGCCATCACACCAGAAATGGTGTCCGAAGCCCACCAGACGATGCGCACCGATGGTTATGCCCTGGCCATGGCGAATAAGCTGCCTGTCCTGTTCAAGATCATGTACAACTTGGGCAAGAAAAAGAAAGTGCAGGGCACCGCCAGCAATCCTGCTGATGGTGTGGTCTTGTTTGTGGCCAATAACGCGAAAGAGCGTTTCTTGACTGCTGACGAGACTCAGAGGCTGCAAGATGCATTGGAGCAAAGTGACAACACCCAGCTCAAGCACATCGTGCCGCTGATGCTGTTGTTCGGTTGCCGCAAGAGGGAGTTGTTGGATTCCAAGTGGGTTGACTTTGATCTGGAAAGGCGCAACTGGCACATCCCCATGTCCAAGAATGGCAAGGCCCGCAACATTCCAATTTCCGCCAAGGCATTGGAGCTATTGCAGGCGCTTCCAAGGTGGAATGGCTGTCCGTATGTGGTGCCCAATCCGGAAACGAAGAAGCCCTTTGGCAATCTGTATTGCAGTTGGAACACTGCTCGCATCCGTGCCGGTTTGCCTGAAGTTCGCATGCACGACTTGCGCCACAGTTTCGCCAGCAATCTGGTCAATTCCGGTCAGTCTATCTATGTGGTGAGCAAGTTGCTTGGACATTCGCAGGTAAAGACCACGGCCAGATACAGCCATCTTTCGGATGCAACCCTGTTGTCGGCAGTAGATGCAGCAGCCATGGCCATCGACAAAAGTTGGACCCCGCTCCAGCAGAATGCTGCCTAAAATTTAGGCTGAGCCTCCCGCCACCTGCACCCTCATTCGGCATCAAGCCGCTTGGGTGGTGTGGGTCGGTGGTAGGCGAAAAATGGGCATCGGGAACACGGCAGAACACTTTGGCATTGGAGATAGGTGAACTGCATACCAGCGCCAGTTGGGTTATCGGTGGGTGTGGTCAAAACGCAGACCCCAAAACCCCAAAAAAGCCTTACAAATCTTCGCACTAGCAAGACCTTTGGCCTGTTCAACACTTTCCAGTTCGCCCACAATTACGCCCGCGGCGAAGGCATGAAGCACTACACCGAGATGGTGCAGGAGCCCGAATTCGCCGCCCGCGAAAAAGGCTACACCTTCGTGTCGCACCAGCAGGAAGTGGGCGCCGGCTACTTCGACGATGTGACCACCGTGATCCAGGGCGGCTCGTCGAGCGTGAAGGCCCTGACCGGCTCCACCGAAGAAGAGCAGTTCCACTGATCGGGCAGGCGAGCACCGCAAGGGCGGCGCAGCCCTTGCGATGTGCCACAGAAAGCCACCCTTCGGGGTGGCTTTTTCTTTTCTCCCGTGATCTGTCTGCGGGTGTGATGCAGGCGCAAAAAAACCACCCCATGGGTGGTTTTTTTGTGGAAGGCGCTGCGGCTTACTTCGCGCTCGCCAAGATGGCGTTGAAGGTCGCGCTCGGGCACATCACGGTCCTGAGTTTGGCCATGTCGGGCTGGTAGTAGCCACCGATGTCGACGGGGTGGCCCTGCACGGCGGCCAGCTCGGCCACGATCTTGGCTTCGTTCTCGGTCAGCTGCTTGGCCAAAGGCGCGAACTTGCCGGCCAGCGTTTTGTCTTCGGTCTGCGCGGCCAGTTCCTGGGCCCAGTACATGGCCAGATAGAACTGGCTGCCGCGGTTGTCGAGTTCGCCGGTCTTGGGCGAGGGGCTCTTGCGGTTGTCCAGCAGCTTGCCGGTGGCCGCGTCCAGTGTTTTGGCCAGCAGCTTGGCGGTGTCGTTGCCGTTTTTGATTCCCAGGTCTTCCAGCGACACGGCGAGCGCCAGGAATTCGCCCAGGCTGTCCCAGCGCAGGTGGTTTTCTTCCACCAGCTGCTGCACGTGCTTGGGTGCCGAGCCGCCGGCGCCGGTTTCGTACATGCCACCACCTGCCATCAGGGGAACGATGGACAGCATCTTGGCCGAGGTGCCCAGTTCCATGATGGGGAAGAGGTCGGTCAGGTAGTCGCGCAGGATGTTGCCGGTGGCGCTGATGGTGTCCAGGCCGCGGATCACGCGCTCCAGGGTGTAACGCATGGCGCGCACCTGGCTCATGATCTGGATGTCCAGACCGGTGGTGTCGTGCTCGTGCAGGTACATCTTGACCTTGCGGATCAGCTGGGCTTCGTGCGGACGGTAGGCGTCGAGCCAGAACACGACGGGCATGCCGGAGTTGCGGGCGCGGTTGACGGCCAGCTTGACCCAGTCGCGAATCGCCGCGTCCTTGACCTGGCACATGCGCCAGATGTCGCCTTCTTCGACGTCCTGCGACAGCAGCACTTCCCCGGTTTCGAGGTCGGTGATGTTGGCCACGCCGTCTTCGGGGATTTCGAAGGTCTTGTCGTGCGAGCCGTACTCCTCGGCCTGCTGGGCCATCAGGCCGACGTTGGGCACGGTGCCCATGGTCTTGGGGTCGAAGGCGCCATGCCATTTGCAGAAGTTGATCATCTCCTGGTAGATGCGGGCAAAGGTCGACTCCGGCATCACGGCCTTGACGTCCTTGAGGCGGCCGTCGGCGCCCCACATCTTGCCGCCATTGCGGATCATGGCCGGCATGGAGGCGTCCACGATCACGTCGTTGGGCGAGTGGAAGTTGGTGATGCCCTTGGCCGAGTCCACCATGGCCAGCTCGGGGCGGTGCTCATGGCAGGCGTGCAGGTCGCGCTTGATTTCCTCTTGCTTCGATTGGGGCAGGGTGGCGATCTTGTTGTAGAGGTCGACCATGCCGTTGTTGACGTTGACGCCGAGTTCCTTGAAGGTCTTGGCATGCTTTTCGAAGGCTTCCTTGTAGAAAATCTTGACGCAGTGGCCGAACACGATGGGGTGCGAGACCTTCATCATGGTCGCCTTGACGTGCAGCGAGAACATGACGCCGGTCTTGCGCGCGTCTTCGATTTCCTTTTCATAGAAGGCCAGCAGCGCCTTCTTGCTCATGAACATGGAGTCGATGACTTCGCGGTCGAGCAGCGAGACCTTGGGTTTGAGCACCACGGTCTTGCCGGACTTGGTGATGAGCTCCATCTTCACATCGCGTGCGCGGTCCAGCGTGATGGACTTTTCGCCGTGGTAGAAGTCGCCGGCGTGCATGTGCGAGACGTGGGTGCGCGAAGCCTGGCTCCACTCGGCCATGCTGTGCGGGTTTTTGCGCGCGTACTCTTTCACGGCGCGCGGTGCGCGGCGGTCGGAGTTGCCTTCGCGCAGCACCGGGTTGACGGCCGAACCCAGGCACTTGCCGTAGCGCGCCTTGATGGCTTTTTCTTCGTCGTTCTTGGGGTTCTCGGGGAAGTCGGGGACCTTGTAGCCTTTGCCCTGCAGCTCCTTGATGGCGGCCACCAGCTGGGCCACCGAGGCGCTGATGTTGGGCAGCTTGATGATGTTGGCTTCGGGGCGAAGCGTCAGCTTGCCCAGCTCGGCCAGGTTGTTGGGCACTTGCTGCTCAGGCGTGAGGAATTCAGGGAATTCGCCGAGGATGCGGGCGGCCACTGAAATGTCGCTGGTGCTGACGTCGATGCCGGCGGGGCTGGTGAAGGTGCGGATGACCGGCAGGAATGCGGCGGTGGCCAGCATCGGGGCTTCGTCGGTCAGGGTGTAGATGATCTTGGATGAATCAGCCATGGTGTCCTCGTTCTTTTGGATGTGAAAAGACTTTTCAGAACCCGCAATCTTAATCGAGCTTCCAGGCGGCAAACTGACAAAGCGCGCCCCGCCGGGCCTGCGGCGCGGGGCCTGGAGCGTGCTTGTGGATTTGTGGGAAAATGCAACGATCGTCTTCACACACAAAGAGCAAGAAAGGCAGCACGGGTTATGACACCGCGAACTCCGAGAGCTTTCTCCGGCCATTGATGGCCTGCAGTTCGCGCCTGCCTTTTGTCTCTTCACCAGCGCGGCCCCAGCCGCGCTTTTTTGTGCCCACTCCATGATCCAAATCACTCTTCCCGACGGTTCCCAGCGTGCGTTTCCCGGCCCGATCACGGTGGCCGAGGCGGCCGCTTCGATCGGCGCTGGTCTGGCCAAGGCCGCGCTCGGCGGCAAGGTCAACGGCCAGCTGGTGGACACCAGCCACCGCATCGAGGCCAGCGCCAGCCTGGCCATCGTCACGGCCAAGGACGCTGAGGGCCTGGAGATGATCCGCCACTCCACCGCCCACCTGTTGGCTTATGCGGTCAAGGACTTGTTCCCTGAAGCCCAGGTCACCATCGGCCCGGTGATCGACAACGGCTTTTATTACGACTTCTCTTACAGCCGCGCCTTCACGCCCGAAGACCTGGTCGCCATTGAAAAGCGCATGGCCGAGCTCGCCGCCAAGGACGAGCCCGTGGTGCGCCGCGTGCTGCCACGCGACGAGGCCGTGGCCTATTTCAAGGGCCTGGGCGAGCACTACAAGGCCGAGATCATCGGCTCCATTCCCGCCGGCGAAGACGTCAGCCTCTACCGCGAAGGCAACTTTGAAGACCTGTGCCGCGGCCCGCACGTGCCCAGCACCGGCAAGCTCAAGCACTTCAAGCTGATGAAGGTGGCTGGCGCCTACTGGAGGGGCGACAGCAAGAACGAGATGCTGCAGCGCGTGTACGGCACCGCCTGGGCCAGCAAGGAAGACCTGCAGCAGTACCTGCTGCGCCTGGAGGAAGCCGAAAAGCGCGACCACCGCAAGCTCGGCCGCGAACTCGACCTGTTCCACATCGACGACCACGCGCCCGGCCTGGTGTTCTGGCACCCCAAGGGCTGGACCGTGTGGCAGCGTGTGGAGCAGTACATGCGGCGCGTCTACCGCGACAACGGCTACCTGGAAGTCAAAGGCCCGCAGATCATCGACAAGAGCCTGTGGGAAAAGACCGGTCACTGGGACAAGTACCGCGAGAACATGTTCACCACCGAGTCGGAAAAGCGCGATTACGCTTTGAAGCCGATGAACTGTCCGGGCCACATCCTGATCTTCAAGCAGGGCATCAAGAGCTACCGCGACCTGCCGCTGCGCTACGGCGAGTTTGGCCAGTGCCACCGCAACGAGCCCTCGGGTGGCCTGCACGGCATCATGCGTGTGCGCGGCTTCACGCAGGACGACGGCCACATCTTCTGCACCGAAGACCAGATCCTGCCCGAGTGCGACACCTTTACCAAGGTGCTCAAAAAGGTCTATGCCGATTTCGGTTTCACCGACATCCTCTACAAGGTCTCGACCCGTCCGGCCGCCCGCATCGGCTCGGACGAGTTGTGGGACAAGGCCGAAAAGGCCCTGATGGACAGCCTGCGCCATTCGGGCTGCGAATTCGTGATTTCCGAGGGCGACGGCGCCTTTTACGGCCCCAAGATCGAGTACACGCTCAAGGATGCGATCGGCCGCGAGTGGCAATGCGGCACGATCCAGGTGGACTTCAACCTGTCCGAGCGCCTGGACGCCGAATACACGGCCGAAGATGGCAGCCGCCAGCGCCCCGTGATCCTGCACCGCGCCATCGTGGGCAGCCTGGAGCGTTTCATCGGCATCCTGGTCGAGCAGCATGCCGGCGCCTTGCCGACCTGGCTCGCCCCTGTGCAGGTGTCGGTGCTCAACATCACCGATGCGCAGGCCGATTACTGTCGCGAAATCGCCGAAAAAATCCAAAAATCACTGCCAAATCAAGACCTTAGGGTCGATGTGGACCTGCGCAACGAGAAAATAACGTATAAAATACGCGAGCATTCCATGCAAAAGCCGCCCTATATCCTTGTCGCCGGCGACAAAGAGAAGGCGGCAGGTACCGTCGCGGTGCGCGCCCGAGGCAACAAAGACCTCGGTGTGATGTCCCTCGAAGCGTTCATCGAGCGCCTCGCTGCGGACGTCGCTTCCAAAGCCTGAAGGTGTCTTCACCCCAAGCTTGGCCTGCGGGCACAAGGCGGAGTGGCTGCTGCATGCAGCTTGTTTGTTGAAGGATTGAGACCATCGCTACCGAATTTCGTGACCGTCGCCAACGCGAGGAGCGCAAACACCGCCTGAACCGTGAAATCACGGCCCCCGAGATCCGTGTCTCGGGCCCCGACAACGAGCCCATGGGCATCATGTCGCTGGCTGAAGCGCTGCGCATGGCGGGTGAACTCGATGTCGACCTTGTGGAAATCGCCGCCACCGCCAGCCCGCCCGTGTGCCGGCTGATGGATTACGGCAAGTTCAAGTACCAGGAGCAAAAGCGCGCTGCCGAAGCCAAGGCCAAGCAGACTGTGATCGACATCAAGGAAGTCAAATTCCGCCCGGGCACCGACGACGGTGACTACAACATCAAGATGCGCAACATCCGCCGTTTCCTGGCCGATGGTGACAAATGCAAGATCACGCTGCGCTTTCGTGGCCGCGAGATCACGCACCAGGAGCTGGGCATGGCCCTGCTGCAGCGCATCCGCGATGAGCTGGCCGATTCGATCGTGGTGGAGCAGTTCCCCAAGCTCGAAGGCCGCCAGATGATCATGATGATCGCGCCGGGCAAGAAAAAGCCGGGCGGCGCCAAAGAGGCTGCGCCGCAGGCGGCGCCAGCCGAGCAAGGCTGACAAGAGGAGTTTGGCCGCCTTTCGGGGCGACCGATCCCGCAGACGGTCAAAGGTCTGCGGTTTTAAAAGTGACTCGGGGTCAACAAGGCTGCAAATTCTTTGCAGACACCTCACGAGCACAAACAAAGGAGCATTGAAATGCCCAAGATGAAGACCAAGAGCAGCGCCAAAAAGCGCTTCCGTGTTCGTCCCGGTGGAACCGTCAAGCGCGGTCAGGCCTTCAAGCGTCACATCCTGACCAAGAAGACCACCAAGAACAAACGCCACCTGCGCGGTGCAGTGGCTGTGCATGAGACCAATATGGGTCACATGGCGCAGATGCTGCCGATGGCTGGCCTGTAATTCACTGACGAACAAGGAGAACTCATATGCCTCGCGTCAAACGTGGTGTCACGGCCCGTGCCCGTCACAAGAAAGTCCTGGCCCTGGCCAAAGGTTTCCGCGGTCGCCGCGGCAACGTCTTCCGCATCGCCAAACAGGCGGTGATGAAGGCCGGTCAGTACGCCTACCGTGATCGCCGTACCAAGAAGCGTGTCTTCCGTCAGCTGTGGATCGCCCGTATCAACGCCGCCGCGCGTGAATTGGGCATGACCTACAGCCAGTTCGCCAATGGCCTCAAAAAGGCCGCCATCGAAATCGACCGCAAGGTGCTGGCGGACATCGCCGTGCACGACAAGGCCGCTTTTGCTGGCATCGTTGCTCAGGTCAAGGCCAAGCTGGCCGCCGCTTGATGCAACAGGCGACGCAGGCCTTCGGGCCTGTGGCGCGCTTGTCAAAGGGGTTGGGGCTTGCAAAGGCTTCAATCCCTTTTTTATTGAATCTTTCCGACACCGCACGCACATGAACGAGTTGGACTCCCTGGTTGAATCGGCGCGCCAAAGCTTCGCGCAAGCCGCAAACCCCGTGGACCTCGAAAACGCCAAGGCCCAGTACCTGGGCAAGGCCGGCCGCATCACCGAGCTCATGAAGGGCATGGCTGCCCTCAGTGTCGACGACAAGAAAACCCGTGGCGCCGCCATCAACCAGGCCAAGCAAGCGATCGAGGCGGCCCTGACCGAGCGCCGCCAGGCGCTGGCGGATGCCGAACTGCAGGCCCAGCTCAAGGCCGAGGCGCTCGACGTGAGTCTGCCCGGTCGCCGCGGCGCGGTGGGTGGCCTGCACCCGGTCTCGCTGACGCTCGAGCGCATCGAGCAGATTTTTGGTTCGCAGGGCTTTGAAGTGGCGCAGGGTCCCGAGATCGAGACCGACTGGTTCAACTTCACCGCGCTCAACACGCCCGAAGACCATCCGGCGCGCTCCATGCACGACACCTTCTACGTCGAAGGCGGTCACCTGCTGCGCACCCACACCAGCCCCATGCAAATCCGCCATGCGGTGCAGCACGTCAAACGCTACCGCGCCCAGCTGGACGCCGGCCAAGGCATGCCCGAGATCCGCGTGATCGCGCCGGGCCGCACCTACCGCGTCGACAGCGACGCCACCCATTCGCCCATGTTCCACCAGTGCGAAGGCCTGTGGATCGGCGAGAACGTGAGCTTCAAAGACCTCAAGGTCGTGTTCACCGATTTCTGCCGCACCTTCTTCGAAAGCGAAGACCTGGTGCTGCGCTTTCGCCCCAGCTTCTTTCCCTTCACCGAGCCCAGCGCCGAGATCGACATCCAGTTCCAGACCGGACCGCTGGCCGGCCGCTGGCTCGAGGTCGCAGGTTCGGGCCAGGTGCACCCGAACGTGGTCCGCAACATGGGGCTGGACCCCGAGCGCTTCATCGGCTTTGCCTTCGGCATGGGCCCGGACCGCCTGACCATGCTGCGCTATGGCGTCAACGACCTGCGCCTGTTCTTCGATGGCGACATCCGCTTCCTGAGCCAGTTCCAGTAATTCCCGTTCCAGCCATTCCCGAGAGCGAGACATGCAATTTCCCGAATCCTGGTTGCGCGAATTCTGCAACCCGCCCCTGAGCACCCAGCAGCTGGCCGACACGCTGACCATGGCCGGCCTGGAGGTCGAAGCGCTGCAGCCGGTGGCGCCGCCGTTCACCCGGATCGTCGTCGGTGAAGTCAAGGAGGCGGTGCAACACCCCAACGCCGACCGCCTGCGCGTGTGCCAGGTCGACGTGGGGCAGGGCAAGCTGCTGAGCATCGTTTGCGGCGCGCCCAATGCGCGCGTCGGCATTCGCGTGCCCTGCGCCCTGGTGGGCGCCGAGCTGCCGCCGGGCGAGGACGGCAAGCCTTTCGTGATCAAGGTCGGCAAGCTGCGCGGCGTCGAAAGCCAGGGCATGCTCTGCTCGGCCAAGGAGCTGCAGATCGCCGATGACCACGGTGGCTTGCTCGAGCTGGCGCCCGATGCGCCGCTGGGCCAGGACATCCGCCAGCACCTCCAGCTCGATGACACCCTGTTCACCCTCAAGCTCACGCCCAACCTCGCGCACTGCCTGAGCGTTTACGGCATCGCGCGTGAAGTCTCGGCCCTGACCGGTGCGCCGCTGCTGGCGCCGGCCTTCCCTGCGGTGCCCACGCAGATCGCCGATATCCTGGCGGTCAAGGTGCTGGCCACCGAGCTGTGCGGTCGCTTCAGCGGCCGTGTGCTCAAGGGGGTCAACACCCAGGCGAAAACGCCGCAGTGGATGGTCGATCGCCTGGCGCGCTGCGGCCAGCGCAGCGTGAGCCCGCTGGTGGACATCTCCAACTACGTGATGTTCGAGTTCGGCCGTCCTTCGCACATTTTTGACCTCGACAAGATCCACGGCGGCCTGCAGGTGCGCTGGGGCCAGCCGGGTGAGCAGCTCAAGCTGCTCAACGGCAACACCGTGACGGTGGACGAGAAGGTCGGCGTGATCGCCGACGGCCAGCAGGTCGAATCGCTGGCCGGCATCATGGGCGGCGACGCCACCGCCGTTTCGGACGACACCCAAAACATTTATATCGAGGCCGCGTTCTGGTGGCCCAGCGCGATTGCCGGTCGCTCGCGCCGCTACAACTTCTCCACCGACGCGGGTCACCGCTTCGAGCGCGGCGTGGACCCGCAGCAGACGGTGGAGCACATCGAGCGCATCACGCGGCTGGTGCTCGACATTTGCGGCACACCCGACACGAAGGTGGGCCCGATTGACGACCAGACCCTGAACCTGCCCGCGGCCAAGCCGGTGACCTTGCGGGTGGCGCGTGCCAACAAGGTCATCGGCATGCCGCTCACGCAAGCGCAATGCGCGAACGCCCTGCGCGGCCTGGGCCTGCAGGTCACGGAAGGCGAGGGCACGGTGACGGTGACACCGCCGAGCTTCCGCTTCGACCTGCAGATCGAGGAAGACCTGATCGAGGAAGTCGCGCGCATGGTCGGCTACAACAGCCTGCCGACCACGCCGCCGCTGGCGCCGATCACCGCCAAGATCCAGCCTGAGAACACGCGCAGCCCCTTCGCCGTGCGCCGCCAGCTGGCGGGCCTCGGGTACCAGGAAACCATCAATTTCAGCTTCGTCGAGGACAGCTGGGAGCGTGATCTCGCCGGCAACGCCGAGCCGATCCGTCTGCTCAACCCGATCGCCAGCCAGATGAGCGTGATGCGCTCGAGCCTGATCGGCTCGCTCTTGCAGGGGGTCAAGTTCAACGCCGACCGCAAGGCCGAGCGCGTGCGCCTGTTCGAGCTCGGCCGCGTGTTCAAACGCGATGCCAACGTCCAGGGCAGCGACAGCACGGTCGAAGGCTTTGACCAACCCATGCGCGTGGCCGGCATGGCCTGGGGGCCCGAGCAGCCGCTGGGCTGGCAGGGCAAGGCGCGTGTGGTGGACTTTTTTGATGTGAAGGGCGACGTCGAGGCGCTGCTCGCGCCGCGCAAGGCCACCTTCGTGGCCGCCGAGCACCCGGCGCTGCACCCCGGCCGCTCGGCCCAGGTGCTGCTGGACGGCGTGGCCATTGGCCATGTGGGCGAGTTGCACCCACGCTGGCGCCAGGCCTGGGACTTGCCGAGCGCGCCCGTGGTGTTCGAGCTCGCGCTCGATGCGGTGCTGGCGCGCGTGGTGCCCATCGCCCAGGGCGTGGCCAAGCAGCAACCGGTCGAGCGCGACCTCGCGCTCATCGTGGCCGAGGCCGTGACGCACCAGCAACTGATGCAAGCCATCCATGCCGCGCCGACCGAAGGCCTGCTGCAGCACGCGGTGCTGTTTGACATCTACCGGCCCAAGGCCGATGCTGTGGGCAGCGCGCTGGCCCCAGGCGAAAAGAGCCTGGCCGTGCGCCTGACCCTGGGCAGCGCCGAGGCCACGCTGACCGATGCCCAGATCGACGCCGCCTTGCAGGCGATCATCGCCCACCTGGCCCAACAACTGGGCGCACGCCTGCGGGCCTGAGGACCGGACCATGGAAATCTCGGTGGAAAGCCTCGAAACCCCGGCCTTGACCAAGGCCCACCTGGCCGAATTGCTGTTCGAGCAGATCGGCCTGAACAAGCGCGAATCCAAGGACATGGTCGATGCCTTCTTCGACCTGATGGTCGACAGCCTGATCCGTGGTGAGGACGTCAAGATCTCGGGCTTTGGCAATTTCCAGATCCGCACCAAGGCCGCGCGGCCCGGGCGCAACCCGCGCACCGGCGAGCTGATCCCGATCGAGGCGCGCCGTGTCGCCACCTTCCATGCGAGCCACAAGCTCAAGGACGCGATTCAGGGCCCGACCGAGGCGGGCAAGCCGGGTTCACCCTGAACCCCCATTGGGGAGTTGCCCATGCTGTTCAAGTTCAAATCCAAGGCCAGTGCCGACCTGATCATGCTGGAGGCCGATGGCCGGCGCCTGCTCAAGGCCATGATCGGTGACGACCCGGTTCAGGGCATCGTGCGCGCCGCAGACCTGCCTGCTGCCCTGGCCCGGCTGGAGGCGGCAGTGGCCGAAGACGAGGCTTTGCGCAAAGCCCGGGCCGAAGAACAGTCCCTCAAGTCCCCGCAGGACGAGGCGCCCGAGCCTGCCCTGCCGGCGATCCGCCTGGCCCAGCGCGCCCTTCCCATGCAGCAGATGGTCCGCCGCGCGATCGCCGAAGACGCCGACCTGCTCTGGGGCGTTTGATCAGCGCTGAAAAGGCGTGCCCGCCAGCTTGGCGCCGGCCTGCAGCTGGCGTTTGGCGAACCAGCCCTGGTTCATCTCCAGCACAAAGCGCACCGGCTGACGCGAGCAATGCGATTCGTCGCTTTGCGGTTTCATGTCCGCGAGGTTGATGAGGGTGCCATCGTCCGCGATGAAGGCCGCCGTCAAAGGGATCAAGGTGTTGCGCATCCAGAAGCACTGGGTCGCGGCTTGTTCAAACACAAACAGCATGCCCTCGTTGGCGGGCATCTCGCGCCGGAACATCAGACCGATCTGGCGCTCCTGCGGGGTTTGCGCGACCTGCACGTCCAGCAGGTGCATGCCGGCACTCAGTTTGATGCGCGGCAGGTGCAGCTGCGGGGTTTGCGCCTGCACGCCCCAGACGCTGGCGCACAGCAGCAGCAACAGGGCCCTGCGCCAGGACCCCCAGTGGCGCCAGGTGAAACGGGGAATCGACATGCCAACAGCCTCCAGTGCTCGGGCCCCGAGCATAACCGCAGCAGGGTCAGGGGCCTGCGCCTTCGGAGGGGGCCGCCGGCGTGCTGGCATGGCGGATGTTGAGCGCCAGCAGGCCCTTCGGTCCTTGCGACAACTCAAATTCAACCCGCGAGCCTTCCTTGAGGCTTTTGTAACCGTCCATCTGGATGGCTGAAAAATGCGCAAAGGCATCGGGGCCGCCATCGTCGGGCTGGATGAAGCCGAACCCCTTGGCGTCATTGAACCATTTGACCGTACCGCTGGGCATGGTTGTCTCCGTCTCGTTTTGCACCAATTTGAGGAGCCGTTGTTGAATTTGTCAATGTCAGGTTTTCCCCATGCACCGAAGGCCCAGGGGTCTCTTCTGACGCGCCCGCTGGGGGTGGCGGGCGCCTATAGAATGAATCCATGGCAACGAAAAAACCTGCTGCACCCACGCTGCCCCCGGATTTGACAAAAACAACAGACGGCGGCGACGCCGTCGTGCTCGAACGCCGCGCCCAGCGCATCCAGCCACCCCAGATGTACCAGGTCGTCATGCTCAACGACGATTTCACGCCGATGGAGTTTGTGGTGGTGGTGCTGCAGGAGTTCTTCAGCAAGGACCGCGAAGCGGCCACGCAAATCATGCTCAAGATCCACCTGGACGGCAAAGGCGTCTGCGGGGTCTACAGCAAGGATGTGGCCCACACCAAGGTCGACCAGGTGCTGGACGCGGCGCGCCAGGCCGGCCATCCCTTGCAATGTGCCGCCGAGCCCATTGAATAAAGTGCGCGCGGTGCCACCTGTATCCCACGTTTCAACCACAGCAAGGCAAAAGGAAATCACATGATTGCCCAAGAACTGGAAGTCAGCCTGCACATGGCCTTCGTCGAGGCGCGCCAGCAGCGCCACGAGTTCATCACGGTGGAGCACCTGCTTCTGGCCCTGCTGGACAACCCCAGCGCCGCCGAGGTGCTGCGCGCCTGCTCGGCCAACATCGATGACCTGCGCACGGCCCTGAGCAATTTCATCAAGGACAACACGCCGCAGGTGGGGGGCACCGAAGAGGTCGACACCCAGCCCACCCTGGGTTTCCAGCGCGTGATCCAGCGCGCCATCATGCATGTGCAGTCCACCGGCAACGGCAAAAAAGAAGTGACCGGCGCCAACGTGCTGGTCGCCATTTTTGGCGAAAAGGATTCGCAC
>JACCED010714217.1_pt1 | contig 20618 bp, 19 predicted proteins | sample 7455021 | NCBI WGS metagenome assembly JACCED01 (sample SAMN15323456, study PRJNA562643) | freshwater metagenome | isolation source: river surface water | place: USA:Blue River Watershed | collected 2017-08-19
CTGACAAAGTTGGTAAACGTGTAATTACTTTTCAAGAAACTGCAAAGAATCAAAAGATTCAAGTAGATAAATTAAAAGAATTATGTGGTAATGATACAATTAGTGCTCGTGCATTATATCAAGAACAGATGTATTTCAAACCACAGGCTAAATATATTTTAGCAACAAATAAATTACCAGAGATGGATGTAGATGGCGGTATTCGTCGTCGTCTACGTGTTATCGAGTGGGTGATGAAATATGTTGATCCAGAAGATTTTGATAAAACAAATAAACGTCATGTAATTAAAGATAACGAGTTAGATGAACGTATTAAATCAGAAGAATGGAAACAAAACTTTATGTGGTATTTAATTAATACTATTTATCCAGAATATATTAAACATGGATTAGGAGAAACAGCTGAAGTAACTGATCCATCAAGCCATTATATGGAAAGTAATGATCGTATTGGTATGTTCTTACATATCTGCGCTGAAAAGATTGACATTAGCATTAAATCTCGACTTGGACTTATCTTTGATGAGTTTCAAGACTTTTATAAAGCTCGTTACAATCATAAGCCACCAAACTATGAAAGCTTTATTGAATATCTGAAATCTCGTGATTTCCGAGTAGAAGAAAAGAGTAAAAATAATATTTATGTCTATGGACTTAAATTAAAAGAAGAAGAAGAAGATGATTAAAATTTTTTTATCTAGTTTCTATTTTTCTATATTCATTTAGTGGTATTTTATATTGTTTTCTTTCTTTATATTCTATATCTATACTAGATCCACCATAAACAGATATAATATTTCTATTATATAAATATAAATAAGCATTAAGATTGTAAATATCTTTTTTGAAAGGATTATTATCTTTATATAGTCTTTCTAATTTTGCAATAAATGATTCTATTAAATAACATTTATTGTCTATAATCCAAATAAAAAAGTCAGCTATATTATTTTTTGGATTATCTATTATAAAAGTTTTTGAATATAATTGATATAGTTCATCATCGCTTTTAGTTATAACTTTAGTTACATCTAGATCTCTAAGTAAATCAAGATCATAATAATCAAAAACAGATTTTAGTTCTATTATATTTATATTTTTCATAAAGAATCTTTTATCATTATTTTTAAGATAATTATAAAAATCTACACAATAATTACCACTTAATTGATTAATAATATTTGATGTTGTTGTTGTTTTTTTAATACTAAAACACGGTTTATATTCAGGATATATAGCAACATTTTCTATACCAAAATAAAAAGCAACTGATGATATAAAGCTTATAAAGTCTTCTGCTGTAAAAATATCTTCTTTGTTTAGAGTATTATATTTAACATAATAATTTACATGCATTTCTATTACTCCACTACTATTTTCTCCAATTTCAATAAAGAATACTAAATAATTTTTATATATGCTATAAAAACTATAACCATTATTAGTTTGTATAGCATAAAAGTCTTTATAAGCTCCAATACTATTATATTTTTCTACAGTAGTTAGAAACTCTCTTTCACCTATTTTAACATTAAATCTACTCATATCATCAGTATATTTACGAATAAAATATTTAATTTTTTCATCAATACTAAAACTATCATTACTCTTTAATTGTAAAAAGTTAATAACATTAGTTGAACCAGTATATTCTTTTTTATTAATTTTAGCTTTTACATGACCAACCCATTCAAATTCATATTTAGTTTCAACTTTAGAAGAAAAAGTTGGATCAGTATGATAATACTGAATATTTTTATCTCTTGATATTAATTTAAATTGTGATTGAGGAGCAAATAATATTTCTTGTTCAGTCGGAAAATGAGATACTGTTTCAATACATAAAGCAACACCTTTAATATTTTTGGGTACTCTAATTTTCATTAATATAAAACCAAATTGATAACTGTCAGCTTTATAAAAAGGATCTCTAGTAGTACTAAGAAATCCATCATCTTGAAATATATCACCTATTTTTAAATGTTCTAAATGTTTATCATTTTTAATAAATCTGTATAAAATATAATCTTTATCAAATGCAGGAGCATTATTACATAAATTCCACATAGGAATAATAATATTATCAAGAAATGTATTTCTAAAAGAATAATCTAACATGTTTCTGAGATAAGAATTAATAAAAAAACTACCTTGAACAGTATAATATTGACACAATCCTAACATATCAGAATCAATAATATATTGTTGGTGAGAACTAATAATTTTATAATTAATATCATTGTCTTTTATTATATCACATAAGTTACCAAGATCTAATTTTTTATCATTAATATCAACTTTAATATTAGTATTTAGAGCAAGATTAATAATTTCAGTAGAAGTATAATAAGGTTTAGAGTTATGTAAATATTTATTAAATGATGGTCTTTTACAGAATATAATATTTTTACCTAATTCTTCAGAATATTTATAAATCATTCTATAATAAGTATCTTCTAATGTTTTTATATTAAAATTATCCATAAAATCTATCATTAAATCTATTTTTTTTAATTTTCTTTTTTCAATAACATCATCAGTTTTTTTATTTTTTAAAGTTTCATAATCTTTTTTTAATTCATCAAGAAATTTTTCAGAAGGAAATCTATAATGATTATAAGTAACTCTAGTGTATATATTTTCTCTGTTAATTAAATAAATATTTGATGTATAGATATCATATAGAGGCATTTTAAACTCTAGATTACTTATATAATTCTTAATATTATCAACAAGTTCTTGTTTATCTTTATTTTTTTTTAATATATTATTTATATCATCATCTTTATCTTTATAATCATCTAAATTTTTTGTACTAGGTACTTTATATTCTAATAAATATATTTTGTCTAATATATCTTCAGGATTAATTAGTTCTAATATTTTATCATTAATATTATAGAGTATATTATATTCCATAATATTACTTTGTAAAAAAAGTTTTTAAAAAAGTATAAAAATATTATTTAATGTTTATTAGTATGTTTCTTTTTGTAATACATTTTATAGAATAATAAAATAGCAATAGCTACAAATAATAATATAATAATATAATTTGAATTATCTTTAGCTGGTTTACCTTCCATATTTTCTACATTTTTTATTACATTTTGTCTTGATGCATATGAATATCCCATACCCATACTTGGTAAAGAAGCGTCTAATACCATTTGAGAATCGAATGATGCATCTTCTGGACTTTTACGATACCCAAAATAATTATCATTGGATATATATTTTACGGGAATTGTATCTTTTTTATTAACATACCATGGATTATCATTTTCAACTAATACAATACTTTTAGATGAATAACCATTATTATCATCTTCATCGCTTGTAAAATGTTCTATTTTTCTAGATTTATGTTTTTTATTAGGATTAGTAATATTATAATCATCATTTTCATTGTCGCTATCATAATCAGTATTATTATTAGTATTTAAAATACTATAAGTAAGTATTTTCTTTTTATTATCTCTGTTAGAACCTAATAAACTATAATCAGATTGAAATAATTGATCATATGAGGCATTAAATAATTTAATATATTTTTTAGGAATTAAACCTATATAATCTGATGGAATTTCAGAAGGATTAGATGTACAAACTATACCAAGATTAGTATAATTATTATTTATTGCCATTGGTTTCCAAATGTATAGTTGTCCTACTGTATCTAGAAGAGTATATCTATTTGTTACTATAGTATTATTTTTATTTATTAGTAATATTTTAACATGACTAGTATTATAGATAATATAATGACCTAATTCAACATAATCATCTAGATTAAGATTAGCTTTATTAAAGTAATTACTTAATTTATTATTTTTCTTTAACTTATATATGAAAACACCATTATATTGGTTAATAGGTTCTAAATATTCATCAAAAGAATCGTTATTTATTTCAATAATTATATAATCTTTATTATATTGTTTTTTATTATTTGTTATATTAATATTAAAAATATCAGTTAATTTAATATCTCTTGTAATGTTCATTATAATATATATTTTAATAATAATTTAAAAATATAGAAAAATAACACGATATTTATAGCTTATAAAAATAAGATGTATATATTAGACTGCTAGTATATAGGCATCTAAAGAGACCTCTATATAATAAAAATTGAAATTTCATACTATCTATATATTCCATTAGAAAAGATATACTAAACTTTATCCCTTTAATTGTACTTATGTCGTACGGTTATATCAGCCAGACTGATGCTCTCTTCAACAAGCTAAATGCTATTAATAATAGTTATTCACCGAGTTATAACAATAATTCTATGGAATCTATTATGTATCTTACTGCCATATCTAATACATATGGCGGTGGTTGTGATTATACTAATAATTCTCGGTCGTATTCTTCAATGAGTCGATCGACTAATTATTCAGTAGGCCAATGGACCAGTGAAGGTGTGTTTTGATTTTTTTATAAAACCCATTAAAAAGAAAGAAACATAGTAAATTATTTAATTTTCAATAAAATTATAATTAACATATTTGCATACTAGCATGATTAGTTTATTTAATTTATCTATACTATCAGTAAAATCATAATTATTATTATCACTATTGTTTTCACTATTTTTAAGTAAATCAATAAATTTAGTCATGTTAGTAATAAATGGATTATAATTTATATCATTGTAGCCTCGCATACATGTTCTATCAGAAGTAAAATATAAATCAGCTACATTCGATTTATTTATAAAATCAATAGATGGCATACCTAAAGAACACGTTATTAAATATAATAGATTATGATTTTCATAGTCACCATATTGATCAACTATAAACTCATTAAATGGATCAAATAAAATCTTACTAGTAATAAGTTCATAAAGTGTGCAACCATATGCCCAATAATCATATGTTTTATCTAATTCATATTTTAATATGATTTTGGGTGACTTATAATAAGTAGTATGTTTTTTATAAATAGTTTTATCAGGTATAGTTAGAGATGTTCCAAAGTCACATAACTTAATAGAAAAATTAAATTCTTTAAGATATTCAATAATATCTATATTTGATAGCTCTATTTTATCAATAATATTTTTACTTTCTTTAGTTAATATTTCATTTAGATTCTTTAGCTTACCTTTTTTCTTAAGAGTACTCTTAAGATCATTATGTACTTGTTTAATTTTATTATATAAAATCATACTATCTAATTTAGGGACATCGATTAGTATATTTTCTGGTTTGATATCTGTATGTGAAAAATTATGTTTATGCATTGTATCAATAATAGTTAGTATAATTTTATTTGCTCTATATATAAAATCTATATATTTAGCATATAGTACTTTATTATCTGGAAATATATCTCTAAATAGTTTGTTTATTTCATAAAGAGAATAACCACATAGTTCACTTATTTGCATTAAAAATATAACACCGTCATAGTCACTTTCTTCATCTTTATATTCATAATTAAAATTTTCTGTAAACAATACACAATTTGACATGTTAAATTGTCTAATAGTATTCATGATATTTACTTCTAGATTAGCATGATCGTTATCATCTTCTTCATCATTTTTATAAATTTTTAGAGCATATAGTTTTTGATCATCTATATTATAAGTATTCCATACAGAACAATAAGATCCACTACCTATTTTATTTAAAATAATATACTTATTTTTAATTAATTTACCAGACCAATCTAAGTTATTATCTTCGCTATTTTCAGTATCTGTATCTGAATAATATGACGATGTATCTGTTGTTGACATTAATAATAATATATTGTATTTATTTTTTTAAGCTCTTTAACGTTTTTTTATATTCTTTTATTTCATTTTGCTGTTCTATTAATAATCTTTGAAGACCTGCAATAACACCATTTTTTTCAAGAATTACTTTATTAAATTCTTGTTTTATTTGTTCGATAGTTACACGTCTATAAAATATACATGGTTTAACTTGAACTGACCAAGATACTTTACCATTACTTAACACAATATAATCAGGTAGACCTTTATTAACACTTAATACACCTCCAGTTCTAAATTTAAGTTCTCCATTTTTATTCTCAAAATATCTAATATGAGTTCCAATTGGGACAGCAAATAATTCACCTATATTATTAACTAATTCATAATCTAATAATAAAGATTTTACTTGTTCTTTTGATAATTTATCAGTATAAGTAAATTCAGGTCTATCATAATTATCTTTATTTTTTTGATTTAATCGTAAATATTTACCTTTACTATCTGTATTACTATCAGCTTTATTGCTAGATATTTTATTGCTAGTTGCTTTGTTGCTAGATACTTTTGTACTTGTAATTTTAAATTTATCAGATTTGTTCATATATTATTTATTATTATTATAATATTCTTTAATTAATATATTTTTTCTTATACCTCTTTCTACATGAAATAAATAATATTTATCTGGATTAATTCGCCAATATATATCATTACTAGAATTATATAATAAAATATTATCTATTCTATTATCAATAGTTTTTTTAATGTTAACAATAATTCCAGTAGTAGATATAGTAGATATAGATAAATCAACTACTCTTAACATCATACCTGTATCTATTTGTTCAGTTCTAACAAAATTATAATTTTTAGTACTTTTAAATTTCTTATTTATTTTATGTATAATTTCATCAGGTATATCTTTTTCTTTATAATAGAATAATATTTTATCTATATTTGCAATTCTTTTTTTTTGTTCATCTGTTATATAATTTGTAGAAAAATCAGTTGTTTCCATATATACTATTAGTATCTAAATTAACTATTAAATAAAGATCTAAATAAAAATTGATTCGATCTATTAATCTCATTAATTTTTATTAATCTCTAAAGATCTTAATAAAAATTGATTCGATCTATTAATCTCATTAATTTTTATTAATCTCTAAAGATCTAAATAAAAATTGATAATTATATATCATGTATAATGTAATGTTATTTAATAATATACAACAATACATTATATAATAATGGCGTCTACACAAATGGAATCATTACCAACAATGAGTGCTTTAAAAAAAGAAGTAGAGTGGTGGGAAATTGAAGAGAATGATATTAAACCACTTACACATGAAAGTGGTACTGATTCATCTTCAGAACAAACTCAAGATAATTATGAAGATGATGAGAGTCAAGATGGAGAAAAAGATAAACAACAAAAAATAAAAGAAAAATCTGCAAATCAAATTCTTGTAGAAAAAATTTATGAATTACTATCTACTGATTTTCATAAGTTTAAAACTCTAGATGTATCAATTAATAATAAAGGATCTTTTACACATAATTTAACAACTCAATCTTATTATGTTGAACCATTTGGTTATCTTGGAATTGTTTTAAAGAAAGCAGAAGCATATTACATTAAAACAACACAAAAAGTTAATATTTCACATATTCGATGTGAAATTGATGGTATTCAATCAGAGTTACGTATAGCACTGATACAAAATAATTATAAACATCAAGAAAAATTATGTATACGTCTTCAAGAACGTCGTAAAATTTTACAAGATGCTTTGGCATATGTAGAAAAAGTAAAAACAAAAACAACAGATTTAGATATTATTCGTGATGCAATTAGTATTGTATGCAGTAATAAAGGACGTTCTCAAAAGTTTTGTAATCTATTTAAATCTTATTGCAAAACTAAAGTTAATTAATTAAAATAAGTTTTTTTTATAATTATTTAGTTCATCTAAATAGTTCTTATTTATATTTTTTGGTTCATTTCTAGTAATAGTATATTCTAAAAGAATATTATATAAATCAAAAGATTCAACTACTGAATCAGAAAGATCTGAATTATCAAAATGTCCTTCTTTAAACATGTAATTAATTAAATTATATTTATTTTTAAAATTATCATCAATTTTATTATCTCTTTTATTTTGTTTATATTTAACTATATCTGATAAGATTTTATCTACTTCTTCTAATGCATCACTGTCACTATCACTATCTTCACTACTATCAGTATTCATACTTTTATTTGATGAACTGTCACTATTACTAGTATCTTCTTCTTTTTCTAGTTCATAACCAGTTTCTTCATTAAATAATTCTTTATTTGCATTATCATTATCATTTTTATTATTCATATTTGTCATAATTTGTCTATCTGTTTTAATATCCATGTTGGGTAAACTATCTCTAAATTCTTCATATAGTTCACAAAGTTCTTCATCTTCATTATCTTTAATTGTAAAATCACTATTAATATAATCATATAGTAATTTATAAAGATCATATGTTTCTTTTGTTGGTTCATCAATATTTTCATCTACAAAATAATCATTAGTAAATAAATATTTTAATATATAATATTTAGCAACAAAAAATGGGGGTATATTATTTTCTGAAAAATTTTTTTCAGTAATTAATCTATTATAAATTTTAATATCTGCTACAAATATATTATATTTTTCTTTATTTTTTTCATGTTCTCGTTTTGTCATTTTTTCTTGATATCTTTTATTACAATCTTCTGTTAAATATTCATCTTCTATTTTTTGAGCAACTTTTGATAATTCTTGCTCAACTTTAGTATATTCTTCTAGTTTATTTTTAATATCATTTAGTTCTTCAAGAGATAAAATTACTGGTTCTTTTGTTTTATTTTCTTGTTTAATATCTTGCTTAATTATTTGTTCTTTACTTTCTGCACTCTTTTGATGAGTCTTAATGGGTTGAATTTGTTTAATATGTGAAATTACTTGATGAGTCTTATATTTATTTTGTGAATTATTATTAATATTAGTAATATTGTTAAGAATTATATTAGATGGATCATAGAATTTTAAATATAATCGAGATAGTTCTGATTTATTAAATAAAAATGAATCATATGGAGAATAAATAGATACATAATTATCATCAATAATTTTAACAACTTTATTTTCAACTATTGTAATAGTACTATCAAATATAGAATCTAATTTATTATCTGTATATTCATAAATATTATAACGTGATAATGGGTTAGTTAGAATATAATAAGTTGCATAATCTTTATCATATACTGTTTTGACAAATCTATCTTGTAAATAAATATCGTAATAAAACATGTTTTATAATATGCTAATAACAGAATATACTTAAATATATTTGAATTAAAAATTGATTCGTTTAAAATATCTCAAAGATATTTTAAGCCTCATTAATTTTTTATTTAAACAACTTTTTAGTTGTTTAAATAAAAAATTGATTCTTAAATATTGTACACATATAATAATTAGTTATTATTATATAATATATTAACGATGTCAGGTGAACAATCTAATAAACCATGTTTAAATACCAATTCTGAATCTTCATCTAAATGCAATGATTCAAAATGTATAACATGTTTGAATAAACAAAAGAATATTCAAAAAGTACACCAAAATAGACAGCCTGAATTAAACCAAAGTCATGTGTATAATAATCCTTATCAACAGCAACAACAATTTCAGCAGCAACAACAATTTCAACAGCAACAACAATTTCAACAGCAACAATTTAATAATTTTCTACAATATATATCTCAATCAATAGAAATGATGAAAGAAGAGATGCGAAAAATTAAAATGATTCAAGAATTAGAACGATCTAATTATATTATAACAAATCAATATATTGATCGTAGTATAAAAGAAATTGCAAAACTAAATAATGATATCGATGTTATGAATAATAAATTTAGAAATTATGACATTCGAATTAATAATGCATTTAAAAAAATAGCAGAATTAACAGAAGAATTAGATAATAGAGATGGTAAAACTAGTAAAAATAAGAAAAATAAAGATAAAAATAAAGATAAAGATAGTGAAGACGATAATGATGATGATGATAATATATTTGAACGAACAATATTTCGTAATTCTTTTAAGAAACCAAAAAAGAAGATAATGAGAACTATTGATAATTCAGATTCTCACAATATTATTAGAATAACACAACAACCATCTAGTATGCCATTCTTTCCAATGTTTAGTAAATTATTTGGTGAACAAGAAAAGAAGCAAGAAAAGAATGATCTAGTTGATAGTGAAGATGAATATGATGATAATATTGATATTTATGAAAATCTGTATAAAGATAATGATAAAGATAAAGCGAATGAGAATGATATTATAACAGTTGATATGAATATTAAATCAATTGATGATATTATTACTATTGGTAAAAAATATAAAGTTGATGTTAAACCAGAAGACAAAACAAGTAGTAATAAAGATGATGATAAAGTTAATGATATTCCAGAAACCAAAGATAAATTTGTAAATGATTTGACTGATCAAATTATGAAACAAATATTTGGTGCTAATTTAGTATCTGGATCTCCAATAGTAATAGCAAAAATGAGTGTAACTGATAATACATCAGAACAAACTAAAAATCAAGATAAATTAAAAATTGATTTAGAATCAAAACAAGAAAACTTAATGGCTAAAAAAATTAACTTAGAAATAGATAAAATTAATTCAGACAAAGATACAGTTAAAAAGTATTATATCTATAATAATAAAAAATACAATGTAGACATAGAAAAGATAGTAAATTTAATAGAACCATTAGAGAAACTTAAGAAGACTATTGGTATGGATAAAGTTAAAGTTCAAATACTTGATATGATTTTATATTATATTCAAGGATTTGAAAACAAAACATCAGACATGTTACATACTAGTATCGAAGGACCTCCTGGTGTAGGTAAAACTAAACTTGGTCGTATATTAGCAGGTATTTATTCTGCACTTGGTGTTATACCATCAAAACGATTTAAGATTGTTCGTCGTACAGATCTAATTGGTAAATATCTTGGACATACTGCTCACAAAACTCAAGAAGTTATTGATGAAGCAGAAGGAGGTGTACTATTTATTGATGAAGCATATGCTCTCGGAGACAACGAAGGTCGCGATTCATTCTCAAAAGAATGTATTGATACTATCAATCAGAATTTAACAGAAAAGAAAAAGAATCTTATTATTATTATTGCTGGATATACTGATCAATTAGAGAAAACATTCTTTTCAGTAAATGAAGGTCTTCGTCGTCGGTTTCCATTTAGATTTCAAATAGAAGGATACAATGATAAAGAAATGACTGATATCTTTTATACTAAAATTAAGAAACTTAATTGGCGTTTAGATAATACTTTAGATCGTAATTATCTAGATAACTTTTTTAAAGTAAATAAAGATAATTTAAAACATTTTGGAGGAGATATAGAAACACTTGTTATGAATTGTAAGATGACTCATGCAGCTCGTATAGTAGGAACATCTTATAAGAACAAGAAAATTTTAAATCGTGATGATTTTGAAAAAGCATATAAAAAATATAGTGACAGTAAGAAAAAAGAAGAAATTAGTGACCATATAAAAATGTTTTATACTTAAGTTTATTTAAAATTTAATTTTTTTTATAATATTTATTTATATTATAATGGAATATAAATATAACCCCATAGTAAAACATCTTACATATTTTTTAATAGCATATATGTTTTTACGCCATCAAAAATTAATGAGTAATGAATTATTATTAGCAAACTCTGTAGTTGTAACTTTATTTATAATTGTATTAGATCATGTATTTATTTCAGGTCATATGTCCCCATTTGAATCTATGTCTGATACATATTTTGATAATGAAGAAATAGATAAAATAAAACAAGAATTAAAAGAAGAAGAAAAACAAAAGAGAAAAGAAAAGAAGAAACAACGTAGATTAGAAGAAGAAGCATCTAGATTAAAAGAAGTACAGGATACACAAATCGAAAATGAAATTAATTATATAAATGGAAATCATCCAATTCAAAGATCAGAAATGGTAAATCAATGTAATAGTCATTCAGAATTTGTAAATATTACTAATGGTTTAGATAATTATTCAATGAATAATAATAAGAGTAATAAATACAATACATATGAAGATGATTTATATCCAGAATACTTAGCTTATAATGAATAGAATAATTGTTAATATTTTTTATTTATAATTTTTTATTAGTATTAGTTAATAAAAAATTGATTCGCAAAAAACAAATAATAAATTATTTGCGTTTTTGTCTCATTAATTTTTATTATACTTGATTCCACAAAGAATCAAGTATAATAAAAATTGATTCCCAAACATTTTAATACTAAGTGACTTAAATATAGATTACTAATATTACTATTATCACAATGCCTAAACCTACTGCTAGTAAATCCAAAGTTGTTAGCGCTGAAAAGCCTGAACAAACATTTGATATGACTGTAATGTATAAAACTGTACAAGAAATGGCAACTAAACTAACACAACAATGTCTTAAAAATGTACCAGAAACTATCCCGGAAGAAAAGAGTGAGGTTAATGCACTTTACGAAGTAGTTCGCGATGGTTACATTGAACTTGCACGTGTTCGTGAACTTGTAGGAACAACTCTTCGTGAATTCAGTGAAGTAATGCGTCGTCTAGCTGATTCGCGTGCTAAAGCAAATGCTTGTGCCGAAGTTGAAACTGAGCCACCTGTTACAGAAAATGTTCTAAATGATGAATCACACGATGAACACGCTGAATCAGATGGAGAAGAAAAGAAAACTGATAAAAAATCTAAGAAAGCCGCTGTTGTAGAAGCAGTCGAAGTTGTTGAAGAAAAGCCTAAGAAGAAAGAAAAGTCTAAAAAACAACCAGTCGAAGAAGTTATTGAAGAAGAACAACATCAAGATTCTGAACACGAAGCTGAACCAGAGCCAGAAGTTAAACCTAAGAAAGATAAGAAATCTAAGAAAGCTCCTGTAGTTGAGGAAGAAGAACATCAAGATTCTGAACCAGAAGTTAAACCTAAGAAAGATAAAAAATCTAAGAAAGCTCCTGTAGTATCAGATGAAGAAGAAGAATCTGAACAAGAACCTGAAGAAGTTAAGCCCAAGAAAGGAGGTAATAAGAAAAAAAACTGAATTTATTTATAAATATTGATTAAGATATTATATAATAACATAACATATTATATTATTTATTATATTTATTAGTATATGAAATATGAAACCAAAAATGTATTATCATTAGCGGATCATCGATACTTGTCTAGAAATCAAACTATTATAATTAATAATAGTAATAATAATATTAAAGTTAATAATTCTATACAAAATATATCATATAAAATAAATAAAAATATTTTAGTTAATATGTTTATATTATTTGGAATATTTTTAATACAAAAGTTTGATGAGATTTATTAAATATACTGCTCATTATTTATTTTGATTAATTATTAAGTATTAAAAAATTGATTCGCATTATTAAAGATAATGCTCATTAATTTTTTTAATTAATCGAAGATTAATTAAAAAAATTGATTCGTTTTAAATATCTAAGGATATTTTAAGCCTCATCATTTTTTATTAGAATATTATAATATTCTAATAAAAATTGATTCTAAATTTAATTAACTATTAACATACTTATATTAATTATAATACAAAAAATGCTGAATATCGTTAATTACAATCCTGATTATAAAGAAGATGTTGCATACATTGATCAGGTAATAGAAATATTTACTAATATAAAAAATAATATAAATAAAAAACACTATCCTGCTTATCAAGAATTTTTAGTTCGAGTTAATAAATTTATGAATATGATGCTGCCTAATTTAGAAAAAGATATTAATGCTCAAAATAGTAAATCTACTATTTTTGAAATTGATGATAATATAGATAATAATCTAGATGATGATAATATATCAATCGCTTCTATTTCTGATTATGAAGCTGAAAATGATGATAAGGATGAGCGATTAAAAGAAGTAGAAGATATGTTAATACATGAATTTGAAGAAAAAGCAAAACAAATGTTAAATAATAATAATTTACGTTTTGATTTTGAATTTGTAGTACTATATTAAAATATCTAAAGATATTTTAAGTGTCATTACTTTTTATTATAATATTAAGATAGTATAATAAAAATTGAACACTACTTTATTTATTAAATAACATAATTATTATTAATTTAACTACTAATCAACTCAAATAATTATAATGGTGCGTATAACAAAGAAACTATTAGAAGAAATTAACAATGATCCTAAAAAATATGCAGAATACACAGACATAGATGTTCTTGTTGATATTTTACGTAAATTTAATGAAGCATATCATTCAACTGATAAGCCTCTTGTTACTGATCAAGTGTATGACATATTATATGATACACTTAAAAAAAGAGATCCTGATAATAAATTTTTTAAAGAAATTGGAGCAAAAGTTAAACTATCAAAAGATATGGTAAAGCTACCTTATCCGATGGGAAGTTTAGACAAGATTAAACCAGACGATCCATTTCTTGATAAGTGGATATCTAAATTTAATGGGGCATATGTTATCAGTGATAAATTAGATGGTATATCGGCGCAAATATATAACAATCCAAAAGAAGGATTAAAAATGTATACACGTGGAGAAATGACAGACGAAGGTAATATTGGTCAAGATATTACAGATTTAATAAAATATATTGATACAGGTGATTTGACTAAACTACCTGTTAATTATAGCATTCGAGGTGAATTAATTATATCGAGAGATGATTTTAAGAAAGCTAATTCAAAATATAAAAATATTCGTAATGCAGTTGGTGGTATTATAACAACTAAAAAAAATCTAGATAAAGATTTTGCTAAATTAATAAAATTTGTTACTTATGCTATTATTCATCCAGCTGAATATACATCAGAAGAACAAATGAAACAATTAAAAAAGTGGAATTTAAATGTTGTAACTTATAAAGTAGTTAAAAAACTAAAAGAAGAAGATCTAATGGATTATCTAAAGAAACGCCGAACAGATAGTGAATATGACATTGATGGTATAGTAATTACTGACTCTTCTAAGCCATATGTTGTTCCAAATGGTTATCCAGATTATAGTTTTGCATTTAAGATGGTATTAGATGATCAATATACTATTGCAACAGTTAAAGATGTTATATGGGAACCAACAATGGATTCTTTTTTAAAACCAGTAGTAGAAATTAATCCAGTAGATTTAGTTGGTACAACTGTATCACGGGCAACAGCTCATAATGCAAAGATGGTAATTGATAATAAGATTAACAAAGGTGCAGAAATTAAAATTATTCGTAGTGGTGATGTAATTCCTTATATTATGGAAGTTACTAAACCAGCTAAATCGGCATCTGTGCCAAATGTTCCACATAAATGGAATGACACAGAAGTCGATTTTGTTATTGATTATGATAAGAAAGTTCCACAAGAAATAAAAGACATTGTTCAAATTAAAATCATCCTTCACTTTTTTAGAAAGATCGGAGTTAAATATCTAAGTGAAGGAATAGTTACTAAACTATATCACGAAGGATATGATACTATAGCTGATATTATTGGAGCACCTGAAGAAGATTTATATGATATAGAAGGATTAGGAGAAAAGAGTGTAGAAAAGATATACAAAGAAATTTATAGTAAATTAGATGAATTAAATTTACCTCTATTTATGGCTGCGTCTCATATGGATCGTGGATTAGGAGAGCGTAAACTAAAAGAGATTATTAATAAATATCCTAATATCATGAAAGAGAAATGGGATCGTCAAGAATTTATAGATAAAATTAAACAAGTAGATGGATTTTCAGATAAATTAGCTGAACGATTTGTAGATAACTTTAAATATTTTAAGAAATTTTATAAAGAAATTGATGATATTTATGATATTTCACATATTATTAAAGTTAAAGTACAAGAACCACAAGGAGATGTATTCAAAGATAAATCAATATGTTTTACAGGTGTACGTGATAAAACTTTAGAAGAATTTATTACTAAAAATGGTGGTAAAGTATCATCATCAGTATCATCAAAGACTTTTATGTTAATTCATAGTGACAATGATGATAAGAGTTCTAGTAAATTTCAAAATGCTATAAAATATGAAATTAAAACTATGAGCATTACTGATTTTAAGAAGAAATATATTAAATAATAAATTAAATTATTTAACTTTTTTTCTATAAAAATAATATTTTTATTTATATTTTTTTATTTTGTTAATTTAATTTAATGAGTGTTCAGAGGAATTTAAAAAGAAAAATCAATCATGATGAAAATCTAGATGATGACACTTATAGTGATATTTCGATTAAAAAACAAAAATATAACATAAATAGTTATACTTGTAGTTCGCAACATTGTGATCATAATGTTAAAAAAATAAAAATGGAAATAGAGAATATTGATACATTAGATGATTTAATAAAATTAGGTAAAACATATAGTTGTGTATCAAATAGAGAATACAATGGTATTAATTTAAGAGTAATTAACAAGTTAATAGAACCACTTACAGAATTAAACAATATGATTGGATTATCAGATATCAAAAATAAAATAATAGATAATTGTTTATACATGGCAAGAGGTTATAACTCAATAAAATGCAATACATGTGTTGATTGTAAATTAAATTTACCATGTGTATCAAATTCAAAAGAGATGTTACATACAGTAATTACAGGACCACCTGGAGTTGGTAAAACTCAATTTGCTCGTATTCTAACAAAGATATATGCTAATATGGGATTAATAAAAAATAATAAAATATTAGAAGTATCAAGAAAAGATTTAATATCTGGATATTTAGGTAGAACAGCAAAGAAAACAGAAAAGATATTTCAAAAAGCTAAAGGAGGAGTTATGTTTATAGATGAGGCATATTCACTCGGTAATACAGGAAATGATGATAATTATTCTAAAGAATGTATTGATATTATAAATAAAAATTTATCAGAGAATAGAGATGTAGTTGTTATAATAGCAGGCTACGAAGAAGATATAAATAATTGTTTTTTTAGAGTTAATGCTGGTTTACAAAGACGATTTCCATTTAGATATAATATTAAAGGATATACTGCAGAAGAATTACATCAAATATTAAAATTAAAAATAAAAACAGATAATTGGTCAATAATTAATACAGATGAAGATAAAGTTAAAAAATACATAATAGATAACATTAAGAAATTTCCAAATTATGGAGGAGATATGGAAACACTTATCATGAAAGCAAAAATTAAAAATTCAAGAAGTTTATCATCAACTAATTATGTGTTTAGATATAATGATTTTATTATATAATAAAATAGTTTAATAGTGATTTTATTATATAATAAAATACATATAAATAAATACTTCTAATAATATATTATTATAAATGTCTCGAGGAATCAAACGTAATTACAAACGTTCATGTAGTGATAATGGTGAAGAAGGAGATGGTGATAATAAACTTGTTAAACTTTTTACAGAAGGTATTCTAGATAAACTTATGGGAGGTGGATCAAATAAGAAACATAAAGGTATTAGTGGACTATTTGGTGGTCGTCATACTAATGAAGAAGTATATCGTGAGAATAATCATATTTATTTTCGTACAGATGTAACCGTAGAGAACGTTGATCTACTACTACAACTTGTTCGTGAATTTGAAGATGAAGTAAAAGAGTTTAAATCAAATCCATATGCAAACGACGATAACTTTACACAACCTAAACTTTATATTCATCTTACAACATATGGAGGTGATCTATATGCAGCATTTCTAACATATGATTCTCTCAAATCATCAAAATCACAAATAGTAACTATTGCTGAAGGATATGTTGCATCAGCTGGAACAGTAATGATGCTTGGAGGATCAACACGTAAAATCCAAAAATCAACCGTAATGATGATTCACCAACTTCGAACTGTTATTGGTGGTAAATTTGACGAAATAGAAGAAGATTTTAGAAACTCAAAGATGGACATGAAACGTCTCATTGAGCTTTATCATCGTGAACTAAATGGTAAAATGACTAAGAAAGAACTAAATGAAGTTCTTACACATGATATTTGGTGGGATGCACAAACATGTATCAAGAAAGGTCTATGTGATGAAATACTTTAATTATAATTTATTTTAATTATAATTAATCAAAGAATTTAACTAGAGAGTAAGATCCGCCAAATTGACCTGATTTCTTTTGTTCATAAAAAAGAGAACCAATAACAACAGCAGCAATATAACCACCACTTAAATATTTATTTTTATTTTCTAATTCAGCAATTAATTCTTCTTTTTTAGTACCACTTAATGTTTGATCTAATTTAATATATCTTAAACGTTTATCATTTACATATGACATAAAATATAAACCGGCTAAAATTAATATACATGCTAAAAGTAAATTACGAGATACTTTAGTTGATAATAAATAAACTACATAGATAGCTATCGAGTAGAAAGCTAATTCTTTTATAGGCATTGTACTATTAAAAAGCGATAATATAACCGCAATAGTTATTAAACCAATTAAATGTCTTGCAAGATGATTACTTTCTATTTTATCAACAATTCTTTGATTAATTCTAGTAGACATAGCATTTGCAAAAACAAATAAATACATTATCATAACTATTTTAACAATAGGAAAATTTAAATTAAAATTCATTATACTATATATATTATTACCAAAATATTTTTGATTATAATATTTTCAGTAGTCATTAAATTTGCTTAAAATCTCTATATTAGATTCTTTAATAAAAATAGTATGTTCTGATTGAGAAGTTAATGCAGTGTTATCAATATCACTATATGCAGGATATGCTTCAACTATATTTAATCTACATAGATCATTAATTTCTTTTTTAATTTTTAAACTATTTTTATTATCTATAGACCAATAAATATTAAATGGTAACATATTTCTTTTTTTAAGAAAATCACTAATATTATAACCTTTCATATATTTATCAGTATTTTTATTATTAATTTTTTGCATATAATGAGTAATAGTATCTTTATTATCTTTTAGTTCTTTTATATTTCCGGTTTTATTTGATGCAAACGTTTCTATAGCATATATTTCACCTTCTAACATTTTCATATCTTTTTGTATTTCATGAGGTTTACATAAAATAAGTTTTCCTGCATGTATTTGATATTGTTTTATATTATGCCCACCTAGTGCATATATTGGTTGTATACCGTCATAAGATGTAATTGTTTCATAAATTAATTCACTTATTTCATAAATTCGTGCATCTACACCAGAATTTTTAATAGCAATATTAGTTGCATCTTGAGTAGATTTTATAAGATTTTGTGTATTATCATTTAATTGATCAAATGGTGTATCTATAACATGAGTAGTTGCAGAATCTATAATATATCCATTAGAATGTACTCCTATGTCTACTTTTAATATATCTCCTTTTTTTAAAACTCTATTATCTGATTGATAAGATGAATCATGTGCACAAACATTATTTACAGAAAATCCAATTGGAAAAGCAATACCAGTATTATCACTCGAATATTTTTGTATTTCTTCTTCATAATTTTTAACAATATCAAAATATTTCATACCAGGTTTCAAACAACCCTTACATTCTGTTCTAACAATATAATGTATATTAGCTGCTTTTTTAAGATTAGTTAATATATAATCTTGATCGTGTTCTGGTTGTATAGTTGTCATAATATATAGCTAAGTTAATATATAGCTAAGTTAACTTAATCTTATTATTTTAATTTAAAACTAAATTTAGATATATATAATATATAAATGCCAGTCGAATTTAAAAAAATAAATAATATTGATTATTGCACAATAACATTAATTTTAATATTTTCATGTTTATTTTGTGCAACAGATATACCAATTAGATTAAATGCATCATTAAATTATACAGATATTAATCAAACAATTAATACAGATATCAATGATACTAACTTTATTATGCCAAATAATTTTATTAGTACAAATAAGACATATAATATTAAATATTATTATGAGTTATATTCATCAAATTGTGATTATATACTAAAATCCATATTTTATTATAAATTATGTAATCTAATATCTTATTTTGTAGTATTAGGAACTGGATTAATATTTAAAAATAATATATTTATAATTGTTTATGGAATATTGTTATTTGTTAACTTATTATTTGGATCTATAATTAAATACAATGATATTAATTCAGGGTGTTATTATGATATTAGAGAAGAATATAAACATGAACAAAATTCATTCTTTATAAATGTATTATTTATGTGGTTATTAGTTTTATTAAGTGCATGTTCATGGTGTGTATATAAAAGTAAAGTAAATAATAAAAAAATAATTAATATTATTAATAATTTAGAATATAATAATGATGATGATACACGTAAATTATTACCTGATTATAATGCAGCACTAACTACTAATAATAATGTACCAAGATATGCAACTATAATATATTCATCACAGCCACCTAATTATCAAGAGAAAGTATAGATATTAAATAAAATCGATTCATAAAAAGCAAAATATAAATAATTTGCGTTTTTACTCATTAATTTTTAATTGCTCTTAAAGAGCAATTAAAAATTGAATCTAAAACTTATTAAGGATTATTGATATATATATAATTATATCATACTATAATCATGGCGCCTAAATCATCGAAAATTGTTTCACAAGATAAACCCGCTAAGAAGCAAACTAAAAAACAAGAAGAACAAGAACAAGTAGAAGTTCAACAAGAACAAGTTCAAGAACACAATGA
>JACCED011849101.1_pt1 | contig 20575 bp, 19 predicted proteins | sample 7455021 | NCBI WGS metagenome assembly JACCED01 (sample SAMN15323456, study PRJNA562643) | freshwater metagenome | isolation source: river surface water | place: USA:Blue River Watershed | collected 2017-08-19
GAAAAGAAATTATTTTTCTTTGCATAATTATTGAGAGTACGAGTGAGCGCAGTTTTAAAACCAGTAACATGGGTACCATGTTCTGGGTTGTATATATTGTTAGCAAACGCACTAATACGGGGACTAATATCATCCACATACTGAAGCGCGACCTCAACAGAAAGTACTGGGGCGTTTTCTTCTATCTTTTCGATATAGAAAATGGTGTCATGTACTGGCTTTTGATATTGATTATTAAATGCAACAAGCGACTTAAGTCCTCCTTGGAAGTAAAAATGTTCATGTGGCACCTCAAAATGTTCATCGGCAAGATACTGCTTCCCTGCAATACTTCCCATAAATTTTTGGATATCCTTTTCAGTCGGTTCATCGCCCAACACTCCTCGTGCATCAATAACCGAAATCTTCATACTTTTTACAAGATATGCTTGCTGACGAAGATGTGTCACGATTCGCTTAAAATCATACTTTACTTCTGTAAAGATTGTTGGGTCAGCTTGAAACATAATCACCGTCCCTTGGAGCTTTGAAGAAGATACTTTCTTCACCTTTGCTTTTGCTTTTCCAATATTATATTCCTGAATAAAGTATCCATCGTCTCGGTGTACTTCAGCAACCATGTGTGTCGAAAGCGCATTCACTACTGATGCTCCTACTCCGTGAAGACCTCCAGAAACTTTGTATCCTTCCCCACCAAATTTTCCTCCCGCATGGAGTGTTGTAAGAATTGTCTCAAGTGCAGAAACTTTAGTGTGCTTATGTGTGTCCACAGGAATACCACGTCCGTTGTCTGCAACACGAACATAGTTACCCGGAAGAAGCATTACTTCTACACGATTAGCGAAGCCACCCATGGCTTCATCACGAGAGTTGTCGAATATTTCCCAAATAAGGTGATGGAGTCCATCAGGACCAGTAGTACCGATGTACATTCCTGGTCGCTTTCGTACCGGTTCGAGACCTTCAAGTACCTGAATCGAATCAGCACTGTATGAACTTTTTTTAGCCATAATAAATCGTTGTGTGGATTAGGAATATATTAAAACGAGCGCTCCTGCTCAATACCAAAATTATAGCAAAAATAAGCCGTTTTGTCTCACGACAAAACGGCTAGTTTTCCACTACCAAAATCGGAAAAATATCGATATACACCGAAATTCCTACCGAATTTCAAACCCTTTCTTCCGTAACGTTTCTTCAATACGCTTCATAGATGGCTCTACTTCTTCATCGGTAAGTGTCTTATCGAATGACTGGAAAATAAGTCTAAAGGCATATGAGACTCGTCCATCTTTCTTGAAAGTATCAAAGAATCGTACATGTTGAAGAAAAGACCTTCCTTCCTTAGTAATGTCTTCTTTTATGCTTTCAGGAGTAACTTCCTCCCCCACCCAGAGCGCAATATCTCTCGTAATATACGGATAGAGTGAGTATGGAACAAAGGTACGTTCAGGTTTCGATTCGAAAGGAGCGTATGCTGTTGGTACGGGAAGTATCGTAAGTATGTGAGAAAAATCACATTCATACACACCTTGACTGAGCGAACCATTGAAAGACACTCCGAGTTTTTCTTCAAGCAACTTCACCACCTCAAGAAGACGCGCATCGTCTTTGGGTGTATAGGTATTCTTTATACGCACACCAAGCACGAGTGACACGTGTTCTATTACATCATTCACTTCTCGATTCTTTTCGAATACCGTACCAATCTCAAACGTCTGCACCGACGCGAGTCCGAGCAAATCTGCATTCCCGATATTTTTATCGAGCACCTCACGCATATTAGGTACTAATGTACTCCGCAAACATCCTTTGTCACTTGCAAGTGCATTAAGGAGTGAGATGGTATCATTTTTACGAAACGATGAGGTAATCACTTCAGAGAAACCTTGATCAACAAGAATCTCGCGCACCATTTCACTGTAATACTGACGTAGATTACATTCAGTAAGTGTTGTCTTTTCTGGAACTACTGAAGCTATATGCGCATATCCGTACACACGACCAACCTCTGCAATAATATCTTCTTTGATCACAATGTCTGTACGCGGAAAAGGCGCAATCACATTCCACACATCCCCCGTTTGTGTATACGTAAAATTAAGACGCGTAAATATATCTTCAATAATTTCTTTCGTGAGTGTAAGACCAAGAAGTGTTTGTATGTCAGCTTGCGTAATAGCTACAGGAGTATTACTAATTACATTTGGATAAACATCTACATACCCTTCGCACGCTCCACCTGCAATATCAGTAATAAGCTTCACTACTTCATAGAGAGCATACGGAGCAATCTCCGGTGAAAGATTATTTTCAAAACGCTTTGAAGCATCAGTTTGTAATTTAAGAAACTGCGATGCTTTGCGAATTATTTGCGGATTAAAGTTTGCGGACTCAAGTAAAATATCTACGGTAGTACTATCTACCTCAGCGGATTTTCCACCTTTAATACCGGCTATTCCAACAGGTGTGTCACCATGACCGTTTGCAATTATTTGTACAATAGGTGTGAGGGATTTTGTTTCACCAGTAAGCGTTGTCACTTCCTCACCCTCTCGTGCCATACGTACATTAAAATGCCAAACGCCATCCTTGCTTTCAAAACGTCGAGCATCATACGCATGCAAAGGTTGCCCAAGTCCGAGCATGACATAGTTAGTAGCGTCAACAACATTATTAATAGAACGCTGTCCAAGTGCCTGAAGTCTAGTAACAAGCCACTCTGGAGATTCATGTACAGAAACACCTTTTATAATAGCTGCAGTAAAACGCCTGCAGCGCTCAGGATTTTCTATAGTGACTTTTAGTGCACTACTATGCGGTGTGAGTGTTGGGGTATTCTTGAGCGGATCATATGAAAGTGAATTTCCTGTAAGCGTAGAAATCTCATGAGCGATTCCACGGTGTGAGAGACAGTCACTTGCTCTATCAGGCAAAATCTTAACATCAATAACAGTATCATCCCCTAATTTCTCAGTACCATCAATCTCAAACGCATGGAACGTAAGTAAATCTTCTACTTTTTGTGTATCAGGCATTGTCTCGCCTACATACTCCTTTAACCAATTGTAAGAAACTTTCATATTTAAAATTGATTAACAAAACGTAAATCACCATTGTAGAGTGAACGAACATCATCAAACTCATACTTCATAAAACCAAGACGATCAATACCCATACCAAAAGCAAAACCAGAGTACTCGTTTGGATCTATTCCAGAATCACGAAGCACGTTTGGATGAACCATACCTGCACCCATAACCTCAACCCATTTTCCTACAAGTTTTGAGTTACCAGAATTAAGTCGCATATCAATCTCTACCCCAGGTTCAACGAATGGAAAAAAACTTGGTCGGAAGCGAACCTCTACATCTCCCTTGAAGAACTTTGAAAAGAAATATTCGATAGTTCCCTTAAGATGTCCCATGTGTACTCCTTTATCTACACACAGACCTTCAAGCTGGTAAAACTGTGCTTCATGTGTCGCGTCAGTTGCCTCATTACGAAACACCTTTCCAGGAACAATGACACGAATAGGTGGCTTATGTGACTCCATAAACCGTGCCTGTACAGGTGAAGTATGTGTACGAAGTACCGTAGGCTCTACAACATCACTATTTCGAAACCAGAAGGTATCTTGCATGTCCCGTGACGGATGATCTTTAGGGACATTGAGTCTGTCAAAATTATAACGTTCACGTTCAGCTTCAGGACCTTCAGCAAATACAAAACCAAGTTCAGAAAATATTGCATTAATCTCTGCAATCATTTGCGTTATTGGGTGGGTGTGTCCCCTTTCAGGTGTATCCATAAACTTCTATTCAAGCGTTAACATAATTTGATAGATAAGCACTCCATCATATACATAGATGCTACCATTCTCAATCATCATCTGTATATTATTCCCCATAAAAAGAGGTTGTACATTTTGCCAAGCCCTATCGTCCACCTCAACTACATACACACCATCTTCAAGCACCATAAGAACAAGATCGGTACTTCCTGGGAAGAAATCAAAGTCACGAACCTCTTTACCTTTTCGATCAATTCGTATTGTAGGATCGCAAGGAATATCCTTAGAAACATTTTGAATCGGATGCATAACTGCATTATCTTCTACAAAATTTTCAACATCCAAATCTTCCTCCAATAAATCCTCTTCAACAACTAGCGATGAAGTACCTGTGTATCGAGGAAACTCTTCTGCGCAGAAGTAATATGGCATTTGCTCAAATGAACCTACCCATGTTGCAAAAACATCTCCCTCCGACTCAAAAAGTTTTACACCTCCAGAAACAATAGTGGTAGTTGCCGTGTTTACAGGAACAGTCGTTGAACTCACCATATTAGAAATAACCTGTACTGCTTTTGATTTTTGTAGTGTTGAAGTACTCGTTGTTGCAAACGAAGCAGCTCGTAATTTAAACTCATCATTAAGTATAAATGCTGAATGTTTTGTTGTTGATGTTGCAACAACTTGATTCGTTGAGGACGCACCAAGAAGCGGTGCTTGTATTACTGCACTTCCGGTTGCAGTCTGCCACTCTGAAATTACACGCACTTGTGGTACCACCGGCATGCTAAATGCCTCAGCGACCGTTACTCGATGTTTTGATACAGAGAGTTCCTTTACCCATGTATGATACCCTTCTTTCTGAACGTGTACACGATGCGTACCCGCATCAAGACCTTGTGCGTAAAACGCCTTTCTAAATGTACGTGTTTCTCGCATAAGCTCGTCATCAATAAAAATTTCGGCACCAGTCCTATCTACACCAATATACAATCCTCCGGTACTGACGAGTGCATTTGGTTTTTCAACATCAAAACGATACCCCGTTGCATACATATACAAAAAAGGAAGTGATACCAGAAATATGAGCACAAGAAAGATAAAAGCATTCTGACGCTTTCTGTGTGGTAACGGTTCTACTTTAATGTGTGTATCCATAATGTGAATCAATATTTGAATATCTACTATCCCTCACGATGTTTTGGTGTCACCCAAAATCCCATGTATTTTCCAAGCATTAATCGAGTTTGCGCATCAAGCCCTGGTATTGCACTAAATACTACCATAGTAATAGGTACTAATATCCATTGGAGTGCCATGACCACATACATAAATCGACTCTTCCCTTTTGGTCGTTCAGGAATAAGTGAGAGTGACAAAATAGAGGAAACAACAAGACCAAACATCGCGAGAATAAGAAGATCACGAACTACAATCGGAAGATTGTATGAGAGTACCGTCTCATGGAATACACGACCACCAAAGAAGATTGGTGCCCACCCGAGGATAATGAGCATGATAGGATTTGTTACCATAGACCAATACCCTTCTGCTTGTTGGAGCGCTATTTTAATACGACGTCCGCGGGAAATATTTTTATTCTTTGTGAAGTGATACACAATATATACAAAATTTTCTACACCGTATGTCCAACGCCTATGTTGCTTGTATATATTTTTAATAGTACCGAAGAACGTTGGCGCTGTATTTGCGTCCATTGACACTGGATACGAAAGTGGGATTACATCGTAATTGCCGTTGTTTGCAAGAAGTAGATTCCAATAAATACGAGAGTCCTCACTCACCATATTTGTTTGCCAATACCCCACTTCATAGAGCGCCTGAAAACTTACTGAGTGAGAAGAAAAAGTTGCCATACGCTCAGGTCGTTCTTGTTGAACCATTTCCCAAAAAGTCGATGACATAGCGACAACACGCGCGAGTGCGGGTGCTTCCCACATATTGTTGTTAAATACAGGCACTGGCTGAAATGAGCTCTTAAGAGGTCGTGCCGCAGTCATAAAATGCCATACGAGACAATTAAAATAATCTGGATACACAACAGTATCAATATCAAAAATAGAAACAAGTGTGTGATTGTACCGAATGCCGTGTGGATCGAGAATATGCTTTCGTGCTTCTTCTGCGGCCCATGTTGCATTTGAACCCTTTCCAGCAACCTCACCCTCAATGTCTGCAGGATGGGCAGATACATGAAACGCACCAAATGTATCCTTCCATTTTTCTTTCATGTTCTCGGCATTCACACGAGCACTCTCCCCCGCACGCTCTTCACGCGCAAGAACAATGATAAGTTGTTTCTTGTCATAATTTGACTTAGCAAGCGAAGCAAGTGACGCATCAATAATCTCCTCGCTTTCATTATAAAATGGAAGAATAATGAGATGATACAAATGGTCGTATTGAAATCGCTCAATGAGCGCACCCCAATCGAGAGACATATGGTGTCTGAGTCTTTTCCAGTTATATCGCAAATGATACGAAAGAAACGCGGTTTTAAGTACCCAAAATACTGAAAAGGCAATAATAAAATACGCCGCAAAAAACGGAGTGTAGATAGACGCAAGTACCATTGCGATAAGCGATACCCACGAAGCAAACCCTGGAAGGATTTCCAAAAATCGATAGAGACGACGGTCACGCCCCTGTAATTCTGTGGCTCGACCAACCTTAAAATCAGGTCGCTTTGCGTATTCAAGTAGATGTGAATTCTTAAGCATGTGAACCAGAGTATAGCGCATTTTAGAGATAAAAACAGCCCCAAGATATTCTACACACAATTAAAAACTCGTATCACAGATACGAGTTTTTAATTTATTTTTCGTGTTGTTCACCCTTATATATAAAATCCTAAGAGCCAGCTGTCAGATTCGAACTGACGACCCACGGTTTACAAAACTCTAAAACAATTCCCCGAATTGTTTTAGCTCCACCAACCGAGCACCTTCTTTAAAGATAAAATCCTAAGAGCCAGCTGTCAGATTCGAACTGACGACCCACGGTTTACAAAACCGTTGCTCTACCAACTGAGCTAAGCTGGCTCTTAAGATTTTATTCTGTGTTACAAAATAAAATGCACTTACGTGCGTGCACTATTATGTAAGAAAGTGAAAAAAAAAGCAACTATTCTCCGTGGAGTAACTTTTCCTTATATTTTCTCTTTTCTTCTTCAGAAAGTGCTGTCTTTATTTTATGCATTGCAATCTCCTCAAGTTTGCTTCGTGAAGTTCGTTCACGTTCTGCTTTCTTTGCTATTGTTTTATTAGCATGCATAAGATTACGCAGTATGGTTTCCCAACGCTTGCTTATATACAATACACTTTTTAGGAATGTATGAAGAAGATAATGTGCGATTTGTCGAATAGAATCTTTTCCAACAATATTCATTAATCGACTAATTGTGGAAGATAGTGAGACGACGACTTCATCAAACTTATTCCTATATGTATGTCCAAAGCGAGCACCAATACGCTCCTCATGCGTAAAAAGCATGAGGAGCGATACTGAAACAATAACACTAAAAATTAAACCGATAGTATAGGAGCCCATGCTCTTATTTTACCGACATTCGACTTACTTTGCGAATAACAATATTTTCTCCAAACTTTTGAATAGCATTACTAAGAAGTGTGCCTACGGTCATTTCTGGATTCTTAATAAATGGCTGTTCAAGAAGAATACGATCCTTAAAGTAGGCATCAAGCTTTCCTGTAAGGATTTTCTCTTGCATTTCAGCAGGCTTATCTGCCACCTCAGCAGCAAATACTTCTCGAGCTTTTTCAAGAGCGATTGCATCAACTTCCTCACGAGTTATATATGGAGGGTTTTGTGCAGCAACATGCATTGCAATATCCTTTGCGAGCAAAATAAAATCTGGATTCTTAGACACAAAGTCTGTTTCACACGAAAGTTGTACGAGACACGCAACCTCGTTTGTTGAGTGAATGTAACTACCAATAGCACCTGCACCAAGCTCTCGATCAGACTTTTTGGCAGCTATCTCTCCTCCCTTCTTTTGAAGAAGAATCTTAGCCTTATCCATATCACCACCCGCTTCCTCAAGCGCCTTCTTACACTGCATTACAGAGATACCAGTAAGATCTCGTAATTCCTTAAGCTGTGCTGATGTAATTTCCATACTAAAGAACGTGTTAGGATAAATAAATAATAGAGACGAGATACTAACTATCGTCGTGTATTTTCTCGACGACGAGTATCTTCACGCTTTGGTGCTACATACTCTGACTTTCCAGCAATATACGCCTTAACGAGCTCATCAAGTATAAGAGATACACTTGACTGAAGACTGTCATTAACGAGAATTGGGTGCTTTACGAGTTTGAGATTTGCATCTGAACTTGTAATACCAATAACTGGAATATTAAGCTGATTTGCTTCTGCTACAGCAATAGCATCATGTCGTGGATCAACAACAACAAGAACACTTGGGAGACGATCCATTTTTTGGATACCTGCAAAGTTATTTGTGAGCTTTGCAAATTCACGACCAATAAGTACGCGTTCCTTCTTAGTATACTTTCGTTCGAGTTCACCTGATTCACCTTGAGATACGAGATCATTGAGACGTTGTACACGCTTTCGTATTTCTGGGAAATTTGTAAGCATTCCTCCCACCCATCGATTTACGACAAATGGAATTTCGTGTGCCTTTGCATACGATTCAACAATTTTCTTAATTTCTTCTTTTGATCCAGCGAGGAGAATAGTTCGACCATTCTTTCCTGCATCTGCAAGAATAGACTTCGCTGACTCAATTAAGTCTGCAGTCTTTTCAAGATCGAAAATGTCTGTTCCCTGCTTATTAGTAAAAATGTACGGTGTTGCGGTCGGATGACGACGTGATCGTGTGAATCCGAAATGAGCACCAACAGAAAAAAGACGTTCTATAAGCGTCTTAGCTGAAGTGCCATTTGTTATTTCTTTTGTGTTAATTTCTGTATGCATAAATATAAAAAACGGCTCAATGATTAGAGCACAGTGATACTACCACGACGAAAATTATTCCGCAACACCTTCTTCCGTCTGGGTTGCCTTTTGAAGTGCATCAACAATATCCTGCATGTTCCCCGCCATTACTTCAGGGATTGCATGCCACGACTCTTTAATACGGTGATCTGTAATACGATTTTGAGGTACATTATAGGTACGTATTTTTTCTGATCGATCACCAGTACCGATTTGCATCTTGCGTGTTGCAGCGTGCTTTTTCATTTCCTCTTCTTCATGTAGCATTTCAAGCTTTGCAATAAGCATGGTCATAGCTTTTTCTCGGTTCTTTAGCTGACTTCGCTCTGACTGAGAACGAACATCAACACCAGTAGGCTTATGGATGAGTCGCACTGCGGTCTCGACTTTATTTACGTTTTGCCCTCCCGCCCCACCAGAACGTGAAAACTCCATCTCAATATCTGAAGGATTAATTTCAATCGTCGGCTTAGTACGCATCGGAAGAATAACCACTGATGCTGTTGAGGTATGAATACGTCCTGACTTTTCAGTGACAGGGATTCGTTGCACACGATGCACACCTGTCTCATACCGCAGCGCCTCATAGGTATCTTTTCCAACAATTTCAAATGTGGCTTCTTTGAATCCTCCTTGTGCTGCACGAGACTCGGATAAAGTTCCAGTGCGCCACCCTTGCGTTTCTGCATACCGCAAATACATATATGCAAGTTCTTCAGCAAAGAGCGCTGCCTCTTCCCCACCTACACCCGCACGAACCTCAAGAATAACTCCGTACGGCTTTGCCTCTTCAACTTTAGAAGCCTCAATAATCTGACTCATCTCAGTATACATATGAAGGAGTTGTTCTTCGAGTATACGGAGTTCCTCTTCCGCTAAATCTTTCATGCTTTCGTCGCTCAAAAAACCTTCGGTTTCAGTCCGCTTTTTAAGAAGATCATCAAACTGCCCCGCAAGAAACTGTGTCTTATGATGCTCTCTGAAAACCTTAAGTTGTTGTTGATCAAATTCCATAGATGTAACTATACACTATCTTTCTGTCTCTTTCGCGATAATTCTACATAAAAAACACCAAACCGGAGAATACTCCGGTTTGGTGTTTTTTGCATTATGCCTTCTTTCTTGCTTTTTCGGCACGTGCCTTAAATCGCTCTACTCGTCCTGCAGTATCCATCACCTTCTCTTGTCCTGTATAAAAAGGATGTGATGCACTTGATACGTCAACAAAGGCTATCGGGTATTCATTACCGTCTGTCCACTTTTCTGTTTTATCAGTAGAAATGGTTGAACCGGCAATAAATCGCTCCCCACTCGAGTTGTCGTGGAAAATTACTGTGCGATAATTTTTTGGATGTATATCTTTTTTCATTGCCGGAACACTATACCAGAACTGAGACTTTTCGCAATAGGGCACTACTGTTCTGCGAGGAAATCGATGTTGTCTTGGTATGTCTCTGCGTGAGCAAGTACACTTGCCGCATACCCTAAACCATACGCCTGCCAATTACCTCCTGCATAATATCGTCCCGCAGCCTCCCTTTCAGCAGAGTACCCTCCTCGTGCCGCACCAAGATCTTGAAGAAAGAGTGCTGTAGCCATAATTGCATGTTGTGGATTCCATGGATCTCCCACAGCAACACCGAAAGCGGTGGCAATACGTCCTTCATATCCCTTCCATGTTGAAGGAATAAACTGTGTTGGACCCATAGCACCTCCATATCCAATCGACTGCGGACAAGATATTGGTGTCATGTACGGATCACGACCAAGGCGCTTCATCATATCCAAGAAATAAGGAACATCACGTTCTGGCTTCATAACATTAGCAAACGGAGTACCTGTATTTTTACCTTTTCCTGCTCCGGTTACCGGATCAACAAGTAAACACTGTCCTACATTTACACCCAAGTTTGACTCTTGTCGTAAGATACCGAGAATAAATGCTGCGCGTACACCAGTGTATCGTGAAGCCTCTTGTGCATAGGCGAGCGCATCTTTAAATGGAATACCTCCCCCATCAACTCCACGCAAACGGAAAAGTGCTGCGTTGATTTGATTTGCTTTTGCTTGCCTATCAGCAACAATTTGTTCATATGATTTCGCTTCTTTTTGTGTTGCAGCAAGAAGTTGCTTTTTTTCTTGTTCTGTTTTTGTAATAGTCTTCTTGGTTGTTTCTACATCATACTTTGCATCCCGTTCTTGGTCTTGAATTTCATTAAGCCGTCTGCGCTCTTCATCAATCTCAGAAACTGTCTGTCGAATTTTAGAAAAATGTTTTTTAAGACCATCTTGAATTGCTAAAAACGAATCAACGTCGATAAAAAAGTCTGACAAGTTTTTACTATCAAGGATTACCTCTGCGAGTGTGTAATCATCAATTTCATTAGTACGACGAATTAACTGCGCAAGCGATTCCTTACCTTCATCAATTCGTTCTTCAAGTGCATCTATTTTCTCGCTTCGAGAATTTATATCATTCGTGAGTTGCGATATGGCAATATTTTTTGCACGGATAGTAGCTTCTGCAGCTTTAATTTTTGCCGTAAGCGCTTTTACGTCTCCATTAATCGTCGAAACTTTTTCACGTGTTCCATTAAGTACACCTTGCCACTGCTGGATCTCAAGATTACAAAGCGCCAAATCTGCCTTGAGTTGTTCTTCTGTTTTACCAGTCACATTATCATTGCAGACAGAAGGTATTGTCGTTGCATAGGAGTATGAAGCACCTACACTTATCATGACGGCAAAAATTCCACATATAAAACTGGAAACGAGTATCTTTTTCTTCATATAAATATGTATTCATTATAGTATACCAACCCAACAAAAAACTATCCATGTGTATAGTATGAGTATAAAAACACAAAACCCCGTGCGGGGTTTTGTGTTTTTTATACCTGAGGTAAATATTCTGACTACACAGCTTCTTCTGAATCAGACTTACCTTTCTTCTCTACAGCAATTGCAGACATATCAACAGTAGCAACCTCTTCAGACTCTTCAGCTACCGCCTGTACCAATGCCACAACTTCTTCTTTATGATTTTTAATAGTTACACCCTTTGGAACAACAATGTCAGAAATATGAATTTGTTTTTCGAAATCATCAAGTGATGACACATCAACTGCGATATGTTGTGGAATGTCTTGTGGCATACATGCAATTTCAATTTCATGAAGTACTTTCGTAAGAGTACCTCCGAGTTTCACCGCAGGAGCTTCACCTATAAACTCGATTGGAACATGCATCACAATCTCCTTTCCTGCTTCTACTGCATAGAGGTCAGCATGTACAATACCACCCTTTCGGGCATCAAAGGCTACATCATGAATCAATACATCTACTGGTGTATCAAGACCAGTAAGAGTTACAATACTTGACTCACCTGCTGCCTTTAATACCTTCTCGAATGCACTTCGATCAACAACAAGTGAAACAGATTCCTTTTTCGGACCATACATAACTACTGGTAACTTCCCCGCATTGCGGATTTCTGTAAGATCTTTTCCGCGCTCTGTACGCGCTTCAACAGCTAATGAAAATGACATATATAATAGATTTAATGAGGTACACCATACCATCAGACAGAGAATTCATCAAGAGAAAAGTTTTTCTTGTAAGTTCAAACACATATATTCTGTGTATATCTTATCCCACATTAATCATATGTATCGTCAATTTTGAAACATTGTAATGCTACAATACTTTCATATGTCACAATATGATTTTATAGCGATTGGCGATATGGCCATCGATGCATTTATAGAACTTTCAAAGGACGACGCTGATGTTTCAGTTGACCTCGATACGGGACGAAAAACATTACACATGCCCTTTGGAAGTAAACTTCCTTATGCAGACGTTACCGTTATTAATGCAGTTGGTAACTCACCAAACGCTGCAGTATCCGCACACAGACTCGGTCTTCGATCTGCACTTGTTACCAATCTAGGAAATGACAGAAATGGAAAGGATTGTCTTGATGCGCTTCGAGCAGAAGGAGTAGATACTGATTTCGTTAAAATACATGAAGGAAAGAAATCAAACTACCATTATGTCTTACGATACGGTCCAGAACGAACTATCCTCATAAAACACGAAGAGTATCCATATAGTCTTCCTGAATTTAAAACCCCACCGCGATTCCTATATTTTTCATCAATTGGTGAAAATGGCGTTGCATTCCATCATGAAATAGCACGATACCTTGAAGCACATCCAGAAACCAAGCTCTCCTTCCAGCCAGGAACATTCCAAATCCGACTTGGAAAAGAAGAACTTAAAGACCTTTATGCTGTTACAGAAATATTCTTCTGTAACAAAGAAGAAGCTCAGGAGATTCTTGAAACTAAGGAGGACTCTATTGTTGCTCTTCTCCAAGGAATTAAAGAATTGGGACCAAAAATTCCGGTGATCACTGATGGACCAAATGGTGCCTATGCACTTGATGGAGAGGATGCTTGGTACATGCCTATGTACCCAGATCCAGCAGAACCAGTGGACAGAACTGGTGCAGGAGATTCATTCTCTTCGACCTTCACTGCAGCGATTATACTTGGACTCGATATCAAAACAGCGCTTGCATGGGGACCAATAAACTCTATGTCAGTCGTACAATATATCGGTGCACAAAAGGGACTTCTCACACGCGAACAACTTGAAGCATACATTAAAAACGCACCAGAAGAGTACGTACCTAGTAAAATTAACTAATTAGACAGAACAGTAAAACCCCCGCGCCTACGGCGCGGGGGTTTTAATACATAAATAATCTTACCCAAGTATCTTTTGAACCTCCCGAACGATTGAGGCAGAGTCGATGCCATAGTGCACAAGGAGTTCCTCTGGAGTGCCTGATTGACCAAACATATCGTCGACACCAAGCCGAATGATACGCTTTGGTTGCGTAAGACTGAGATACTCAGCAACAGCACTACCAAGCCCCCCTACCCGCTGATGTTCCTCCACAGTGACAATCACATCGCATTCCTTTGCAAAACGGGACAGTGCTTCCGTATCCATTGGTTTGATAGTTGCCATATGGAGTAATGAAGTATTAATACCTTTCTCATTAAGCATTTTTGCCGCATGGAGTGCTTCATAGGTGATCGTGCCTGTTGAAACAATACCGACAGACCGAGCTGATGTAGCGTCACCCTTTAAAAATACTTCAGCCTTACCAATTTCAAATGATGAACCTACTGTCGTAATAACACCAGTAGCTTCACGTGCGAGACGCATATATGCAGGACCGACATACTTTGCCATCGCAAGTGTTGCGCGCTTTGCTTCATGTACATCACATGGGGCAATCACCACCATACGAGGAATCACCCGCATAATCGCAATATCTTCAATAGCTTGGTGAGTCGCACCATCTGGACCAACGGAGATACCAGAATGTGCACCGATAATTTTTACATTAGAACCATTATACGCAATGGTAGTACGCACCTGCTCCCAACTTCTTCCTGGCGAAAACATTGCATATGATGCAATGAAAGGAATCTTCCCCATCGCAGCCATACCAGACGCAACAGAAGCCATTGATTGTTCAGCAATACCTACCTGCACGAAGCGATTAGGGTATGCCTTTGCAAAAATATCAGTCTTTGTTGACGAAGTAAGATCCGCAGAAAGAGCAACGACGCGCACATCTAAATCTCCCGCTTCTTTTAATCCTTCACCGTACCCATTACGATTCGGAACTTTTTCGATATCCTTTGTAAAAAGATTTGGATTTAAATGTTGTGTAAGTGTGTAATGCATACTCTATTCGTAATCATGTGAATGTACCTGTCCATTAAGGGTGCGGAGTTTGCGTAATGCAACCTCAGCCTGCTCTTGCTTCTTCACCCTATCCTCTGGACCAAGACCCGGGGGATTACCATGCCATCTAAAATCCCGCTCAAACACATCGACGCCTTTTGAGGGAATAGTATGCGCGATAATGACTGATGGCTGACCATACACTGCCTGTGCCTTCCCTATTGCATCATTTACAGAGCGGATATTATGTCCATCCACCTCTTGTACATCCCAATTAAATGATTCAAACTTTTCTCTAAACGGCTCAAGTGGCATCACATCTTTAGTATATCCATCGATTTGAATACCATTCCTATCGACAATAACGATAAGATTATGAAGCTTTTCCTTACCTGCCAAGAGTAGTGCTTCCCATATCTGCCCCTCATTACACTCACCATCTCCGATGAAGCAATAAAAATATTTTGATGAGTATGGATTATCAATACGTTCAGCAAGCGCCATACCGACAGCCTGAGACAGCCCAGAACCGAGTGGACCGGAACTTGTTTCTATTCCAGGGAGTGCCTCTCTATGCGGATGTCCTTGCAAACGCGATCCAAACTTTCGAAGTGTTAAAAGCTCCTCCACAGGAAAGTATCCTGCATGCGCCATTACTGCATAGAGCACCGGACAGATATGTCCATTTGAGAGTATTACCCTATCTCGTTCCTCCCAGTATGGATTTTTGGGATCGTGTTTGAGTACTTCTTCATAGAGCAGTGTAAAGATATCAGCCATCCCAAGTGGACCTGCAGTGTGACCACTTTGTGCCTCAACAAGCATCTCTATGATACTTGCACGAACATCATTAGCTTTTTGTTCAAGTACTAATACTTCTGAATCTGTTAAGTAGTGCATATACGAATAGTATACATTGGATTCTTCTATCCTTACGCTCGAGCCTGTTTATAGGAAAACACCAGCCATCTGTGTGAGCACTTCATATGCCTCTTGAGGATGCTCGGCACCCACGATTGCAGAACCCACCGCAAAGCGAGTTGCTCCTGCACCTAGAAGGCGTGGGAGTGAGTCGCTATTTACACTCCCGTCAATACTTATCTCAAGATATGGGTATGTATCTTTAAGTATTGAAATCCTTTCAAGAACTCGTTCATCAAATGGCTGTCCTTGGCTTCCTATCTGCGCAATCCCCATGAGCTGCACATACTCAATATCATTAATATACTCAGCAAGCTTTGTAAGGGGTGTATCATTATTAATAGAAATACCAAGCAAGAAATTATATTTTTCTTTGAGTGCCACAATCGCCTTAAAATGATTTGTACTTTCAAGATGAATAACAACCCGAGATACACCAGACTGAAGATACGTTTCAATCACATCTTCTGGATTCATCACCATAAGATCCATTTCAACCTCAAAGTTTTCAATAAGTGGACTGAGTGATTCGATTCTACCTAATTCTTGATATGGCCATGAGATAGAAGGTACAAATACACCATCGACAATATCGATCTGTACAGAGCGCGCAAATGGGGCAACACGCGCGAGTGAGTCCTTAAGATTATCAAGTGATTTTGGAATTATTGCAGGAATAATTATCTGAGTATGTTGCATAGACCTTTATGAGAACTTATTAATTCTGCGCACGTGACGAACATCATTATTAAATGGAGTTTCCAGCCAAGTCTTTACTACTTCCTTTGATTCTTCCAATGAAACAAATCGTGCACCTATCGAAAGTATATTTGCATTATTATGCTCTCGAGAAAGGGTAATAATTTCCTTAGAACCACCGTAATACACGGTTGCTCGCACATCCTCTACCCTGTTTGCAACCATCGCTTCACCTTGTCCAGAACCACCAAATATAATCCCTCGCGATGTATCAGGATTCTCTCCAACTTTATGCGCCGCTTGTGATATAAAGTCTGGATAATCATCATTTTCATCATAGTGTAGTGCACCACAATCCTCGACGACATACCCGAGCTCATCACGCACATATGCGAGCAAAACTTCTTTATGTGCGAAACCAGCGTGATCTGTAGCAAAATACACAACCATATGCAATTCTATTTACCGAGTGCAATTATCTGCTCGACATGACGAATGAGTGTTCCTGTGTAACTTGTTTCGTTGTCATACCACGCAAGTACTTTCACAAGATTACCATCTACAACACGCGTAAACGCAAGATCCGCTATCGACGCGCAGCGTGCCCCAATAATATCTGATGATACAAGTGGTTCAGTAGTCACTGAAAATATATCTTTCCATGGGGCTTTCATAGAAGCATCCGTAAGTGCTTTATTAATTTCTTCTACCGTTGTATTTCGTTTTGCAATAAAGGTGATGTCAACAATAGATCCAACTGGCACCGGCACACGAATAGAAATACCATCAAACTTCCCCTTAAGACTTGTATGTACCATCGCTGTTGCAATAGCAGCTCCCGTTGATGAAGGAACGATATTTTCTGCCGCAGCTCTCCCTTCCCTAAAATCCTTCTTAGGACCATCAACAAGCGATTGAGACGCAGTGTATGCATGCACGGTGTTTAAAATTGCCTTTTCAATACCAATAGCATCATTCAAAATCGCAACGAGTGGACTTGTCGCATTTGTGGTGCATGAAGCATTCGAACTAATATCACATGAAGCAAGCGCCGACTCATTAACACCAACAAGGACCGTACTTCCCTTCACTCCGGCTGTCTCCGGCTCGTCTTTAACAGGCGCCGAAATAACCACACGGCGCGCACCAGCGTCGAGATGTACCTTTGCTTTTTCATATGAGGTAAATATACCTGTTGACTCAACAACCACATCGATATTTTCTTCTCTCCATGGAAGCTGTAGCGGATCTCGTTCACTTATCACACGAATTTTTCTACCATCAACCATGAGGTTACCATCGACAACACTCACATCATATGTACTTCGCCCATATGACGTATCGTATGCAAGTAGATATGCAAGATTATGAACATCTCCCAAATCATTAATCGCCACCACCTCAAAGGAGGGGTTATCATGTGCCATTCTAAAAAACGTTCTTCCTATGCGTCCAAATCCATTAATTGCTACTCGTGCTTTTTGTGCCATATGATTCTAATGTGATGAATAATTTATTTGTGTGCATACTTCGTATGTACATAGTATATCTTAATGAAAATGTCGGAGTACCTTCTTATACAGAGTTTAGACACATCATACAAAAATATATCTAAACCTAACAAACAAGAAAATAAGAATAGCACCAATTACCCACCCTATAGGGGGTATATCATTAAAAATAGAGCCAATAAACCCATAATCGCGATCTTGCACAAAATCCTCATATTCAGAAACAATTCGTGATTCTATAACTCCCTCTATATACCCAACTTGCATCGTCTTAAAATCAAATACTGATATCTGTATTGGGAAATTTCCTAGCACACCAAGTGGCGCCACCGTACTCGTGTATGCTGTGCGCTCTGCATTTATCCGCAATAAAAATGAAAAGGTTTTAACTACTCCACCTTCAACCTTTTTCATAATCACATATATTGTCTTTAAGTGTTCAGGGAGAGACTCGTATGGAATCGAGATCGTAAATTGTTTTGTTCCATCAATTCGAATATTTTCAGCATCCCAAGGAATACGCTCCCCATCTTGTACAAGAAATATATCCTCATATTTAAGACCAATATCGTTTTCTGCGGGATCAAGTGTGATAAGTTCATCATCTCCTAAACTCCGCACAAACCGCAACACTGACCCTGAAGAAATATTTCCTCGCGCATCATACGAAAACACGGTGTAATATAAAATATCTGCCCCCTCAGTATCATACGTATCAAGTACAGACTCACGTGAACCTTCATACACTACAAGACCATCCGCAATATCACTGGGATAAAACTTTTCACTGCGAACTACTCGCACTCTTTCAAAATCTTCATCTTCTGGATTTGTCCAAGAAAGATATATTCCTTCCCCTTTTTCGTCGGCATCTAAGTTGCGTACATTCTCTGGAGGAAACATATCCTCAGGTTCTAGTGTTATGAATGTACCTGTATAGATAACACCATACACACCCGTGCGGGACTCACCTTCAATACGTACATAGTACTTTGTGTCAGCATCCAAACCAGAAATCGTTGTTTCATGAATCTTTGTGTACGCATTTTCTACAAGCGAACCGAGTTCATAGGATGAGGTTTTCCCCCAGCGAACAACAGCTTTTACAAACTCATCCGTCGAAAATCTAATAAGCGCTGAATGTGTATTTGGAAATATTTCCATAGAAAGTACATTTTCCTTTAGTACACTCATAGATCCGTACACTGCACTCGACTCATCCTCAGAAACACTTGGTGTAACCACTTCTGCTAACGTTGTAGTACTAATCAAAGTTGATGACGCTGATTCATTAAAAAAAGAGTCGTATGCCGTCACATAATAACTATATGTTGTTGATGCAGACAATCCCGTATCCTGATATGAAAGTTGTGTAGTGGTTGCAATCTGCACACCATCCCGCCATACATGGTATCCAGAAAAAATAAAATCATCTGTTGACGCACTCCATGAAAGATTAATCTGTGTCGATGCAATTGGTGTTACTACGAAACCCCCAGGAACACTTGGCGGATTAGTATCCTCACCGACAAGCGTCTGTACGGTAAAAGAATCAGATACAGCATACACTAACTGCATCTGTACAATTGATACTCCTATAAAAATAAAAGCGCAGAATAAACTTACTATGCCAATTTTTTTTTTAAATATTTGATATTGAAAGTGTAGATTTTTCATACGAAAAACTATAACGGTAGTGCTGTAAGTGTTGTCGTTGCAGTGTATACACCAGCATTTTGAACAACTGAACTTCCAATACCAACTCTGAAGTTTACAGTTGTTACTACCCCATCAGGTGTATTTGCCCCAGTGGAACGAGCAATAACTTCATCAGTTGTACTGAGACCATCCCAGCACGCAAGAGCAGTATCATTCGAACCCATTCCACATGTGGTTGTATCGTCCAAAAAACGACTTGCAACATCATCTCCCGAAGGAGAGTACCCAAAGTGTGCATCTGTACTTCCAATCTCAAAATCAAAATCCACCGCAGGGTTAGCGACAGGAACATAATCCGCAATAGAATCAGACCCTTTTACCATCGCTGGGCTAGAGTCAGACTTAATTGAAAGTGAATATCCTGCTGCACTATCTGTCGTTATCGTAACTGAAGTAGAACCATCTGCTTCACCGCCGGTAACTCCTGGGATGGCTGGCGACATGACTACAGGACTTGCTGCGGTCATAGCGATATACGATGTATGTAATTGCTGATAACCAGCTCTAAGAGAGAAATTATTACCCTCCAAGTCACCCGTTGCAACCTCTCCTAATGATGATTCGAGAGAATAACTTCCTGACTCAGATAAGCCGCCTCCAAAATTAATACTGTCAGAGCCGATTCGATAATTAGAACTCTGCATTACTTGAGCTATCGAAACATGAATCGACAGCATAACAACTGGTGTTGCAATCATTGTACAAATAGTAACGATGCCGTAATCGCGTATATTCATACCACTTGATTATTTACGCTTAAATTCAAATGTTCTGAAAAATGCTCTGATACTAAAGAATATAACAAACACAACAGCAAACACGCCAACGATTGGCTTCCATGGCAATACCCAGAATGTATAACTTAGCTCATCTACTACGTCACCATAGCTTCGATTCACAAAGACAGTCGCAGTATACATTCCAAAAAGAAAATCTCTATCCCAACTTACTTCACGCAAACGAACTGAGTCAGGGAGCACAAACCACGGTTCGAGTTGAAGCTCACCAACCTCTTCACCAAACATATTAGTAATTCGAAGTTCTCCGTATGGAGCAAGGTGGATAGATCCAGTGTTCTCAAAAAGAATACCAAAATCAACTGGACTCTCTTGATAAAACTTCTGCTTTGAAAGCGTTGAGAAATCGATAAGTGAAC
>JACCED011057531.1_pt1 | contig 20562 bp, 14 predicted proteins | sample 7455021 | NCBI WGS metagenome assembly JACCED01 (sample SAMN15323456, study PRJNA562643) | freshwater metagenome | isolation source: river surface water | place: USA:Blue River Watershed | collected 2017-08-19
CAAAATGTTCGTAGAGAGAAGCAAGGTGTAGAAAAGCAAATATCGGATGTAAATAAACTTATGTTGAAATTGATGTCAGATGTGGGTGCAACAAAAACCTACATTGATAATATGAAAGCTAAGATGGAAGAAGTAAAAGAATTGGAAACTAAAAACCAATTATATACATTCTATTTAGATGCAGTTAAGAAAGATGGTGTACCATACGAACTAATATCCAAAGCACTCCCAGCAATTGAGAATGAAGTGAACAATATATTAGGACAAGTAGTGGATTTCTCAATATCAATGGATACCGATGGTAAAAACATTAACGCTAAAATCGTTTACGAAGACCAGGAGTGGGCTTTAGAGATGTGTAGTGGTATGGAGAAGTTCATTAGTGGATTAGCGATTAGAGTGGCTCTAATTAACATATGCAACCTGCCTAGACCTAACTTCTTAGTAATAGATGAAGGGTTTGGTACTTTGGATGCAGATAATCTATCATCTTTATTTATGATGATGCAGTATCTTAAAACTCAATTCGATTTTATTTGGGTAATTTCTCACTTAGAACAAATGAGAGATATTGTAGATGGGCTTATCGAAATTAAAAAGATAGATGGTTTTTCTAAAATTAAGTTCTAGAATTAACTGGTAATACATTTTTAGGTAGAGGTTTCTTTGAAGCTTCTACCTTTTCTTTTATAAGGGTTTCTACCAACCCATTTATTTTATATCCTTTATCTTTACAAAATTCCTTTAATAATTGATGTATTTCAGCATCAATTTGTATCATTGCGTACTTTTTCATATAGTTCTTTAGTTTTCTTTAGAATTCTTTAATAATTATAAACATAAAAAATTTATGTAAATATTTATCTTAGAATAATAAAAACACAAATGGCAGTAATAAAAAAATACGCAGAAACTCTTACTCAAAATTTAACAACGTTTCAAACCTTTTTGGTAGATACAAATCCGAATTCAACATATTTTAAAATAACAGAATTTAAGGATACATTTACTGGTGGTAAGAATGGGTTTTTAATTGAAGGTAGTCCGTATTTGATGGAATCTACTGAAATTAAAATTCAAATTTTGGATGTAAATGGTGACCCTATTTACTACGAACCTGGTAATGGTGTTCCTGAATATTATGAAGGTACATCTAAGTTAGTTGCTGTGTATGTTTATGAAGATACTCCAATTGGTACTGCAAAAATTACTGTTTTAGGTGAATTAAAAACATACATTGATGAAACTGGTGTAGAACAACCTATACCAGACGAATGGAAAAATGTATATAACGTAAAGTGGGAAAAAGAATTTAAGGTAAATAGATTGCTTGCAAATGAAGATAAAGTTAGATTTTATAGAAGACCTGCTGTTACGATTGATGAAATTGTTAAACCTATATTTTCTAATGTAGTTGCTAGTGTAACAAAAAAAGGTTTTGTAGATGGTTTTGCACAAGTACCTGCTGCTGGAGAAAAATTATCTGAATATTCACTTCCAACAAATTATTTATTACAAATAAATGATGGTGGTGCTTGGACTGGTTCTGTTGTAGGAACTACAATTGAACTTACCGATTTGGGATTATTTACATTGGCTGATGATGTTATTAGTAAAACTGATTTAACTGTAAAAACACCATATACTGTAAATGGATTAGTTCAAGACTTTTCAAATCAAAGATATACTGCATCTTTTAATTATATAGAAGGTGTTGACCAATTAAAAACTGCACTGACTGGTTCTTTTGCAAAAATAACTTTATCAGATTTAACCGCATTTGTTGGTGATGTAGCTAGAGTAAAAATATTCAGAAAATCTCAATCAGATTTAGCAGATTATCAATTTATACAAGAGATTCAATTAGAATCAAATGAATTATTAAAAGATTTAGAATCAACTATAAAAAATGAAGAATATTATGGATTGTTTGATGTGTTCAATCACAAATCATATTGGGTAACATCATCAAATAATATTACTACTCAATTTAATAACACATATCTATATAACTCTGTTAAGCTTGATAGTAATGGCGTTAATAAATTCTTTACATCTAAGTCATTAGATTTAACTCAAAATGCAGAATATACATTAACATTTAATGTAAGATTGGGTAATCAAACAATATCAACTGATGATTATTTATCCGTTTATATAAGTGGTTCTAGACCATCCACATATTTGGGTACAACAACAAACTTAGGAGTTCAGCAAAATATAGTAACTGTTACGGAAGATAATTCTATTTTACAAAAATCCCAAATTACTGCAAATTTTAAAGCAGAAGAATTTAATAATGCAAAATTATACTTTGATGTAAAAGGAAATGATTGGTACATTTCAGATATTAGTTTAAGAGCATCACAAGAAAGTTCATTTTCTCCTGATGAAATATCATTTATACAACCAATACCAAGAACTTTACCAAAAGAAACCTTTGATTTTTTATTTCAATTTTATGATATAAATAATAACTACATTCCAGTAGTTGTTGAAGAATCAAAAACATTTGATGGCGGTAATTTAAATCGTATTAATAAAAGTTTAGAATTAGTACCATCTGCTTTATATTTTCAATTTGACTCTGGTTCTGGTAATGGTAATCCAGTACCACCAACAACAATATTTATAGATGTAATTAAAAGTTATCTAACGGGTTCAGTTACATTTACATCTCGTTCATTTGATTTTTTCAATAATGAATTATCATCTTCACAATATTCAACAACTGTAACTCCTGGTTATAATTGGTGGCAATTTCCTGGCTATTTAAATGATTTAAATACCGATAGACCTTATTTGACTGTACAAAACTTCACCGGTTCTAGAGATCCTGGTTTAGAGGAAATAGTTGTTCAATTTATAGAATACACCGCAGAGTGTGAGGGAGTTGAAGATACAATTATTATCACTAGAGTTATAGATGGTAAGGGTGGCGTTAATTATGAAATTAGACCTTATAATGGTACTGTAATCAGAAACTCAGATTCTGCTTCATCTTTAGAGGTTCAAGCAATTCGTATTGATGGTGTTAATGAAATAAATTTAAGAAATGGATTGCCGGCTGGGCGTTCTAATATAAAATTACACGTTCAATCTGGTTCTAAATATATTACTTTAAGTGAAGCTAGTAGTAGTGGATGGGTTAGAGGATTGAAGCCTGGTGTAACTGGTTCTGGTATTATAGATTACAATGCTATATTCAATAGAGATTCAATTGATGGGCAAAGAACATTATATATGATTCCAGTATCCCAATCAAATCCATCAGCATCTATACTTACAGCATTAACACTTACAGATTTACAAGATGGTTTGGATGCTGGTATTGTTTTATATGATGCGGATACATTTACAATAAATCCAAGAACTCAAACTAAATTTACACCAATATTTGCATCGGCAACGGCATCTTTTTTCCGTAGAGGTACATTTGATTCACCATTAAGTTGTTCGTTTGAAGTATATCCTTCAATGTCAATAAATGAAGATTTTGTCCCAGAATATTGGGTTCAATATGTAACGCATAGTTGTGACCCAACTATAACTGTTGTTGCTTATGATGAATTTGGAAATATAATACCATCAAGAGCAAATGCAGCAACTTATCCATTGGGATTGGCTGTATCTCAAAGTAAACAATTATTAACTAGTTTTGTTTATACTGAACCTTGGACTTCAGCATCGGTATCAGTAGACCATTTGTTTACTATTGTACCAGAAGGTAAACCTGGTGATGAGAGTATTGTATTTGAAGTAAACCCTGCATCGGTAATATTAGCCGCAAATTCAAGAGGCGTTGTTAATGATTACAAACCAACAATTACTGAAATTAAATTAAAGCAAGGTTCTAGATATTTGTCATTTACTGGAAGTAGACAAGCTGGTACATTCCATATTGCAACGGCATCAATATATTCATCAAATATTACAGGCGGATTGGTATATTTTGATAACGCATATACCGAATCTTTAATTATAAGTGCATCTTCTGGATTTATTAATCTTAGTGGAAGTATCACATATCCATTAGAAATTCAACCATACTATACATCATCTGTCTACACAGCAAGTGTAGTTCAACAATATACAAAAGTATTAGACGGACCTCAACCAATTCAAATAGTAGTATCACCAACATCGGTAGCAATACCAGCGGATGAAGTTGGTTATGTTTCATCTTATACAAATGCTAATACTAATATAAGTGTAAAGGAAGGTGATGATTTTTTAATATACACATCATCTCAAAAACCTGGTACTTGGAAAATAAATTCAATTGAAACAAGAGTTGGTAACAATTGGAACATTAGAACTGGTTCGTTGGCAAGTGCATCATTAAGTAGTTCTTTTACTACATATAATAGATTTGATTACCCATATGTATCGGCTAGTGCAACATATACCATTCAAGTTTATCCATACGCATTAGGACCGGGTCACGATTATTCTTCATCAATTTATACTCGTACTCAAACATTTACAAAGAATGTATCAGTACCTAATGCTAGGACTGTAGAATTAAAAGCTAATCCATATACAATAAATTATGATAGAGATGGATATAGAGTTTCACCTGAAGGAGATGTTGAATTAAAAGCAACTGCATTTAATACAACTGGTTCTGCATGGTTTACTCTATTTTATGTTGATACGGATGGTAGTGAAACTTTATATGATGGTCCTTATTATGAAGGAGCTGGTATAAAAGAAAAAGTGTTTTTCATACCTGGTACCGATGCGGCTGGTCCTGAAGAAAATAAAACTTGGAGAGTAAAAATAACAGATGGTAATCCTTATACATCTTCTGTACTAAACCCATATAGAGCAGAAGGGCAATTGACAATTGCTGGTATTAAAGCTGGTGCTGATTCGTATAAAATATCAGCAACAAATGAAAATACATCTATTAAAGCAGAATTGTTTAATACCGATTTAAGTGGAACTGCTATAAAATTACCAACATACAAAGGAACAACAGCACTTGTAAATGTAACTTCTGGAAATTACCCAGCACCACAAGCTACCGATTATGATTATCTATATAATTTAATTGGTATATTGGGATATTCTTCTGCATCTATTTTTTATAAATCACCTTGGATTACTCTACCAACAAATAGAGTAACAACAACTCCAGCTTCTATGGCTGATTTAACCTATTGGGATAAACCTGCTATAAATAAAACTGGTGAAATTGTTTATAAGATTGATTTTGAAGGATACTCAAATCAAGTAGCAACTGATAACATTAGTAGACCACTAACTAGACAAACACAATTTATAACACAATCATTTGCAGTTCAATTTACTGAACCCGCTCCTTATGATGTTAAAATGCAGAATGAAAACTCTGGTGTAGTTTATAAAGTTTCTGGTGAAGTAGAATTAACTCCATCCGCAAATATTATAAGAGCATATAGAGGTAGTTATGAATTAACAAATAAACCAAGTGGATTTACTGGAGCAGAAATAGATGCATATGGTAGTTCATCATACGAATATCAATGTACGGTAGAAATTACAGCAAAATCTTCTCACATAACTTTAGATAATGGAAATCTGATAGTTGGTAGTTTATTGAGTGGAACTCCAGCTACAATGCCTGGTATAACTGCTTGGAGTGACCCAAATGCAAATCCAACGGCAGAAATTGTTTATGGTATTAATTGTGAAGGAAGACAAACTATTTATAAAACACAATCTTTATCTGTACAATTTGAGGGAGCAACCGGTCCTGGTATCGTTATGAGAGGTGAGTGGGATTCTGCGATAGATTATATAGGTTCGGTTGAAACAACAAACAATCGTAGAGATGCCGTAACCTATTTAGCAACGCCGGATACTGTAAAATATTATGCAGCAATAAGTGGTTCTGGTCCAACTACATATGACCAAAATGGTGTGCTAGTAAACTACCACGAACCTACTCCTAATGGTACAAATGCTTGGTGGGAATATTTAGGTGACCAAGAATTCTTCGTAGCAGCTAAGATTGCAATATTCGAAGAATCTTATGTTAAGAATACAATTAATGTTGGTACTAAAAATGGTACTGGGGCATTTGCTAATATTGTAATAGCTGGTGGTAGAACTGACCCATATATTGCTATTGGACAAAATGCAACAATTGGTACATCTGGAACTGCTGGTTCTTCATTAAATCCTGGTGGAGCTGTTATTGGTTATGCTAGACCTGGTATTTTCTTAGGAATTTATGAGCAAGGTGCTAGTGGTACAACAGGAAGATTTTCAATTGTAAATACTGCCGGTAATCGTTACCTTAAATGGAATGGTAGTGGTTTGGAAATAGCAGGTGATATTACTGTAACGGGTGGTGATGCTGCAACTCAAGCGGGAGTAAGCGGTTCAGTTGCTTCTGGTTCACTAACTTCAATAAATGTTGCAGCTGCACAAGCAAATAGTGCGCTTACAATATTTAGTGCTTCTTTAGGTGCTATGGCAGCTATTAGTTCTATAAACAGTGGAAATGCGGTGACATATATTGGCGCAGGTTCTATTGTTACTAATATGGTTGCAACAAACTTAATAACATCAACAAACTACACATATTCATCTGGAAACTTTTCAGACACAGGTACATTTATAGATTTAGCTGGTAGTACTATAAGAACGCAAGGATTTGCAGTTGATAGTGCTGGTAACGCATACTTTAAAGGAAATTTATCTGGAGCAAGTGGTACATTTACTGGAACTGTTAGTGTTGGTGCATCCCCCAATACAATTACATTAGGTGGTGGTCAATTAACTGGACCTGGTTTTACTTTAAATTCTTCCGGATTAAGTGTAACAAATGCAAATATAGCAGGTACTATTAATGCTAGTAATGGTAGTATTGGTAACTGGGTTGTAGATGCAGATACCGGAAATCTTAGAGATAGTACTAATAGAATTTTCTTTGACCCATCATTACCTGGTCTTGCAATTAAAGAAAGTGGTACAACTCGTTTAAAAGTAAACTATGGAGCATTAACCAATTTAGCAGGTTCATCTATAAGTTTATCGGGAGAATCATTAACTTATTACAATAACTACGCATCTTCTGTGGGTGTAAGTATTGATGTAGAAAGTACAGGACAAACTTTTACTGTTCCATCTGGTTATTATGTAGATGCTAGTGTTGTGTATCCATCTGTAATTGGTGTAATTAACTCGATGAATCGACAAGGTTATATGGATTTGTATTGGGGATATAGAATATATCAAAGTACAACTTTAATAGCCGAAGTTATTGTGACTTCCGATTGGTGGAATGGTGGTATTGATGAAACCTTTGCAAATTTTAGTGGATATACTGGTACATTCTCTTTCTCACCACCAAACGCAACATCAACCACATATACTTTTAAAACATTCTTTGTTTGTAATGGGTTTCAATATAATACGGGAGGCAGTGGAGCAAGTTTTACGGTAGATTTCTCAGCAGTAACACCATCCATATCAGCAACATCTAATGTAAACGTTGTTGAATTGACAAATGACGGTATCCAAGTTGCAACATCAACGGATAGATATATAAAATTAGAAAGAAATAATAGTACTGCAACTGCAATTTTAGCTGGAAAAGGATGGATGCAGATAGAAGGTGATTCTACAAATGCAATAATAAAACTTACTGGAACTGGTGGTTCAACACCATCCGGAGCTACCACATCAATTGATATAGCAAGTGGTGCTGGAAGGGTTGATATGAATGCAAATGATGTTTATGATGTTGGTACTTTAAGTTGGAATTTAGCAAACAACCCATATCAAGGTTATTTAACAACTCACTTTGATGGTGGTACTCGTTCTACAATTCAATTAACAAACATACCTGGTAGTGGTGCTTTAGGTGGTACTATTAGAGGTTTGGAAATTTCATTATCCAACTGGAAATTTGGTAGAAATACATCAGCTAGGAGATACAAAGATGATATACAAAATTGGGAACATACATCTATTTTACAGGCAATCAATGATACGCCAATCAGAACATTCTATTGGAAAGTTGATGCTGATAAAGAAGAAAGACCTCAACAAATTGGAGTTATTGCAGAAGAATTGGAATCTGCTGGTTTGGAAGAATTTGTGGATTATGATTGGTGTGAAGACCCAGACAATCCAGAAGGACCTAAAAAATGGATGACTACTGGTATTGCTAAGCAAGAATTGGTATTTGTATTGTGGAAAGCAGTTCAAGAATTATCACAAAAAGTAAAAGATTTGGAAAATAAATTGAATTCTTAATAAAAACATATATATTTATATATAAACAATAAATTTATGGCATCTGAAAAATTAGAGGTTTCTTTAGTAGAAAACCTAAAAACGTTATCGGCAAAAAAGAACGAATTAATAGTAAAAGCTGGACAAGTACATTTAGAGATAAAAGAATTAACTGATATTTTAAATAGAGTTGATGCGGAATATCTATCTACATCAAATCAATTAGATACACTATTAGCAGATTTACAGACAAAGTATCCTAATGGTGAGATTGATTTAGTAGAAGGTACTGTAAATTTCTAAAAATAAATTTGGTAATTTAAAAATAAATTCGTATATTTGTTACAATATGGCAAAAAAAAAGTTACTCTATGTCTGTCCGCATCTATCAACTGGTGGACAACCCCAATATACTTACAAGCAAATAAAACACTTTATTGATGACTTTCAAATTGAAGTTGTTGAAATAAATAATAGTGGTGGTGATGCCTATGTAGTTCAAAAAAATAGAATCAAATCATTGGTACCTGTTCACACTTTAAGTGATAACAAAAATACAATATTTGATATCATTAGAACATTTCAACCTGATATAATTCATTTTCAAGAAATACCTGAATTTGATTTACCAATTGATATTGTTGAAAAAATATTTTCAAAAGATAGAAAATACTTTATAGTATGCTCTACACATGGTTCATACACAAACCCATCGGAAATAATGTACCACCCAGATAGATACATTTTAGTATCGGAGTGGAGTAGACAAAGATTTGAAGAATTGGGTATTGAGACTGATATATGGGAATATCCAATTGAAGATTATACATTTGATAAAGAGGTTGCTCAAAAAGAATTAGGATTAGACCCAACATATAAGCATGTTTTAAATGTTGGTTTATTTTCACCTGGTAAAAATCAAGCTGAAATATTTGCCATAGCAAGGCAATTAGAAAAATATAAAATCAAATTTCATTTTGTTGGAAACCAAGCTATGAATTTTGAAAACTATTGGAAACCTATAATGGAATTCAAACCCGAAAATTGTATTGTATGGGGAGAACGAAATGATGTAGATACATTTTATGCAGCTTGTGACCTTTTTTATTTTTCATCAAAGTTAGAATTAAATCCGCTATCTGTTAAAGAAGCACTTTCATATAAGATGCCTTCTTTATTTAGAAAGTTACACACTTATTTAGATACATATGATAGTAATCCATTGGTAACTTATATCAATGATGATTTAAAATTAACTAAGCAAATAATATTAGAAAAATTACAACCGGAGTTTAATGAAATTCCTGGTTGGTTTGCATACTCTGAATTATACAACACAATAGTAGATTCTGCAATTGGTGGTGAAACATTTGTCGAAGTTGGTGCTTGGTTTGGTAAATCAACAAATCATTTAGCAACAAAAATAAAAGAGTCTGGGAAAAATATTAATTTTACATCAATTGATACTTGGAAAGGAACGGATGATGAACAATTACATCAGAATATAGTTAGTGCATTTAATGGTGATATATTCTATGAATTCGTAGATAATACAGTCCTATCAAATAACTATGGTGTATTTAATACAATAAAAGATACATCAAAAAACGCAGCTAATAATTTTTCAAATAATAGTATTGATTTTATTATGATTGATGCTGGGCATTCTTATGATGCATTGATGGAAGATTTAAATGTTTGGTACAATAAAGTAAAGCCAGGTGGAATTATTAGTGGGGATGATTATGGTGTATTTGATGGTGTAACAAGAGCAGCAAATGAATTCTTTTATGGACAGTTCCATCAAGGATTCCGCTCTTTTGTTAGAAGAAAACCTCGTATTCAAGTTAAACATATGTTGACAAGGCCAGACGATATGAGAGAAAGAGTTTCTATACAATCTTTACAACAATTAACTAATTACGGAATGGATTACCAAGCGATAGTTAATGAGGTTTATGAGGGAATACCACCGGCTGAAAATTGTAGAAGACCTGAGCATATTAGTAAAGATAATAAGCCTGGCGAATTATATCCTGGTGCTGGTTTGGGTTGGATGACTGGTAGACACTATGGGTGTTATTTAGCACATAGAAACGCATTGGAAACAATTGATGAGGATAATTACGATTATACTTTAATATTTGAAGCAGATGCATTTATTTACACTGGTTTAGAAGAATTTGTGGATGTAGTACATAAGGCGTGTTTCATGTCAGAGTTGAATGATGCATACTTTATTTCTTTTGCAAATAACCCTGCTAGAGAACGAACAAAAATAGATGAATTGTTTTCACAAACTGGAGCCAGTCAAGATTTAGCACATTGTTATTTAATTCCAAACCGAACTAAAGGTTGGTGGATGGAAAGAATAAAAGATTGTGGTTGGGATGTTGGTGACCTTTGGTATAATCATGTATTTTATCATCATCCTATGAAACGCTATACTACAAACAAAATGTATAGTAAACAGGCGGAAGGATTTTCATTATTGGATTTGACAGTTAAAACTTGGAGTTAATGATATACGATAATTTAGTTAAAAATTTAAATAATAAAGCTAACATTGATAATAAAGTTTATTTTCATTTTGTTAGAGGTGCTTTTGTTGAAATAAAAGGACCTAAACAATCTACATATACCGTAAAGTTTTTGGATAATAAAACTGGAAGGATTTTATATACTTCAGATATTACTACAAATATGTGGACTGCTTGTAATTTACAATATTTCATAGAATGGAAAATTGAGATATACGAAAATGGAAAACTTTGGTTTGAGCATTTATTTAATGCAGAAAATAAAAGAGTTTATGTTGCCTTAGATTCAAAAGCTTTGGGTGATAGTTTAGCTTGGATTCCATATGTTGAAGAATTTGGAAAAGTTCATAATTGTAAAATGGTTACTTCTACATTTATGAATGAAATGTTTGAAAAGCAATATCCAAACATAGAATTTGTAAACCCTGGAGTAAATGTAGAGAATTTATACGCAATGTATGCAATTGGTTTATTTTATAATGAAGACAATACAATAAACATTTATAAAAATCCAATAGACCCTAAAACACAAACAATGCAAAAAATGTGTTCTGATATATTAGGGTTACCATATAAAGAAATAAAACCAAAATTAAAAGAAAGAAATCCAATTACCAACGAAAATCTTAAACAAGTTTGTATAGGTATTCACGGAACTGCACAATCTAAATTTTGGAATAATCCAACGGGTTGGCAAGATGTAGTTAATTGGCTAAACAATAAAGGCTATACAGTTAAACTTCTTTCAAAAGAAGGTGAAAACTATATGGGTAATCAGTTACCAAGCGGTATTGTTAAGCATCCAAACGGACCTTTAGAATTGGTTATGGATGAGATGAAAAAATCAAAAGCATTTATTGGAATTGGTAGTGGATTGAGTTGGTTAAGTTGGGCATTGGATGTACCAACTGTATTGATTAGTGGATTCTCATATGATTGGGCAGAGATGCAAGATTGTATAAGAATATCCGCACCAAAAGGAAAATGTGAAGGATGCTTTAATAGACTTAGATTAGATCCCGGTGATTGGAATTGGTGTCCAGACCATAAAGGAACTGAAAGACAATTTGAATGTACCAAGTCAATTACTTCTGAAATGGTAATTAAAGAATTGGAGAAATTTTTATAATGAAAAAAATTTGGATAAATGGAACTTTTGATGTTTTACACATTGGCCATATCAGGCTTTTGTTACATGGTGCATCCTTGGGCACCCTACGAGTGGGGATTGATACGGATGAAAGAGTTCGTTCAAAAAAAGGAGTGGGAAGGCCGTTCAATACGTTGGCTGACCGTATGGAGTTTATATCCGCTATCAATGGTGTTGAATCTGTGGTGTATTTTGGAACTGATGATGAGTTGGTAGAGAGAATAAAAGAATGGGAACCTGATATTATGGTAATTGGTAATGATTACAAATATCACCAAATAATCGGAGTTGAATATATTCCTAAAATAGAATTTTTTGATAAAATAGAAGGATTAAGTACAACAAAAATATTAGAAAATGGCAAAATATAAAGTATTAGTTATAGGAGAAAGCTGTACGGATGTTTTTGTTTATGGAAATTCGGTAAGAAAATCACCAGAAGGTAAAGGGCCCGTATTTATCCCATCTAAAGAAGTTTATAATGGTGGGATGGCGGCAAACACAGCAGCTAATCTTTCAGCTATGGCCATAGATGTTGATGTTTATTCTGATAATGGTTCTATAACTAAGACCCGTTATATAGATGAAAAAACAAACGAACTCTATATAAGAATTGATGAAAATGATAGTGTAGATAGAATTGATATATATGATTTACCTGATTTAGTTCAATATAATGCAATTGTTATATCGGATTATTGTAAAGGATTTTTAACAGAAGAAGATATAAATAAAATAGCATCAATGCATTCATTAGTTGTATTAGATACTAAAAAACAATTAGGAGATTGGTGTAAACCATTATCTTTTATAAAATTAAATAGATTTGAAGCAGAATTTAATCATGATATAATTTTAGAAAACAATTGGTTAGATAGTAAATTAGTTATAACATTAGATGGTGCTGGAGCTTCTTATAAAGGAAAAATGATTAGAACCAATAAAATTGAAAACGCAGATGTTAGTGGGGCTGGTGATACTTTTTTAGCTGGATTTGTTAGTAGATACTTGGATTCTTTAGATGTAGAGGAATCGATTAGTTGGGCTAATTATTGTGCTGGTGAAGTTGTGAAAGAGAAAGGTGTTTCTGTGTTCAATAAATAAAAAACAATATACTTATATATACAAAACAATAAAAACAAATATTATGGCAGGTTTAGATAACGTACCTCAACAACAACAAATTACAATTGAAACCGCTAAAATTGATGCGGAATTATATCAATCAATGCAGGATTTAAATCAAAAAATAAACGCATTGATTATTGAATTTGGTCAAATTCACATTCGTAAAAAAGAAATTAACGAAGAATTGGTTAGAATGGATGATTTCTTAGAAAAAGGTGAAGATGAGTTTAAAATGTTAAATGTACAAATGAGAGAAATCGTTGATAGTTTGGATGAAAAATACCCTCAAGGTAGAATCAATATGCAAGATGGTACAATTCAATACCAACCTGGTGCACCAACTAGAAAACAAATTGCTGAAATGCAAAAGCAACAACAAACAATGCCAGATGGTTCAACTGGTATGAAAGTTGTAAAAGAATAATCCGAATATTTATATAGTAAGTAAACTATATGAAAGGATTAGCAAAATTTTTAGTAGAAACAATATTGGAAGAAGCGGTTCAGATGGACAAAGTAGTTGTTGTCTATTCTGGCCGCTTTCAACCTTTTCATAAGGGTCATTACGCAACGTATGACCATTTGGTTAAGAAGTTCGGAAAGGATAATGTTTATATAGGAACTTCCGATGTAACCGATTCAAAAAAATCTCCATTTGGGTTTAAGGAAAAGAAATCAATAATGATGAAAATGTTTGGTATTCCATCAAACAAAATTTTCAATGTAAGAAACCCATACGCTCCAGAAGAAATACTTAATAAATTTAATTCAGATACAACTGGTTTTATAACTGTTGTAGGTGAAAAGGATTCTTCACGTTTAGGCGGTAAATATTTCACTCCATATAAAGGTAAAGTGGAAGCTGGGTATTTGGATAAAGGATATGTTTATGCGGCACCCGCTCAACCTAATCCTATTAGTGGTACTGATGTTCGTTATTGGTTAAGTAGCGGTTCTGAAGTTGAAAGAAAAAAGAATTTTACAAAAGCATATCCTAAGTTTGATGACCAAATCTTCAAAATGATTACTCTTAAGTTGAAAAAACTTAAAGAATGTATTAATGAAGAAATCAAATTAAATGTAAAAGTTGGTGATGAAATCCTAATGGGTAAATTTAAAAATAAAAAGGTAACTGTTAAATCAATTGGTAAAGATGAGTGGGGTATGCCAACTATTAATGGTAAAAAAGCAGTAACATTCAGAATACCTAAAAAAAATATTAAAGAAGGATTGGGTGGTGGAGCTGGTATAGGTTTATCATTATCTGGTGGATATATTAACGGAGCACCAAATCCAAACGATGTTAAGAAATTAAAATCAAAGTTGGATAAAGATGGTAGTGATGAATATCAGACTGTAAAAGAAGACCAAATACCAGGTGGTTTAGCAAAAGGAAAAACCCTAATTGATTTGGCTAAGAAATGGGATTCAAAAGGATACTATGACCCAAAGCAATATGCTAAAGAATACATCAAACCTAAATTAATGCAAGGTATTAAAGTTGAAATGGAACATACAACTGATGTTCGTATTGCAACCGAAATAGCTATGGACCATTTGTGGGAAGATATAAACTATTATGATAAGTTAGCTAAAATGGAAAATCCAGTTAATGAAGGATTACTATTAGAAGGTGGGGCTTATGGACATATGAATCATCCATTTGATATTGAAATGAATCTTACATTTTCTGACTTAAAACAAATTGTAGTAAGAGCTTTAAATGGTGATTTGGAATTAGCAAGAGAAAAGACTGATGGACAAGCATTGGCAGTTAGTTGGGTAAATGGTAGATTAGTTGCGGCTCGTAACAAATCACACCTAAAGAACAAAGGAGCTGGTGCTATGACAATAGGGCAGGTAGCAGATAAGTTTGCTGGTAGAGGTGGATTAACCGATGCTTATAACTTCGCTATGAGTGACCTTTCAAAAGCAATAGGTTCACTATCTGAACCACAAAGAAAAATGATATTCAAAGGTGGTAGTTGTTTTATGAATTTGGAAGTAATATATCCAACATCGGTAAATGTAATTCCATACGGACAACCACTATTAGTATTTCACGGAACTTTTGAATATGATAAAGACGGTAATGTAATTGGAGAAAATCAACAGGCTGCAAAAATACTTGCTGGTATGATTAAGCAAGTAAATGGGCATGTTCAATCCAAATATACAATTCAAGGACCACCTATACAAAAACTTCCTAAATCGGAGCATCTTTCTAAATTGCAAGGAAAATATATTTCTATGATTGGTAAACTACAATCTGAATTTGGATTACATGATTCAGATGGTGTGGCTGATTATCACCAAGCATGGTGGACTAAGTTTGTAGAAAAGGGTGCAAAGAAGTTAGATACACAAGAAAAAATAGGATTGGTTAAAAGATGGGCTTTTGGTGATAAATCATTTCGTATTAATACAATCCAAGATGCAAAATTAAGAGCTTGGGCTGAACAAACTGATAAGCAAGACCAACAAAAAATATCTAAACAAAACCTAATGAAATTTGAAGAAATATTCTTAGGAGTTGGTGCAGATGTATTATCCTTTATGAGTTCAGTACTTACAGCAAATCCAGATTCCGCTAAAAAACAAATGGTATCTCGTTTAGAATCAACAATCCAACAAGTAAAAGCAAGTGGTGACCCTAAAAAGGTTGCAAAATTAAAATTAGAGTTAGAAAGACTTAATGCACTTGGTGGATTTGAAAAGATTGTACCAAACGAAGGTATTGTATTTGTATATGGTGGTAACACTTACAAATTAACAGGAGCATTCGCACCTCTAAATCAAATTTTAGGAATATTTTTTGATTCTTAATCGTTTTATCATTTTTTGATATACTTATATATACGAATATATTATATAAAGTATGGCAAAGGAATTCAATAAAAAGTTTATGCACCCAACTCGTAGAAAGTTGGTAAATATGGTGTTGACTGGTGGTGAATACGAAAAAAACACACAAATATCATTTTCAGGTGCAGATAAAGAAAAGATAACTCGTAAAGTTGGAGAAAGATGGACTGATGAGAATGGTAAATCTTGGGAACAACACGAGGGTGGTAAAATTGAAGTATCCGATTTGGGTGATATAATGGCAGATGCTAGAGCTTATTTAAATAAATTAAATACTTGTAAATCAGATGAGTGTCGTACAATAAAATTAAGTAGAGCTGATAAAAAACTTATTTCTAAAACTGGATTTTGTGCTGGGTGTTTGGCTAAAAGAGAAACTCAAATAAAAATTGATGGATTGTGGGAAATCTATGAAGATTATAAAATATATTCTAATATGATTTCATATGGTAAAGAAGTTGTAGCTCAATTTCAACAAGCATATAATGATGCTAAGCAAGAATATGAAGTTGTACAAGAAGATGGTACAATTGAAAAGTGGAGTATGGAAAGGGATGTAAATGAATTAAAAGCAGAAATACTTGCAGATATTACTCGTTTTGAAGAAGAAATACAATTAGCAACTAAATTAAGAAACGAAGCTTACGAAAAACTAAAAGATAAAAATTACGATTTAGTAAGACCACTTAACGATTAGTATGAGTACAGGCATAACACAAAAGAAATCCCTAAAGGAGATTATTGCAGAAGAATACAAAAAGTGTGCGGTAGACCCGATTCACTTTATGAAGAAGTATTGTATGATTCAGCATCCGGTGAGAGGTAAGATACCTTTTCACTTATATCCATTTCAGGAACAAACTCTTACACAATTTAAAGATAATCGTTTTAATATAGTATTGAAATCGCGTCAAACTGGTATCTCAACCTTATCGGCTGGATACGCACTTTGGAAAATGATATTCAATTCAGATTTTAACGTATTGGTTATTGCAACAAAGCAAGATGTAGCAAAGAACTTAGTAACTAAAGTAAGGGTAATGCATGAATTACTTCCTAGTTGGTTAAAAGGTGGTTCTTTGGAAGATAACAAACTTTCACTTCGTTTACATAATGGTTCTCAAATTAAAGCAATTGCATCTTCACCTGATGCAGGACGTTCTGAAGCACTTTCCTTACTAATATTTGATGAGGCCGCCTTCATTGATGATATTGATGAGATTTGGGTGGCAGCTCAATCTACCTTATCAACGGGTGGTAGTTGTATTGCACTTTCTACTCCTAATGGTGTTGGTAACTGGTTTCATAAAACTTGGTTAGGTGCAGAAGAAGGAGCAAATCCTTTCAATACAATTAGATTGCATTGGACAGTTCACCCTGAAAGAGGACAGGCTTGGAGAGATGAGCAAGAAAAATTATTAGGACAAAAGAAAGCAGCGCAAGAGTGTGATTGTGACTTCGTATCTTCTGGTGATACAGTTATTGACCCAGAATTATTAATGTTCTATAAAGAAAGTTATTGTCAAGACCCATTAGAGAAGACTGGATTTGATGGAAATCTTTGGAGATGGGAATATCCTACTGCAAATGGTTCGTATATGGTAATTGCCGATGTGGCTAGAGGTGACGGTTCTGACTACTCAGCAGCACACGTTATGGATATAACAAGTTGTACTCAGGTAGCAGAATATAAAGGTAAGGTTGATACTAAAGATTTGGAAACTTTTTAGTTGAATTATCTACACAATATAATGATGCTTTACTTGTAATAGAGAACGCAAATATCGGATGGGCGTGTATTCAACAAGTAATAGATAGACAATATAAAAACTTATTCTATATGAGTAAGGATTTAAAATATGTAGATGTGGAGAATCAAATGAGAAACAAATATCGTGCTGAAGAAAGAGGTATGGTTGCTGGATTCTCAACAACATCTAAGACTAGACCATTGATTGTATCTAAATTAGATGAGTATTTTAGAGAAAAAGCTGTAACAGTTCGTTCTAATCGTTTAATAGATGAATTATTTACATTTATCTTTATGAATGGTAGAGCTGAAGCAATGAAAGGATATAATGATGACTTGGTGATGGCATTTTGTATTGGGTTATGGGTTAGGGATACTGCACTTCGATTAAGACAAGAAGGAATAGACCTTACAAAGAGAGCAATTGGTGGGATTTCATCTAATATGCAATATACTGGAGTATATGGTGGTTCTGATAGAGATGATAATCCTTGGAAGATGAGAATTGGTGATGATTTTGAGGATTTAACCCAATGGTTATAAATTATAGCGTTTTGATATTTTCAGATATTTATTGTATATGTCAAAATAAAAGGAAACCAAAATGATTAAATTATCAAATATCCTAAAAGAAGATGAATATGTAGATAATGCATATTCTAAAGGAGATACGCCAACAGATAACCCAATTGATGATTATGATGAATTGGATGTAGAGCAGGAAGATATGGATGATTTCATATCATATCTCAAATCATATTCAGATGAACTTTTAGAAGCTAATTGTAATTGTGTTTATGAAGCTGAGTACCAAGGTAGAGAGGTGAAGTTGGGTAAACCAATGCAAGGTGATGTTAAAAAGTTTAAAGTTTATGTTAAAAACCCAAAAACAGGAAAAGTAATTAAGGTAAACTTTGGGGATAAAACAATGAGAATTAAAAAGTCTAACCCTGATAGAAGAAAATCTTTTAGAGCAAGACACAATTGTGATAATCCTGGTCCAAGAACAAAAGCAAGATATTGGTCTTGTAGAAAATGGTAAATAAATTATGGCAGAACAAGAATTAGATGACAGGAATTTTTTTGGTAGATTAAAAAAATTATTTTCAACAAACGCAATCGTAACCGTTGATAAAGATGGTAAGCGTAAGGTTGTTGATACCGAAGACCGTCAATATAATACAAACTTTGTAAATCTTAGAGATAGATATACAAAGTTGCAAAGGTCTTACTATGAGACTAGCCAGGGTGCACAATCAATGGCATATCATCAGGTTCGTAGAGAACTTTTTAGAGATTATGATGCTATGGACCAAGACCCAATCATTTCTTCTGCGTTAGATATATATGCCGATGAAAGTACAACTAAGAATGAATATGGTGATGTACTTCAAATTAAATCAACAAATGAAAATATAAGAGAGGTTTTACATAATCTATTCTATGATATAATGAATATAGAATTTAATTTATGGCCTTGGATTAGAAACTTAGTAAAATATGGTGATGCTTTTTTAGCATTAGAAATATCACCTGAAAAAGGTATTGTTAATGTATCTCCACATTCAATTTATAATGTGGAAAGATTAGAGGGTACTGACCCAAATAATGCAAATTATGTTAAATATAAAGTTGAGTTAGACCGTTTTGGTAAAAAAGAATATGAGCAATATGAAATGGCTCACTTTAGAATGTTATCAGATACTAACTTCCTTCCTTATGGTAAATCAATGGTAGAAGGTGCAAGAAGAATTTGGAAACAATTATCCCTTATGGAAGATGCGATGCTAATCCATCGTATTATGAGAGCACCTGAAAAAAGAATATTTAAAATTGATATTGGTAATATTCCACCTCAAGAAGTAGATAACTATATGCAAAAAATTATCAACAAAATGAAGAAAACTCCATTTGTTGATAAAAATACTGGCGATTACAACTTAAAATACAATATTCAGAATCTTACTGAAGATTTCTTCTTACCGGTTCGTGGTAGTGATAGTGGTACAAATATTGAAAACCTACAAGGTTTGGAATATGCGGCAATCGAAGATATTGATTACTTAAAAAATAAACTATTCGCAGCATTAAGAGTACCAAAAGCTTACTTATCTTATGATGAGAATGTAAATGGTAAAGCTACATTAGCTGCAGAAGATGTTCGTTTTGCAAGAACTATTGAAAGAATCCAAAGAACAGTTGTTAGTGAACTTACTAAAATTGCAATCGTACATTTAGCAGCACAAGGTATTGATGATGCTGAAATGACAAACTTTGAATTAACATTGACAAATGCTTCTACTATCTATGAGCAAGAAAAGGTAAACTTATGGAGTGAGAAGGTGAGATTGGCATCTGATGCAAAAGCACTTAATATGTTATCATCTGATTGGGCTTATCATAATATCTTTGGATTATCTCAAGACGAAATTGATATTGAAAGAGCAAAAGTAATCTTAGACCTTAAAGATAGATTTAGACATACATCAATAGAGCAGCAAGGACAGGACCCAGCAAACCCACCACAACAACAAAATGTGGAAGAAGAAATCAGTAAATTAAAAACTGAGATTGAATTAAATAGAGAAGTTGGAAGACCTAAAGAAGGAAATACCTATGGTAAAGATAAGCACCCATACGGCAGAGACCCATTGGGAGATAAAGAAAACCATAAGGAAAGAAAGAGAGAAGATAGAGTATTAAACACAAACGCTAAAAAGCTAGCACGTGAATATATAAACGGAGTTTCATCAAAAAAGAAGGTTTTGATAGAAAAAGGTGGTATGTTGGATGAAAAAAACCTTATAGATGAAACTAAAATTTAATAAAGAAAAATTTGTTTATATTTATATGTGTTAGTTTATAGGGTAGAATAAATATAGGGTAAGTAAATGAAA
>JACCED011970124.1_pt1 | contig 20558 bp, 27 predicted proteins | sample 7455021 | NCBI WGS metagenome assembly JACCED01 (sample SAMN15323456, study PRJNA562643) | freshwater metagenome | isolation source: river surface water | place: USA:Blue River Watershed | collected 2017-08-19
GTTCTTGATCGACGAAGCCTTCTGACCGATGGCAACGTAGATACAGGTCATGTTCTGACCTTTTTGGTTGATGATGGTGTCGATCGCGACGGCGGTCTTGCCGGTCTGGCGGTCACCAATGATCAGTTCGCGCTGGCCACGGCCAATCGGCACCATGGAGTCGATGGACTTCAGACCGGTCTGCACCGGCTGGTCCACGGACTGGCGTGCGATCACGCCGGGCGCGACCTTCTCGATCACGTCGGTCATCTTGGCGTTGATCGGACCTTTGCCGTCGATCGGCTGGCCCAGCGCATTGACCACGCGGCCGATCAGTTCGGGGCCGACCGGCACTTCCAGAATGCGGCCCGTGCACTTGACGGTATCGCCTTCGGAGATGTGCTCGTACTCACCCAGAATCACGGCGCCCACAGAGTCGCGCTCGAGGTTCAGGGCCAGACCGAAAGTGGGGGTGCCGTCCTTGGTGGCGGTGAATTCCAGCATTTCGCCTTGCATCACGTCGGACAGGCCATGCACGCGGACGATACCGTCGGTCACGGACACCACGGTGCCCTGGTTGCGGATATCGGCACCGGCGGAAAGGCCCTGGATTCGGCTCTTGATCAGTTCAGAAATTTCTGCGGGATTGAGTTGCATGACTCTTTCCTTCTTTCTTTAAATAGGTCCGGTCTCACCCGCCTTACGCAGTGAGGGCCGCTTTCATTAGTTCCAGTCGGGCCTTGACAGATGTGTCCAGGACCTCGTCCCCCACCACCACACGGATGCCGCCAATGAGCGAGGGGTCAAGCTCGACGCTCACGTTGAGCTTGCGTGCAAAACGCTTTTCCAGCGTGGCCGACAGATCGGACAGGGCTGAAGCGTCGATGGGGAAGGCACTGTGGACGACCGCGTCGGCCGTACCGCTCTGGGCGTTCTTGAGGGCGCGAAACTGTTGCGCAACAACCGGCAGGGCGCCAATGCGGCGGTTTTCGATCACCAGGTGCAGGAAATTCTTGCCGGCCTCGGGCAGTGCCACATTTGCATGTTTCAGCACCACAGCAGAGATCAGGTCGAACACCTGCGCATCGGTCACCTTGGGATTGTCGGCAAACTGCAGCAGCTGGGCGTTGTCGGCCACTGCGGCGAGTGCGTCCAGCCAGGTGGCCGTGCCAGCAAGATCGGACGCCTGGGCCTTGAAGAGCGCTTCAGCATAAGGGCGGGCGATGGTAGCAAGTTCTGCCATGGTCTTCTCTGGCTGGAGCGGTTACAGCTCGGTCTTGAGGCGGCTGAGCAGATCTGCATGAATGCCGGCATTGACTTCCTTGCGGAGGATCTGCTCGGCACCCTTGACCGCCAGGACTGCGACCTGCTCACGCAGGGATTCACGGGCCTTGACAGCCTGCTGCTCGGCTTCAACCTTGGCAGCAGCGATGATCTTGTTGCCTTCTTCGGTAGCGCGCGCCTTGGCCTCTTCAATGATGGCCTGGGCACGGCGTTCGGCATCAGCCAGACGCGAAGCAGTCTCGGTGCGCGACTGGGCAAGTTCCTGCTCGACACGCGCGTTGGCGCTCGCGAGTTCGGACTTGGCCTTGTCGGCAGCGGCCAGGCCGTCAGCAATCTTGGCGGCACGCTCGTCCAGCGCGGAAGCGATGGGCGGCCACACGAACTTCATCGTGAACCACACCAGGATCGCAAACACGATCGCCTGAACGAAGAGGGTTGCGTTGATACTCACGACAACACCTTTCTATGGGTTGATGAGATTACTTCAGAACGAACGGGTTGGCGAAAGCAAACATCATGGCGATACCCACACCGATCAGGAAAGCGGCGTCGATCAGACCGGCCAACAGGAACATCTTGGTCTGCAGTTCGTTCATCAGCTCAGGCTGGCGGGCTGCGGACTCGAGGTACTTGCTGCCCATGATGCCGATGCCGATACATGCGCCGATGGCACCCATACCGATGATCAAGCCAGCTGCCAAAGCGACATAACCGAGGACGTGTTCCATTTTTTTGCTCCTAAGGATGTTGATGGAAGGGTTGGAAAATTAACTAGCGGGACATCAGTGCGCGTCGTGCGCCTGACCGATGTAGACAAGCGTCAGCATCATGAAGATGAAGGCCTGCAGCGCCACGATCAGAATATGGAAGATGGCCCAGATCGAGCCGGCAATGATATGGCCGATCGGCAGCAGGATGCCCGAAAGCGACATGGCGGCGGCGCCGCCCATCAAGGCAATCAGCATGAAAATCAATTCGCCTGCATACATGTTGCCGAACAGTCGCATGCCGTGCGAGACCGTCTTGGCCACAAACTCGATCATCTGGAAGGCGAAGTTGATAGGCCACAGGACAGGGTGAGCACCAAAAGGGGCCGTGGTCAACTCATGGAACCAGCCACCGAAGCCCTTGATCTTGACGTTGTAGAACAGGCAGATCAGCAGCACCGAGGCAGACAGCCCCAGCGTGGAGGACAGGTCGGCCGTGGGCACCACGCGGAAATAGTGGATGCTGTGGTCCAGACCGGTGACGGCGAAGAGGCCGTGGAACAGATCGACCGGCAGGAAGTCCATCGAATTCATCAGGAAGATCCAGACGAAAACCGTCAGGGCCAGCGGGGCCACCAGTTTGCGGCTGTTGGCGTCATGGACAATGCCTTTGGCCTGGTTGTCCACCATTTCGACCAGGATTTCGACCGCCGCCTGGAAGCGGCCAGGCACGCCAGAGGTTGCATTGCGGGCCGCCTTCCAGAGCAACAAGCTGCCCACCAGGCCCAGAAGCACGCCCCAGAAGATGGAGTCGATGTTGAAGACCGAGAAATCAATGACGCCCTTCATGGGCTGATTCTGCAGATGGGTCAGGTGGTGAACGATGTATTCACCAGCGGTAGGAGCGTTTTCTGCGGACATTCGCTTTTGACTCGGTTAACTTTTGACTTTCGGGTGAAGCTTGCGGCCAAGGCCCAGCACCACCCAATGCACCTTCATCGTGACCACGAAACCAACCAGCAAAGCAGGCCAGCTGACATCCGTAATCCACCTGTTTGCCATGAACAACATGGCAAACGTGAGGCCGATTTTCACCAGCTCCCACAACACAAAACCCGCAACGGCCATTCCCAGACTGGCCCGCGTCAGTCGACTGCTCATGCCGCGCGCGAAAAGCGCCGCAGGCAGGACCACCGACAGGCCACCGTAGGCCACCGACCACACCACCGGCATGCGCTCCGTCAGGAGCCAGGCCAGCGCCGCCGCCACAACCGCCACAATCGCTTGCAGCCCGACCACCTTCCACACGGAGATCTGCGGCAATTTTGCTCGCAACGCAAGCGCTTCTTCGGCCGTCAGCGGACAATGATCGTCCTCAGGTTGAGCCGGATTGCAGGGCTTGATTCTAGTCATTGTCTTTACAGCCAGGTTACAAACGAAGGCCCTGCAGCCTTGCAAGCAGCCGCCGATTATATACAGCAAATAAACCCGGACCACGCGCAAGGTATGCATCTGCAGGCCATGCGAAAGGGTCGTCATCGGCTACCCTTTCCAACCCTTTTGAAACGCGCAGGACCGAACCGTGTACGAATGGATCCAACTTTTGCACCTGGCCGCCGGCATCGTCTGGCTGGGCGGCATGACGCTGCTGCTGTGGGCCGTGCGGCCAGCAGCCGTCGCCCTGCTGCCGCCCGGGCAGCGTGTACCTCTGCTGCTGCAGGTGTTGGCGCGCTTTTTTGTGCTGGTCTGGCTGGCGATTGCGCTGCTTCTGGCCACTGGGCTGTGGATGTTCGGCAGCGCCGACATGAAGTTGGCGCCGCGCGGCTGGCACGCCATGGCCGGGCTGGGCCTGTTGATGTGCCTGGTCTTTGCCCACCTGTACTTTGTGCCGTTTCGACGCCTTCGCCGTGCCGTGGCGGCACAGGACTGGCCGTCTGCAGGCCAGGCGCTGGCGCAGATCCACCCGCTGGTACTGACCAACTTTGTGCTGGGCTGGACCGCCGTGCTGGCGGTCCAGGTCTGGCGATAATCCGACCATGAGCGCCACCCAGACCCCGCCGGCCGGCAGCGACCCGCGCAAGGATTCGCTGATCGAATACCCCTGCCGCTTCCCCATCAAGGTGATGGGGGCGATGGCCGACGGCTTTGCCGACGCACTGGCCGAGGTGGCGCGCCAGTTCGACCCCGGCTTCGACCCGGCCACAATGGAACTGCGCCCGAGCAAGGGCGGCAATTACCTGGGCGTGACCATCACCGTCACCGCCACCAGCCGCGAACAGCTCGACAACCTGTACCGCGCCCTGACCGGCCACCCCATGGTCAAGATCGTCCTGTAAATGCAGATCTGCCAGCTCGGGAGAGTGGATTACCTGACCACCTACGAGGCCATGCAGGCCTTTACCGCATCGCGCGGCGCCGACACCGCCGACGAACTCTGGCTGTGCGAGCACCCCCCCGTCTTCACCCAGGGCCTGGCCGGGCAGGCCGCTCACCTGCTGGCGCCCGGGAACATCCCGGTGGTACAGACCAACCGGGGCGGACAGGTCACCTTCCACGGCCCCGGGCAGGTCATGGCCTACCCGCTGCTGGACCTGCAGCGGCGCGGCTACTTCGTCAAGGAATACGTTTTCAAGCTCGAGGAATCGGTGATCCGCACCCTGGCCCACTTTGGCGTGACCGGCCACCGCGTGGCGGGCGCGCCCGGCATCTATGTGCGGCTCGATGACCCCTTCAGCCACGCTGCGCTGGCCGGCCCGCCGCACCCGTCCGACCCGTTCCGCGGACTGGGCAAGATCAGCGCCCTGGGCATCAAGGTCAGCCGCCACTGCAGCTACCACGGTGCAGCCCTCAATGTGGCGATGGACCTCGAACCCTTCGACCGCATCAACCCCTGTGGCCATGCCGGCCTGAAGACGGTCGACCTTTCTACAATCGGGGTCCAGACCACCTGGGACGAAGCGGCCCGGGTACTGGGCGGGCAGCTGGCGGCACGATTGTGAGCGGCTCGGCCCCAAGGACCTCACCCCACCAGGCACACCATGAGCACCACTCCCGAACGCAACGTCGTGCGCGAAGCACAAACGCTGGACAACTACGACCCGCTGGCCAAGCAGAAAGCCGCCGCCAAGCTCTCGCGCATCCCCGTCAAGGTCGAGCAGGCCGAAGTGCTCAAGAAGCCCGACTGGATCCGCGTCAAGGCGGGCTCCCCGACCACGCGCTTCTATGAAATCAAGGACATCCTGCGCAGCAACAAGCTGGTGACGGTGTGCGAGGAAGCGAGCTGCCCGAACATCGGCGAATGCTTCGGCAAGGGCACAGCCACCTTCATGATCATGGGTGACAAGTGCACCCGCCGATGCCCCTTCTGCGACGTAGGCCACGGTCGCCCCGACCCGCTGGACATGAACGAGCCTGACAACCTGGCCAAAACCATTGCCCAGCTGCAACTCAAGTACGTGGTCATCACCAGCGTGGACCGCGACGATCTGCGCGATGGCGGCGCCGGGCATTTTGTCGAGTGCATCCGCAAGACGCGCGAGCTGTCTCCGCAAACGCAGATCGAGGTGCTGGTGCCCGACTTCCGTGGTCGCGATGACCGCGCACTCGAGATCCTCAAGGCCGCACCACCCGATGTGATGAACCACAACCTGGAGACCGTGCCACGGCTGTACAAGGAGGCGCGCCCGGGATCGGACTACCACTTCAGCCTGAACCTGCTGAAAAAATTCAAGGCCCTGTTCCCGCACGTGCCCACCAAAAGTGGCCTGATGGTCGGGCTGGGCGAGACCGACGAAGAAATCCTCGACGTCATGCGCGACATGCGCGCCCACCAGATCGACATGCTGACCATCGGCCAGTACCTGGCCCCCAGCAACAGCCACCTGCCGGTGCGCCGCTACGTGCACCCCGACACCTTCAAGATGTTCGAGGCCAAGGCTTACGAGATGGGTTTTTCGCACGCTGCTGTCGGCGCCATGGTGCGCAGCAGCTACCACGCCGACCAGCAGGCGCACAACGTGCTCAGCCCGACCGTATAGGCCGATCACCCGAACACGGCTTGAACCTGATGGTGCACAAGCACGGCATCGACCCGGCCACGATCGATGCGCTGCCGCGCAGCCCGGGCGTCTACATCTTCAGGGGCGAGGGCACTTTGCCGATCTACATCGGCAAGAGCGTGGACATCCGCAGCCGGGTGCTGGCGCATCTGCGGGCTGATGATGAGGCCGAGATGATGGCGCAGAGCCGGCGGGTCGAGCACATCGAAACTGCGGGTGAGATCGGCGCCCTGCTGCTTGAGGCGCGGCTCATCAAAAAACTGCACCCGCTCTTCAACGTGCGGCTGCGCCGCATGCGCATGCTGTGCTCGATCCGACTGTCCGGCACGCATGAAGGCACGAGGTTGGAAATCGCCACCTGCCGGAACGTGGCCCAAGCGCAGTCGCAGGACCTGTATGGCCTGTTCAGCTCGGTGCACGCGGCTCAGAGCAAGCTGCGCGAACTGGCCGACCAGCACCGCCTGTGCCTGGGCCTGCTGGGGCTGGAGAAGATCGGCCGGCGCGGCTGTTTTGGCCTGCAAGTGCGCACCTGCCTGGGCGCTTGTGTCGGGCAGGAAGACCGACATGCACACGATGCCCGGCTGCTGGGCGCCCTGCAGGACATGAAGGTGCAGGGCTGGCCTTTCGCCGGCGCGGTGGATCTGGTGGAGCAAACGGGCGAGTGGGAGCAGCGTCACCGGCTGCAGGACTGGCGCCACCTGGGCACCTGGTGCTCACGCAACGGGCCCATGCAAGCCCTTGGTGCCGAGGACTTTGACCTCGACACCTACAAGATCCTGGTCAAGCCGGTGATGATGGGCAGCGTGCGGATCGAGCTGGTCTGAGCCCCTGCGCCAGCGCGTTCAGGACGGCGGGGCCCGGCGCAGCCGAAACAGCAGCAGGCCGCAGAGGCTGGCCACCCCCATGAGGGCCACAAAGCCGGCCCGGTAGGTGCCGAACACAGTGGCCAGCAGTCCGAACAAAGGCGGCCCGATGACCACCCCCAGAAAGGTGAAGGCCAGCGTGCCCCCGGTGGCCAGGCTGGCCTGCCCGGCAGGCGCGCGGCGCGCCACCTCGGCCAGGTAGACGCCATTCCAGCCGATGGCCGAGGCGCCAAACACCACCAGGATCGGCAGCAGCAGCGCGTGCGGCGTGTTCGGCGAGAGGCTGGCGGTGGCCAGGGCCGAACAGACCATCAGCGCTGCCAGCAGCATGAGGGTGCGGGAGGCGCCCAGGCCGCGGTCGGCCACCCAGCCCCAGGCGATGCGCCCGCCGATACCGCCCATCTGCGCCGCCGACAGGGCCAGCCCCGCCGCCACCAGCCCGAAAGCCAGCTCCTCATTCAGGTAAGTGACCAGGTAGGTCGTCAGCGACATCTGCACCATCGAGAACATGAATGAACAGGCGGCCATGGTGCTCAGGCTGCGGTGGGCCAGCACCAGCCGGATCGGACGCACCAGGCTGCCCAGGTGCACCGGGTGGGCGGCGTCGCGGTCGGCGTCCATCTCGCGCCGCAGTGGCTGCGCCAGCAGGGCGCACAGCACGCACACGAGCGCCACCACCGCCAGGCTGGCCTGCCAGTCGATGCCCAGCAGCAGGGACGGCACAATGGCGCCCGCCAGCATGCTGCCCACCGGCACGCCGGTCTGCTTGATCGAGAACACCAGCGACATCTGCTGCGGGGGCGTGGTGCGGGCCAGCACATGCGAGCTGGCCGGCGTGATCGGCCCGTAGCCGAGCCCGATGAGCACCGCCCCGAGGGCGATGGCCGGCAGCCAGGGCAGGGTGCACAGGAGCAGGCCGCAAGCGCACAGCAGCAGGCCCCACTGACTCACGCGGATGGCGCCCAGGCGCCGCACCGTATCGCCGCCGAGCAGGCTGGCGGTCATGGCCCCGGCATAGGTGACCGACACATAGACACCCACCAGCGCGGGCGAGACCGACAGGGCGCGTCCCACCACCGGCGCCATCACCGGCAGGGTGAGCAGCGCCATGGCCACCATGGCCTGAATGACCAGGGTGACGAGCAGCGGGACGCCGACGCCGAGAATCACTCGGGTTTGATGCCGGCCTTGGTGAGCAGCCCGCCGAGGGTATCGATCTCGCTCTTGAGGTGGGCACGCAGGGCATCAGGCCGGGCCAGCTCCACCGGCACGGCCGAGATGCCCATGCTGTCCAGGCGCGCACGGACCTCCGGGTCCACCACCGCCGCCTGCAGCGAGGCCGAGAGCTTGTCGAGCACCGGTTTGGGGGTGCCCTTGGGCGCGTACAGCCCAAAGGAGATGTTGATGTCCATGCCCTGCACGCCGGCTTCGGCGATGGCAGGCATGTCGGGCAGCGAGGGGATGCGGGCGCGGCCGGCGGCGGCGTAAGCCTGGATCTTGCCGGCCTTGACCGAGGGCACCGTGCCCGAGGTCTGGTCGCACAGCAGGTCCACCTGGCCACCGAGCAGGTCATTGAGCGCGGGGCCGGTGCCCTTGTAGGGGATCTCGTTGAACTTGACGCCCAGCGCGTTCATCAGCATCAGCCCGCACAGGTGTGAGGCGGAGCCCACGCCCGCATGGGCCAGGCTGATTTTGGGGGCGTTGGCCTTGGCATAGGCCACGAACTCGTTGAGGTTCTTGGCCGGAAATCCGTTGCGCGCGGCCACCAGCATGGGTCCACTGGTGGCGCGGCCGATCGGCTCGAAATCGTCGACCGGGTGGTAAGGCAGGCTTTTGTACATGGCCTGGTTGGTGGCGTGGCTGACATGGATCATCAGCAGGGTGTAGCCATCGGGCCGGGAGCGTGCCACACGGGCGGAACCGATCGAGCCGGAGGCGCCGGCGGGGTTGTCGACCACGATCTGCTGACCCAGGGTCTTCTGCATCGCACCGGCAAACACGCGCGTGATCACGTCGCCGGGCCCGCCCGGGGCATAGGGCATCACCATGGTGATGGGCTTGACGGGAAAGTCCTGTGCACTGGCCTGCCAGGTGAATGCGGCTGCACACAGTGTCAGCCCGATGCGGGCAATCCATCGCTGGGTCATGGGGGGTCTCCTGGGTTGGGGTTCAGGCCAGCAGGCGCTGGCGGATGACGAGGGGATCGAGCTCTTCGAGTGGCGGCACCCCGCCGCCCGGGATGCCGACCTGGGTGGCGTTGAGCAGCATGGAGACCATGACGTAGGTGCCCGAGAGCACCGTCAGGTCCACCGCCACCTGCTCGCCCATCTGCCCGACCATCTCCTGCCAGAGCGCATCGGGCACCCGGTGGTTGAGGCTGAGCTGGATGCAGAAGTCATAGACCAGCCGCTCATCGTCCTGCATGGCACCCGGGCGGCGGCAGGCACGCAGGTCGGCCATGACGTCGTCGGAGAGGCCAGCGCGGCGGGCAATCGGCTCATGCGCCCACCACTCGTACTGGGCGTTGGACAGGCGGGCCTGGATCAGGATGGCCAATTCGTTGAGGCGCTTGTTGACCGAGGTTTTGAAGCGCAGGTAGTCAAGGAATTCGAAGCAGCGGCGCGCCATCTCGGGACTGCGCAGCAGGGCGTTGTAGGGCCCGCCCAGGGCCGCGCTCGAAACCTTGAGGATGTCGTCGGCCAGGGGGCGCACCTCGGGGGCCAGCTCTTCATAGGCCAGCTGACGCAAACGTTCGCTCATGGGTTCATCCTGTCTTGGACAAGCGGCCATTATGGGGATGTGCAGTGCGGCGCCTGTCGTGCACAGGACATCGTGCCAGGGGGGTGCTACCTCGAAAGCTTGCGGTCGCCGTACGGGCAGTAACCTGGGCGCGGGCCCACCTGCGGGTGCTTGCGGCAGGTGTCGGGGCGGTCTTGGTAGACGGTGCAGCGGCGCGTTTGCGGGTGCAGGTGGCTGCAGTCGCCATTGGCACGGCGCGCCAGCGTGAAGATGCCGTGCTTGAAGTTGAAGTGCTCAATCAGGCCGGCCTTCTCCAGCCGCCTGGCGATCTGCTTGGGTGCGTCGTGCTCAGCCTCGAAGGGGTCGACCAGGCCCAGGCGGATGAGGTCGGGCAGGCGCACTTCCACCGGCATGGTGCAGCAGTTAGCTGCGCAGCTGTCGCACAGGCCGCTGCGGTAGCGGGTCCAGGTCTCACAGCGGTCAACGTCCACAACGGCAATCGGGGATCTCACAGGTGTCCGGCTTCAGTCACGGGAAGATCGCCAGTGTAGGGCAGCCGCCCGGCTGCACCCCCACAATCGGGGCATGCACCGATCCCAACTTCTGGCCCTGGGGGCCATCCTGCTGTGGGCCAGCCTGGCCGTGCTGGGCGTGCGCCTGGCGCACCTGCCGCCCTTCTGGCTGACGGGCGTGACCCTGCTGCTGGGCAGCGCCATTGCCTTGCCGCTCTCGCGGCTGGACTTTGCCCAGTGGCGCGTGCCGCTGCGCACTCTGGCGCTGGGCGTCTATGGTCTGTTCGGTTTCCACTTCCTGCTGTTCATCGCGCTGCGCCACGCGCCGCCGGTGCAGGCCAACCTGGTCAACTACCTCTGGCCGCTGGGCATGGTGGTGCTGGCGCCCGTCCTTCTGCCGGGCCTGCAACCCACGCTGCGCCAGCTGCTGGCAGCGCTGCTTGGCTTTGCCGGGGCGGCGCTGGCCATCTCCGGCGGCCAGCCGCTGGAAGGCGGGCTCGCCTGGGGCTACCTGCCGGCGCTGGGCTCGGCCTTTGTCTGGGCCAGCTATTCACTCCTCACGCAAAGGGTGCCGCCCTTCGCGACTTCGGCCATCGGCCTGTTTGCGCTGGTCTCGGGCTTGCTGTCGCTGCTGTGCCATGCGCTGCTGGAGGCGCCGGTCACGCCGCAGTCGGGCGACTGGCCATGGCTGCTGCTGATGGGGCTGGGACCGCTGGGCGCCGCCTTCTTTCTGTGGGATGCGGCGCTCAAGTGCGGGGATGCGCGGCAGATCGGGTTGCTGAGCTTTCTGACGCCACTGCTCTCGACCGTACTGCTGCTGTGGCACCGCGGCGAGGCACCGAGCCCGGTCATCGGTGTGTCGGCTACGCTGATCGTTGGCGCCGCCTGGCTTGGGCGCGGTCGCTGAGCAACTGCTGTCAGCGATTTATCGCGGCATCAGGGCGGCCGGGTCCTCGCTGTCGAGCACCTGCTGCGCCCAGGGCTGCAGCTGCTGGGTGTTCGAGAGCAGGATGCGCTGCTTGACCGGCAGCACCTGCGAGGGGTGCATGGAAAAACTGCGCAGGCCCAGGCCCAGCAGCAGCTTGGTCATGCTGACATCACCGGCCATCTCGCCACAGACCGAGACGCTCTTGCCCTGCGCGCGGCAGGCCGCAATGGTGTCGGCCACCAGGCGCAGCACCGCCGGGTGCAGCGGGTCATAGAGGTGCGCCACCGATTCGTCAGCGCGGTCGATCGCCAGCGTGTACTGGATCAGGTCGTTGGTGCCGATGGAGAGGAAGTCGAAGTGCCTGAGGAACAGGCGCAAAGACAGGGCCGCCGCCGGGATTTCGATCATCGCACCCAGCTGCACCGGCCCGTGCACCATGGCCTTTCGGTCAAGCTCCAGGCGGGCCTGCTGGACCAGGTGCAGGGTCTGGCGGATCTCGCTGGCATGGGTGAGCATGGGGATCAGCAGATTGACCTTGCCGTGGGCGGCTGCGCGCAAAATGGCGCGCAGCTGGGTCAGGAACATCGACGGGTCGGCCAGGCTCCAGCGGATGGCGCGCAGCCCCAGCGCAGGGTTGAGGTGGGCGGCATCGTGGCGTGTGTCGTCCAGCGGCTTGTCGGCGCCCACGTCCACGGTGCGGATGGTGACGGGCAAGCCATTCATGCCTTCGACGGCGCGGCGGTAGGCCTGGTACTGCTCTTCTTCATCGGGCAGATGGCCCTGCCGGCCCATGAACAGGAATTCGCTGCGGAACAGGCCCACCCCGACCACGCCGGTGGCCAGCGCAGCCGCAGCGTCTTCGGGCATCTCGATATTGGCCAGCAGCTCGATTTTTTCGCCATCGAGCGTGACGGCCGGGGTGTGGCGCAGGCGCGCCAGGCGTTCGCGCTCGACCTGGCCCTGGCGCTGCTTGAAGCTGTATTCGGAGAGGATGATGGGCGATGGGTCGACGATCACGACCCCGGCATCGCCGTCGATGATGACCCAGTCGTCCTGCTTGATCAGCTGGCTGCCGGTGCGCGCGCCGACCACGGCCGGGATGTCGAGGCTGCGCGCGACGATGGCGGTGTGCGAAGTCTTGCCGCCCACATCGGTGACGAAACCGGCGAAGACGCTCTGCTTGAATTGCAGCATGTCTGCCGGTGACAGGTCGTGCGCCACCAGCACCAGGGGCACATCGGTGTCTTCGAGGTGCAGCTCCTGCTGCGGCCGCTGCGGTCGCGGGGCACGCTCGATGGCCGAGCCCGTGCCCTTGAGGCTCTGCAGCACCCGTTCGGCCACCTGCTCCATGTCGGCCTTGCGTTCGCGCAGGTAAGGGTCTTCCATCTCGTCGAACTGGCGGACGATGATTTCGAGCTGGCTGGTCAGCGCCCATTCGGCGTTGTAGAGGCGCTCCTCGATCCACTGGCGCACGCCGGCGGTGAGCTCTTCGTCCTCGAGCAGCATCAGGTGCACATCGAGCAGGGCAGCCAGCTCGTGGGGAGCGTCCTTGGGCAGGTCCTTCTGCAGGCGCTGCAGCTCCTCGACCACCTCGTCACGGGCGCGCCGCAGCCGCCCGATTTCGGCCCGAACCTGGTCGGGGGCGATGAAGTAGTGCGCCACATCCACCCGACTGGAGGCGACCAGCACGGCGCGGCCGATCGCGATGCCACGCGCCACCGCCAGCCCGTGGATGCTGAAGGCCATTTATTCGCCCTCTCCGAACTTGTCGGCCATGAGTGCCAGGATCGCGTCCAGCGCTTCCTGCTCGCGCTCGCCGCTCGTCTCGAGCGTCACCTCGCTGCCCAGACCGGCGGCCAGCATCATGACGCCCATGATGCTCTTGGCGTTGACACGGCGCTCGCCCTTGCTGATCCAGACCTCGCAGGCAAAGCTGCCGGCCAGCTTGGTGAGCTTGGCGGAGGCGCGGGCGTGCAGCCCGAGCTTATTGCTGATGGTCGTGGTGGCCTGGGGCATGTTGTCTCTTTCCTGTCTGGTTCTGGGGGGCGGTGCAGCCCACGGGCATGATGCCCTGCGCGCCACCGGCCTGGGCCCGGGTGGCCAGGGCCTCGAGGCTCTCGTGGCGGTAGCAGACGCTGCGCAGCAGCATCGGCAGGTTGGCACCGGCCACCAGCCGGGTGCTGACGCCGTCACCGAGCTTCTGGGCCACATTGCAGGGCGTTGCGCCAAACACGTCGCTGAGCAGCAGGACCTGCTCGGTACCCAGCCGGTTCATGGCCTGCTGCGCGCGGCCGAGGGTGAACTCGGGGTCTTCGTCGGGCAGCACATCGACCGCCTGCACGTCCGCAGCGCAGTCCGGAAAGACGTGCAGGGCACAGTCCCGCAGGGCACTGGCCAGCGGGGCGTGGGCGATGATGAGGATGCCGTTCATGTCAATCGTGATTATCGGCGCGGAACAACAGGAAAAAGAGCCAGGACAGCAGGGAACAGATGCCGAACGCACCCAAAGCCGCCTGATAGGCCTGGGCAGTGTCCAGGCCCAGGCTGCGGGCAAAGTCGACCCCCAGCCCGATGCCCCACTGCACCACGAAAATGCCGGCAAAGATGACCAGGTTGTAGGCCGACAGGGCCCGGCCGGCCAGATGCGACGGGAAGGCCATGCCCACCGCCGGCTGCGCCAGCGAAACAAAGGTGCTGCTGACGCAGAAGGCCGCCAGCAGGGCCGCTGCACCGCCAGCGGCAGCAGGGCCGGTGAGCACCAGCGCCGCCAGTGCCAGCAGGCTCAGCGGGAAACCCCAGGCGATCAGCTGGTTGACCTCGATGCCGCGGCGCGCCAGCCCCGGCGTGATCCAGCCCCACAGCCAGAAGGTGGTGAGCATGGCCAGATTGATGCCAAACAAACCGGTGGCCGACTCCAGCGCCGTCCAGCCCGCCACCTGGGTCATCCAGGGGCCAGCCCAGAGGGTCTGGATCGCCACCATGCCGCCATAGCTGAAGAAACCGATCGGCGCCATGCGCCAGAAGTAGCGGCTGCGCCAGACTGCCGCGTAGCCGCCGTCGTCGGTCCCGGCCGCCTGCGCCACCGGCGCCAGGCGCTGCCAGTCAGGCACCAGCAGTCGGATGGCCAGCATCGACAGGATGATGCACGCCGCCATGGCGACGAAAATCGCGCGCCAGCCCCAGATGGGCAGCAGCCACTGCACCGGCAGGGTGGCGGCGACCATGCCCAGCGAGCCGGTCATGAGCATCCAGGAGTTGGTGCGCAGCTGCGTGCTGGGGTCGAACCAGCGGCGGTAGCCGGTCAGGGGTGCCATCAGGCAGGCGCTCACGCCCACCCCACACAGCACCCGCGCCAGCAGCAGCCCGGAAAAGCTGTCGGCCTGCGCAAAAGCCAGGCAGCCGAGCACGGCCACCGACAGGAAGGCCAGAATGACCTGGCGCGGACCGTAACGGTCCAGCCAGCGCCCCAGCGGCAACTGCGTCAATGAAAAACCCAGGAAGTAACCACCCGCCAGCAGACCGAGGTCACGCGCCTGCAGGCCCAGCTCCTGCGTGAGCACCGGCGAGAGCGTGGCAGTGATGGCCCGCACCAGCGCCGAGAAAAAGTAAGCCAGCGCAAAGGCCAGAAACACGAGCACCGCCAGGCGCCTGGAGAGCTGGTGTTCGCTCATCGCTGCAGCCCGTCAAACAGGCCTTGCGCGAGTTCGGGCGTGACCTTGCCGGCATAGACCACCGCATGCACCACCCGCAGGTGTTCGCCTTCGGTGAAGGCGCCCCAGACCGCCTGCGCCATCACGGGCTGGCCATCGGCACGGCGTCCCTGGGCCTGGATGCGCTGCGCCGCAGCCAGCGGCAGCATGCCCGGGCGCACCCAGGCATCCGACTGCGCTGGGCTGGCGGCCTGCAACTTGGCCAGGGTGGCCTGCTGCCAGCCGCTGAGCACCGCCTGGGCATCGGCCCCGGCGGGCAGGGCGGCGGTCATCACGGCCAGCATGGCGCCACCGGATTCGCAGCCGGCCACCGCCAGCAGCACCGGGGTGCCCCCCAGGGGGACTTCGCGGGTGGTGCGGTCAGGTTTGCAGGGCAGCTGCACCTTGAGTGTGCTGCCATCGAAGGTGACCTGGCGCCAGTTCTGCTCGGGACTGCAGGCGGCCAGCAGGGCCGCAAGGGCCAGCATCAAGGGGGTTCGCATGGACCCATTGTAGGGAGACCCCGATCGCGGGCGAGTCACCGCTCCAACAGCCAGGATCTCCCGATTTGGCGACAATGCCGGCATGAATTCACTTGATGGCATCCGAGTCCTCGACCTGTCGCGCGTGCTGGCAGGCCCCTGGTGCACCCAGAACCTGGCCGATCTGGGTGCCGACGTGATCAAGATCGAACGCCCGGGCAGCGGTGACGACACCCGGGGCTGGGGTCCGCCCTTCCTGAAAGACGCCGAAGGCCGTGACACGGCTGAAGCCGCCTACTACCTGGGCACCAACCGCAACAAGCGTTCGCTGACCTGCGACATTGCCCGGCCCGAAGGCCAGCAGCTCATCCGTGAACTGGTCAAACACTGCGATGTGTTCATCGAGAACTTCAAGGTGGGCGACATGGCGCGCTACGGCCTGGACTACGTCAGCCTCTCGGCCATCCAACCCAAGCTGGTGTACTGCAGCGTGACCGGCTTTGGCCAGACCGGCCCCTACAAGGACCGCGCCGGCTACGACTACGCCATCCAGGGCATCGGCGGGCTGATGAGCATCACCGGCGAACGCGACGACTTGGGCGGTGGCCCGCAGAAGGTGGGCGTGGCGGTGGCCGACCTCTTTACCGGCATGTATGCCACTGTGGGCATCCTGGCGGCGCTGCGGCATGCCGAGCGCACCGGGCAGGGACAGCATGTGGACATGGCCCTGCTCGATGTGCAGGTGGCCATGCTGGCCAACCTGGGGGCCAACTACCTGGTCAGCGGCAAGGTGCCGGGGCGCGCCGGCAATGCGCACCAGAACATCGTTCCCTACCAGGTGTTCGAGGTCAAAGCGCCCGAGGGCAGCGCACCGGACACACGCGACCATCTCATCCTGGCCGTCGGCAACGACGGCCAGTTTGCCAAGTTCTGCGCCGTCGCCGGCGTGCCGGAGCTGGCCAAGGACCCGCGCTACGCCCTCAACCAGGACCGTGTGCGGCACCGCAGCGCGCTGGTGCCCCTGCTCGAAGGCATTCTGCGGACCCGGACCAAGGCCGACTGGCTGTCTGCCCTGGAAGCGGCCAAGGTGCCCTGTGGCGCCATCAACAACCTGGCCGAGGTGTTTGCCGACCCGCATGTGCGCTCGCGCGAGATGGTCAGCACCTGGCAGCACCCGGTCCAGCCCGACCTCAGGCTGGTGAGCAGTCCGCTCAAGATGGGCCAGACCCCCGCAAGGCAGGACCTGCCACCGCCCCTGCTGGGGCAGCACACCCAGGACGTGTTGACCGAAGTGTTGGGCTACAGCCCGGGGCAGCTGGCGGCGCTGCGCGACAAAGGGGTGATCTGATGGCGGACTTCCTGCTGGTGCACGGGGCCTGGCATGGCGCCTGGTGCTGGCGGCGTGTGCTGCCGCTGATGGCACAGGCCGGCCACCGTGTCCATGCGGTGACGCTCACCGGCGTGGGCGAACGGGCGCACCTGCTGAGCCCGGCCATCGATCTGGAGACCCACATCAGCGATGTGATGGGGGCCATGGACGCCGAGGAGATGGACAGCGTGGTCCTGGTGGTGCATTCGTACGCCGGCATGCTGGGCACCGCCGTGGCCGACCGGCGGCCCGAGCGCCTGCAGCACCTGGTGTACCTGGATGCGGTACTGCCCAGGCCGGGCGAGAGCTGGAGCAGCACCCATGCCAGCGCCACCCGCAACGCCCGCATCGCGGCGGCGCAGGCCGACCCGCTGCACAGCTTTCCGCCGCCCGACCCCTCGGTGTTCGGACTGAGCGCCGAGGACCACGCCTGGGTGCAGCGGCGCCAGACCCCGCACCCGGGCAAGCCCTACACGCAGGTGCTGGACTTTGATCCACAGCGGGTGGCCTCGGTGCCCCGCACCTTCATCAACTGCACGCAACCGCCACTGGCCACCATCGACATCAGCCGCCAGCGCATGGTCGATGCGAAGTTCTGGGAGGGCGCCTGGCTGCCCGGCTCCAGTGTGGTCGAGATGGCCACCGGCCATGACCCGATGGTCAGTGACCCACAAGGGCTGGCGCGCATCCTGCTGACCCTGCCCCGCTCCTGACAGGTGCAAGCCCGACTTCTACAATGCAGTGCATGAAACGCCTGTCCTTCCTCGCCGTCCTGCTGTCGTTCGCCCTGGGCCTGGCGGGCTGCGGCCAGGAGCGTGCCCCTGCCTCGTCCTTCGTGCTGCTCGACGGCAGCCAGCTGAGCACCACCGATCTGCAGGGCAAGGTCACGTTGATCAACTTCTGGGCCACCAGCTGCACCAGCTGCGTGGCCGAAATGCCCGAACTGGTCGCCACCTACGACAAGTACAAGGCCAGGGGCTACGACACCCTGGCCGTGGCCATGAGCTACGACCCGCCGGCCTATGTGGTGAACTTCGCCCAATCGCGCAAGCTGCCCTTCAAGGTGGCGCTCGACAACACCGGCGCCAACGCCAGGGCCTGGGGCGATGTGAAGCTCACGCCGACCACTTACCTGGTCAACAAGCGCGGGGAAATCGTCAAGCGCTACGTGGGCACCCCGGACTTCACCGAGCTGCACCGCCTGATCGAGAAACTGCTGGCCGAAGGTTGATGCCCGGCCCGGGCCCGCAGGCCGGGCCCGTCCGCCTGCGCTCAGTCCTTGCGGAAGTTGTCGTGGCAGGCCTTGCAGGTGGGCGCAGCCGAGCCGAAGGCGGCCTTGAGGTTATCGAGGTTGCCGGTCTTGGCGGCGGCCACCACCTTGGCGATTTCGGCCTGGTTCTTGTCGGCAGCCTCCTTGAACTTGGCGGCCTCTTTCCAGATTTCGGGCTTGGCGCGGGTCTCGCCCTTGTCGGTGCCCTCGCCAAAGGCTGCCCAGGGCAGCTTGGCCACGGTGGCCAGCACTTCGGCGTTCTCGGCCGCGACCTTGGCATCGAACGGCACGCGCCCCTGCGCCATCGCGCCCAGGCGGCCAAAGTGGGCCGCCATCAGCGTGAAGCCGGCCTTGCGGTACTTGATGGCGTCTTCGGGCTTGGCAAACTGCGCCTGTGCCGGCAGGGCACAGGCCAGTGCGGCCAGCATGCCGGTCAGTGCTATTGTCTTTTTCATGGGGCGCTCCTGAAGTTGAGGGATGATGAGGTCCTGAAAGTCTCGCACATTCTGACTGCCGCCGCTTGAAAGAAAACCTGTCCATGGTCACTGTCCACATCTGGGATCTGCCCACCCGTCTTTTCCACTGGCTTTTGGCCGCCTGCGTGGTCGGCCTGGTCATCACTGGCAACCTTGGCGGCAATGCCATGGTCTGGCACTTCCTCCTGGGCCAGGCGGTGCTCACGCTGCTGCTGTTTCGCCTGGTCTGGGGCCTGGTCGGTGGCCACTGGTCTCGCTGGTCACAATTGGCGCTCTCGCCGATGCAGGCGCTGGATTACCTGCGCGGCCGCACCACGGCATGGGCTGGCCACAACCCCCTGGGCTCCTGGTCGGTGCTGCTGATGCTGGCCTGGCTGCTGCTGCAGGTGGGCACCGGCCTGGTCAGCGACGACGAAATCGCCAATGCCGGCCCGCTGACGGCCCTGGTCTCGGGCGCGGCGGTCAGCGCTGCCACCGCCTGGCACAAGGGCCTGGGCAAATGGGTGCTGCTGGCGCTGGTGCTGCTGCACCTGGCGGCAATCGCCTGGTACCGCCTGCGCAAGGCCCAGGCCCTGGTCCCGGCCATGCTGCACGGGGACAAATCCTTGCCCCAAGCGGTGCCGGCCTCGCGTGATGGCTTGTCCCAGCGCCTGCTGGCGCTGCTGGTGTTGCTGGCCTGCACCGGTGCCGTGCGCTGGCTGGTCGGCCTGGGCGCGCCCTGATGCCGGCTCCTCTGCCGCTACACTGCCTGCTGGCCCACTGACTCCGCACACCTTGGACACACCTGCGATCGAACTGTTCACACCCGCCTCGGCCGCCGACATGGAGGCCGTGCGTGGCATCTTCCGCGAATATGCCGACACCCTGAGCGTGGACCTGTGTTTCCAGGACTTCGATGCCGAACTGGCCGGCTTGCCTGGTGACTACGCCCCCCCGCGCGGCGCCTTGCTGCTGGCACGGGTGGACGGCGCCATCGCCGGCTGCTGCGCCCTGCGGCCGATGGACAGCAGCGACTACCCGAATGCCTCCGAAATGAAGCGTCTTTATGTGAGAAAGGCATTTCGGGGCTTCGGTCTGGGCCGGCAACTGGCCGAAGCCATCCTCGATGAAGCGCGACGTGCCGGCTACAGTGCGGTGCTGCTCGACACCCTCGACGACATGGAAGCGGCCCGCGCGCTCTATGAGGACCTGGGCTTCGAGGACATCCCGCCCTACTACCATAACCCCCATGCGGGTGCGCACTACCTCAAGGTCGACCTCGACTGAGGTGCGATCCCGTCACCAAGCAAAAAGGGCTGCCCAGGCAGCCCTTCTCACGCATGCAAGCCCTTTTAGCCTTTGGCTTGCGCCAGCATGGTGGCGGCGTCGCTGACCTCGAACTTGCCGGGCGCTTCGATGTTGAGCGTGGCCACCTTGCCGTCCTTGACGAGCATGGAGTAGCGGTTGCTGCGCAGCCCCATGCCGCGCGCGGTCAGGTCCAGCGTCAGGCCGGTGGCCTTGGCAAAGTCGGCACTGCCGTCAGCCAGCATGCGGACCTTGGTGCCGGTTTTCTGGTCACGCGCCCAGGCGCCCATGACGAAGGCATCGTTCACGCTGAGACACCAGACTTCATCCACACCCGCAGCACGCAGGGCGTCGTAATGCTCCACGTAGCCGGGCACATGCTTGGCCGAGCAGGTGGGGGTGAAAGCGCCGGGCAGGGCAAACAGCGCAATCGTCTTGCCGGCAGCGGCCTTGTGCACGTCCACGGGGTTGGGGCCGATGCTGCAGCCGTTGCCTTCGACTTCCGAATACTCCATCAGCGTGGCAGCGGGCAGTTGGTCTCCGACTTTGATCATGTGTCTCTCCTGGATTGAAAATGGGTGGCGAAAAAAAACGACCCACACATTGTGGGTCGTTTTGGCGAAGCTTGCAGCGCTTGGGCTTTTTGGGCTTAAACGGCTGCAGCTTTCTCGACCAGACGGGTGGCGACCCAGTTCTTGGTCTTGGAGATCGGCTTGCTTTCGGTGATCTCGATGATGTCGCCCAGGTGGTACTCACCCTTTTCGTCGTGCGCATGGTACTTGCTCGACTTGGCCACAATCTTGCCGTAGAGGGCGTGCTTGACACGACGCTCAACCAGCACGGTCACGGTCTTGGCGCGCTTGTCGCTGACCACCTTGCCAATCAAGGTGCGCTTGAGGGATGTTTTAGCTTCCGTCA
>JACCED011686037.1_pt1 | contig 20551 bp, 22 predicted proteins | sample 7455021 | NCBI WGS metagenome assembly JACCED01 (sample SAMN15323456, study PRJNA562643) | freshwater metagenome | isolation source: river surface water | place: USA:Blue River Watershed | collected 2017-08-19
CTGCACCACCACCGCCGCCGCCAGTGTTGGCGGTTCCATTTTCTCCATTGGCACGATAAGCACCTGCACCGCCACCGCTAGAACCACCTGCTGGTGTTCGTGCAGCACCAGCACCGCCGCCGCCACCAAAGCCGTTAATTCCTGCTCCACCTGGAGAGGCAACTCCTTGAGCAGTCATATTGACGCCAGAACTTCCACCACCACCCTGAGAGCCTTTTCCTGGAATTCCGCTAGCACCAACTTGATAATTATCTAATGCTGTGAGTGCGCTTTGTCCAGCACCGCCACCAGCGCCTCCGCAGCCTCTGCCACCAGAGCCACCACCGCATCCGCCATTAAGACCGTTGGTGTTTCCACCACCACCCCCGCCAGCGCCACCACCAGTAGCAATTGCTAAGGAGCCAAAACTTGTATTTCCGCCATTGCTTCCAGTAACAGCACTTCCTGCTGAACCACCCGCTCCACCTGCTCCGATAGTTACAGTATAACTAGAACCTGGAGTTACAGTAATAGCGCGATTAACTACGCCTCCACCCCCGCCAGCGCCTGAGGTATAATCAATACTTGATGTTTTTCCGCCTCCTCCACCGCCGCCACCTACAAGAAAAACTTCTACAGTAGTGCAATTAGATGGGACAGTAAATGTTCCAGTGCTTGTAAATTCTTGAACTTTTTGAGTTACGCCGCCACTAGCGGCTACTAATGAGGATACAGCCATTATGCAATCTCGCTTCCAAATGCAGAGAACGTTAGGTCAGCAGTTGATGCATAAACTGTAATAACATCAGTGTCGCCTAGCGTTACGCCAATAGTGATAAATGTGCTGTTGTTTGCAGTCACTGCTGAGTCGTATGCAATGTAGTGTGATGTAGCAAGTGATGCTCCGTCAGGGCGAATAGCCACACAGAATGTAGCACTTGAACCTCAACGATTACATACAGCAATAGTTGAAACTACAGCCTGGGTGCTTGATGGCACTGTGTATAGGGTTGTCGCTGTTGTTGCGCTAGGGGCTGACTGCCCTAGTACTTTATATGTTGTTGCCATTGGTTATGCTCCCATTGTCATTAGTGCTGTCGGGGTTGAATCTGGTAGAGGGATAGCAGCGATAGACGCTGCCACCTCTGCATCTGTAGCCATTACTGTTGCTGTTGAGGCAAGGTTGGCTAGGTCACGGGCTTTAGTCATTCAGTTGGCTCCTCTACAGCCTGGCTTGCAACTTCATCAGCAAGCGCTGTGTATTCTTTAGCAAACTCTTCTGCTTCTGCTCGCGAACGCCATTCACGGTTTTCAGGATGATTAGGCTGTGTAATCCAAGGTTCTGATTCCAAGCCTTCCATGTAAACGCGAACTGTTAGGTCTTCGTCGATTTCGTATCTTGACATATTATTTTCCCTTACCCGTAGTACTCAATAGAAACAATACCTGCAGCACCTGCTGCACCTGCGGTAGAACCTGCTCCACCACCACCACCACCTGAGCCAGGAACCTGACCAGGAGTTGCAGCAGCACTTGCTGTTGTAGATTTTGCTGTAGGGGCAATGTATGAACCACCATTACCACCATCTCCACCAGCCGAAGGAACACCTGAGGAGCCACCAGTAGGTTGCATGTTAACAATTCCTGGGAATGCTGTAGGAGCAATGTTAGATAGACCAGGTTGAGAGTACTCGACTATAGCGCCGTAGTGTTCGTTCTGAGTCATTTCAGGAGCACTCCACACTGTAGACGGAAAGAATGTTCCATATCTGATTACGCCATAGTTAGTAGAGCCAGTTGAGTAAGCAGATGAGTACCAAGTACCATTTTTCACAAAAGCGTGATTGTTAAATGGACCAGAAGGTCGAGAAATATCACCACTCCATGTGTATGCATTCCAACTGTATCCATTAGTTGAATAAAACCAGTTAGGATAGTTTGAATCTGAAAAAGCACCAGCCATCCAGTAATAAGAACCAACAGCAATAATTCCATAATCACCGTAGTTTCCAGCATTGGCATTTGGGCCGAAAGCAGGAGTAGACCTTTGGGTCCAGGTTACAAGGTCTGGACTTGTCCATACGCTAGTATTGTTTCCTACGTATACTGCAGAATAGTAAACATAAGTTGATTGTCCAAGAAGACGAGCAATAGCACCAACACCGCTGTATATACCGCCAGTAGGAGCAGATGGCAAAGTGTAATTTGTCCAGTTAATACCATCTGTTGTACGGCGTAAGTTATTTGATTGACCACGCAGTACAAACAATTCAGTCTGTTCTGCTGTCAAGTTGATTAACCAAGTATAAGAGTTGCTAGCACCAGCATGACCAGTGTTTCCAGTTGTCCAGGTGTTGCTTCCGTTTGTTGCATAGTAATAAGTTGAAGTGTTAGCACTTCCTCCAGGGAAACATACTGCGACTCCATTAATAGTTCCAACACCATAAAAAGCGTCTGCAAATGTTCCTACAGAACGGATTGTCCAACCAGTTCCTGCTGAGTAAAATGCTGTAAGGTTTCCACCCTGATTAGTTCCGTTTGCATAGGTGTTAGCGGCAATAATATGAGAACCATTTGTTGCCACGCTCCATTCACCTTGAGGGCTAACAAGAGGTGGTTTGCTGACTAGAGTTTGACCATTATTTGTTGTTAATGTATTTGGGTCTTTGAAGAAGATTTGAGATGAAGTTCCACTCAAACCAATACCCAGCAAACGCAAAGCACTTGTACCTGCTGCACCCTTTGTGCAATCATCTGTACCAAAACGCTTATCAGTTGCAGTTGTAGATGCAGCGCCTGCAACGCCACCTAGTGCAACAAGTGAGCCGACTGAGGAGTTTCCTCCTGCAGTCTGTGCTGCACCACCTGCACCAACAGTAACTGTCGTAGGTCCTGTAATGTAGAAACTTGACTGGTTAATTACCTGTCCTGCACCACCACCTGAACCACTGATAGCGCTAGCAGTATTATAGTTACCTCCACCGCCACCGCCACCGACTACAGTAACTTCGCAAAGCAAAGGATTGCTTGCTGATGTTCCTGCAGGGGGTGTAAATGTGTAAGTGCCAGGAGCACCATAGACTACCGTCTTGTCTTGAGTTGTAGTGGCTGAACCACCAATTATATTAATACCCATATTAGGCTACCTCTACTCCTGAGATGTGAAAGTCAACTGATGTCGATGAAGCAAGACCTTTAATTGTTTTAGTTGCAGGTAATACTTGCTTGATATCAATAACTGCAGAAGAGTTTGCAGCAATTGATACTCCACCAATTAATTCAATATCATCTAGCAATAACGTTGCAGTAGTTGCAGATGCTGTGGGATTAGCAATTACAATGTTTGTAACAATTGTAGTTGTAGCAGCAGGGGTTGTGTATAGAGTGGTGCTGCTTGTTGAGGCTGCGCCTCTGAACAGTACCTTGGATGTTGTAGCCATTAGTTACTACCTTCCTAGTATGCGCCCATTATGGACATTATGTTTTGGTCTTCGTTTGTAGAATTTACTGATGCTGTTGTTGCGTATGATGATAGGTCTACTGCTCCCCAGGCTAAGCCTGTTGCTGTAGATGAGTCAGCCTTTAGGAAGTACCCGTTAGTTCCAACTGGTAACTTGCCTGGTGTATCAGCAGCAGTTGCAACAAGGATGTCACCCTTTGCATCAAATAGAGTCTTGTCAATTGCTGTTGCTAATTCAAACGCTGTGAAAGTGATAATCTCTAGGATGTCACCTACTGATAGCGCAGCAAGGGAAACAATGCTTGTTCCGTTAGATGCTGTGTAATCAGATGAACGAGCAAGTAGTACACCATTGAGGTATACCTGTTCCTTGCCTGGCAAGTAACTAAGAGTTACACCATTAGCATCCATACCTGAAACTGATGTCTCTCCGCCAGTTGCTTCAAAGCGGAAGCGGAAGATTGCAGCGGTGGATGAGATTGAACCCCACTCTGTGCCAGTCCAGGCATACATTGCATTGGTAGATGAGTTCCAGTAGATAGCACCAATAACAAGAGCGTTGCCATCATTGTCTACAGATGGAGCGGTTGACTTAGCACCTAAGTAACGGTCATCAAATGAGTCGTATGAAGCAGCAGCGGCAGCAGCGCTTGCTGCAGCAGCAGTAGCAGAACCAGCAACTACATCTACATATGCCTTTGTAGCCGCATCAGTATCAGCAGTAGGAGTTCCTAGGTTAGTTACCTTATGAGTATTTGCATCTAAATTACCAAGCAACTGACCAGTTGTGCGGTTAACATATGTTCCAGATAAACTTACCGCTCCAGTACTTCCATCAACAGAAAGAACTGCATCTGTTGGAGTAAGCAATTCCTGCCAGTTAGCAAGGGTAGTTGTTGGAGTTGCTGTAAGAATAAATGACTTATTAACATCTGTGCGTACTGCAACGTCACCAACCTGAGCCGTTAGCGCAAGCATTGCAGCCTGTGATGCAACTACAAATGTTTCAGAAATTGCTAGTGCTGGTAAATGATGGGTTGGAACTAATCCATTGCCATCAAGTTCAGCAATACCATTTGCTACACCCTTTTGACCAGTAAGGTATCCAAGGCTTACAGCATCTCCATTATCTGTAGGATTTGCTAAGTTTGTAATCTTTTGGCTATTTGCAGATACGCTAGCAGTAGGTGCTGCCATCTGGTCTAAACGAGATGTGCGGACTTGTGTATCAAAATCTGAAATAGTAGATGCTGTTTGAGTACCAGTGTGATTAGCACGAGCCAGCGGGTCTACTGCCAACTTGCTCAGTGCAATACCTGCAGAGGCATTAATATCTGCGTTAACGATAGTTCCATCAACCAAATCAGCAGAGGTAATAGTTCCGCCAAGGTCTAACTTAGTCTTAGCAATCGCTGCGGTAGCAGATACGTCAGCATTGACGATAGTACCGTCCAGAATCATTGTGCTAGTTACTGTGCCAGTATCGGCAACTGTAACTGCTGTGCCTGAAATCTTTGTCTTATCAATTGCTGCAGCAGCATTAATGTCTGCGTTAACAATTGTGCCATCTAGAATCTTGGCAGATGTGACTGCTCCGTCTGCTAAATCACCAGCCACAATAGTGCCATCGGCAATCTTTGCCGAAGTAATAGCACCGTCAGCAATATCTCCAGTAGCAATAGTTCCATCAAGAATCTTTGCTGATGTAATGGCTCCGTCTGCAATGTCGCCAGCAACAATTGTTCCGTCTGCTATCTTGGCGCTAGTAATTGCTGAGTCTGCAATCTTACCTGTGGTTACTGCATTAGGGGCAATCTTTGCCTCTGTGACTGATAGGTCATCAATCTTAGTTGTGCCTACAGCGCCTGTTGCAATCTTACCACTTGTAATGGCAGAGTCTGCGATGTCACCTGTAGCAATACCTAGGTCTGCAATCTTTGCGGAAGTAACTGAACCATCAGCCAACTTTGCAGTTGTTACATTTGAGTCAGCAATTTTTGCAGTAGTCACAGAAGATGACTGAAGCATCGCTGTGCTAATCATGTCTGTGTCTGTTGTCTCAAGAACATTAGCGATAGTTAACCCGTGAGCAGTGGTTGTGTTTTCAATGTGAGCATTAGCCTCACGGTAGTCACGACCAATTGCCATGTGGCGAATTACTGCACCTGCTGAGTGAGCCTGTGGCAAAGAGCCATCAATACCACGAATAATAGTTAGTGTGTTGGTACTGACGGCGGTAACATCTACAATTTCTTCAAGGGCTGTATCTGGGTCAATAACTACAGTAAAGATTTCACCTGCTGAAATTGTGATACCACCAAGAAGTGCACTTCCAGATACGACTGTAGCCGAAGTAACGCTTGAGTTGATACCAGCAGTAAGTGTGGTTTGCTGGGAACGGGATGAGTATTTTCTTGTTGGCATTCAATCTTCCTATCGGCTGAAGTGAACTCGTGGTGGATATTGCTGTTGCTGTGACATCGTTTCTTCTGAAAGACGTTGGTTGTAAAGAGCAAAGAGTTGGCGGTATGCATTAGTTGCTGAGCCAAAGGTACGCTTGTTATCTGTCTCATCAGCCTGTGGTGACTGTGCGCCAGTACGGGCTGGGTCTAGATAAGCAATTAAACGGTATGAAGCACCAAGGATTACAATGTCTCGGCAAGACTCTGGCAATCCAGTCTGTGTGCTAAATGAATCTGTAGATGTAGTAGATAGTGTTGAAGGTGCAGTTGCATAAACAACCTTCACCTTGCGACCAGATGCAATTCTGTCGCCAATAGTTACTGTCTGCGCTCCTGCACCCCAAGTATCTTGGTCTGGCAAAGCATCAAACTCCCATCGCTTAACGCGAATCCACTCTCCACTAGAACCAATATCTTGCCAGTGCATAGTCAGAATGTTCTGAATATTCTTATTATCTAATTCGTATGTATTTACAATTGTGCTGCTAAATGTAAAACTTGTTTGCTTTACAGCAAAGATGGCAGAACCCATAGCACGGATAGTGTCCTGAATGGCACGCTTAACAACGTGCTTAGGAAATGTTGGAGAGATAGTTACCTTTGCTCCAGCAGCGTGGGTTGCAGCGGTAGAACCCATAAATCCACGACCATACGGAGATACTGTCGCGCTGTTAGAAATGCGGTCTACTGTATCTACCCATAGTAGTTCGTCATCAATCTCGACAATACCAGAACCAAGGCGCTGAGCATCTGCTACGTTAAAAATCGTAGGTGCTGCAATGGTAGATGTAGTTGTAGAGATAGGAGTTGTTAGGTGTGTAGCCTTGTCCTGTTGAATTGTATAACCAGCAAGGTTAATTAAAACCTCGTCTGCTAGTTCATTAAGTAGAATACCCATTACCACTTCACCTTATCTGCCCAGTAGGCTGCACTTAGTTTGCCTTTGGCAATATTCTTAGCATGTCTTGCTTTAAAAGACTTGCGGCGTGCTGCATATGATGCAGACTCACCAGCCTTCTTTGGAGAACCAGATACACCTTGCTGTCCAAAGCGAATGGTCTTAACAGTACTTCCCTCTTTAGCCACAACTACGTGCGACTTTTTAGGGTGGTTAGGAGTACGCTTAGGCTTGTTATAGCCAGATACACCAGCACGGGTTAATCTGGAATCCTTTTTCATATACTGCTCCATCCTTGTTTGACTGCTTTACCGCTAGCAATCCAATCTTTGTGTAATTCATTTTGATACTTCCAGTCCACTTCTCTAGTGGGCTGTTTGCAATCGGGACAAAACTCTTGGCCAGTATTCTGATAAATATGCTTGCACATAATTATCTGTACTTAGCAGTTTTTTTGGCTATTGCTTTAGGTTGTCTTACAAACTGCTGTCCCTTACGCATACCTGCACGCTTTGCTGCAGATGTTTTTGCATACTCTGATGCGCTCAGTGCAGCACGGGCTTTCTTAGGTAGGTACCTTTCACCTGTAGCCTTAGCACCTTGAGTGCTCGGCTTACCAGATTTAGTACCCCAGTCCTCTTTAGTCCATTTAGACAAAGACTTCTGCTTGGCAGTCTTGCTACCTGAGTAGCCACCGCCTGCCTTCTTGTAAGCCTGTGCTAGCAACTGAGCCTTACGGGCAGACCATTGACCAGGCTTACCACCTTTAGAACCAGCCATAATCTGGCTCTTTAAACGCTCACGTAAACCTGCTTTGGTGTATGCCATTATTTATCCTTTTAACATTTGCACTTATTGTCAGGCTTACCGCATTGATAGCATCTGCCTGGTTTTCTAATTGGCAATTACTTATTCTTCATCTTTGTTTTAGCCAACTTAGCAGCATTCTGGCGCTTTGCGCTATCTGCTGTAGTAGCCTTTGGTGGGTTAGGATAAACACTAGACCCATACTTCTTCTGCAAAATCTTTAGCATTGCTGCATCTTGCGGTGTCATCTTTGGCATTACATGCCACCAAACAATCCACCACGCTTAGCAACAGCCTTCTTTGCTACTTTCTTAGCAACCTTCTTCTTAGCAACTTTTTTGACTGCCTTCTTCTTAGCACCCATTGTCATTGCCTTTTCTTCCATACCCTCAGCCTTGGCATACATCTTTGCTGCCTTCTTACCCGCTGGTGTGTATGGGAACTTCTTTCCGCCTACCATTGGCATTATATTGCTCCCGCTTCCTTTAGTGTTGCTGCCGATTTATCATTAATATAACGAGCACTAGTCATAGTATCTGCGTCATACGCCTTACCCATTGCCTCAGAGGCCTTAACAGCACGCTGCACTGCAGCCATACTTGTACCTTCTGGTTGAATACCCTGTGCTCTTGCAGCATAGTAGGCATTCAATTCTCCATCCCATTTCTTATTGCTCATAGCCTTTTGAGATGAAGCATCTCCTGGACTCATTTGCAATCCCATTACTTTGCAACCAAAGCAACCTTCCACATCTTCTGGATGGTCTTCTCTATGCTTCATACCGTCTCCACTGTGTAACCAGCAGCCTCAAGGGCTGCTTTCTCTGTAGCATCTACTTCGTAGTCAATGCCACCTAAGTAGGCAATATCTGCTGCAACCCATTCCTCAGAGGATGGATAACGTATCTCTGTATAAACAGAGCCGTTCTTAAGAACTGTGATTCCTTTTTCAATCTTAATTCTAGAAAACAGTGGATGGTATTCGCCATCCATCTCTTCTAGGATTGTTGGTGTTCTGAATATGTAAGCCATAGTTCCTCCAATAGGGTTACTGATAGGCAGGGACAAAAGCCCCTGCCTACCCGTATAACTATTGTTATGCTGTTGGGCGACCTGAAGCCGCTGTCTCGATGCGTACCAATGCTGGTGTGCGGTATAGAGACCAGTTGATGATTCCGTACCAACCGACTGGGTTGAAACGGTTGAAGCGGTCCTGGACCACTCCGATTTCCATGCCTGGTTCCTTCCATACAGCCTCAGCAAGAGCCTGTGCTCCGACTACGTATGTGTTGAATACACGTGTCTGTGCAGCACCTGCACCTGTACCTGACTGTGAAGAAGTTGCGTTTGCTGTCTCAATGAAGCGAACGCCTTCCCATGCGCCTGTCTCTCCGCCGTAAAGTGGAGCAGCGTTCTGGTACTCGTGTGGTGTACGCCATACGTTGTTACCTGTCTCTGTGCGTAGGTCAGCAGAAACTTCTGGGTGGATGTACGCAACGTACATTCCAGCAGCCTTGTACTGAACTCCTGCAGAGCGCATCTTTGTAACAGCAGTACGGATTGCAGCAGACTTCATTGTGTCTGCTGGTGCGATTGTGTTCTTAGCAGCAACTGTGCCAACACCTTCGTATACAGATGAAACTGTACCTGTTCCGCCAGCAACACGAACGATGTTCGCGCCTGCATCCAACTTAGCAACTACTGCTGCGTCAAGTGTCTTTGTCATGTTGAAGCCAACTGCGTTAGCAACCCATGGGTCAATGTTCGCAAGTGACATCAAGTTAATCTTCTTAACTGGAAGTACTGAGCGACCAAGTTCTAGTTGTGCAACATCAATGTATGTTGTTGCTGGTAGTGCTACTGAATCTGGGTCAACTGTCTCGTTGAGTGTTGCACCAGCAACAGAGGTATCAGCGATATCTGTGTTGAATTGGAAACGGATTGAAGAACCGTTATGAGTTAGAGAACCCACCTTCTTGTCCGCGATTTCACGGAACTTTGGAAGGATACGAAGATTAGTCTCGATAAGTTTATCGTAGGCTAATGTTACAAGGTTGCTTCCTAACCCAGTGGTTGTAGTTGTAAAGACATCTGCCATTTGGCTATGTCCTACCTTTCTGGTTTAGTCGGTTACGAATTAACCGAGTGATTTAATAATTGCCATAATCTCTTCTTCAGAGCCTGCATTAGCGATTGCTCGCTCTAGGTCTTCAGAATAGGCGGGAGTGTCAGCCGATTGTGTTAGAGAATCCTGTTGCTGTAAGGCACGTAGATTTTCTGTATCAACCTTCTGCTCACCAGGCGTATACCCAATTAAGTCACCATTCTCAATGAGCCAGTTAGATACTGCGTCTTCATTGATAGTGTCTAAGTCCTTAAGGACAAGACGGGCAGCCTTTGTGTTTACTCCCTTTGCTTCTAGGATTTCTCGGACAGTGCGCTCATTAGATTCGCGAGAGAACTTCGCTAGTTGTTCTTCGAGTTCCTTGATGCGCTTCTCATCTGCTCTCTTGGCTTTGCGTAGGTTAGCGATACCTGCATCCTCATTTGAGTATTGAGAACGTTCGTTCTCCAGATTGTCTTCTTCCCAGTATTGTTCGTTGCTCATGCAACATCACCCTTCGTTAGTAGTTGTCGCAGACCACAATCAATTAAGGGGATAGTTGATTGGCTTCTGCTACCAGGCTAATACACCTGACGGGGCTGGTCGGTCCGTCTAGGGAACTTAGAATGCGTTAGATTTACTGCTACCTAATGCGTTACGGGCTAATCCTGCTTCGCCACTAAAGCGTCCAATTTCTTTTTCTGCTATTTTTAAACGCTTACGGCGTGCTGAATCTAAACCTTTTACAACTTCTTCTTCTGCTGTTTGCTGTGAGTAATTAATATTTTCTTCTGGAGAAATTGCAGAAAGGAACTTGGCTTCTGGTAAGAAGCCAGAAATTGTTCTGGCTGCAGTTGCCGCTTGTTGTTTATCAATTCCTAATTTAGCAAACTCCTCGGCAGAGGCAACACCAGATACCAAGCCTTGTTTAATAAACTCAGAACCAATTTCAGCGGATGTAACCTTTTCCTGCAATCTAGGTAGATTCTCTTTAGGATTAAGAAAATATTTAACTAAATCAGTATCTTGAATGTTATAAAAAGCCTTAAGTGTGGCCTTAATATTAGGGTCAGAGTTATTAACTCTAGTTACTACCGTGTCAATTCTGTCTTTAAACTCTGGAGCATTGATATCATTACCAATAATATCAGCCATTTTAGCCTGAGCCACTTTACGGTCTGTACCAAAATAACCTTGCAAACCATAAGCACGGAGTGTTTCATTGTATGAGTTTTCCAGTTCTAAATAGGCTGCTTCTGATACCACGTTAAGTCCAGCAGCACGGCGAATCTCATTACCACGGAAGCGGTTAATATAGGCATTAGTTTTCTTTAGTTCCAATGCAGCCTGATTAGAACCAAGGCCTGCTTCCATAAACTTTTTAATTTCTGGAACTAACTCTTCTAATCCGTACTCTTTGAATGTACTTTCAAGCAATGTGTATGCATCTACATCTACTGTTGACTTATACTTATTGCCAGATGCAACCATAATTTTTTTGCTACCATCAGAAAAAAATCCAATGACATTGCCATATTCATCTGTTTCGGTAGAAACCAATGTTGCTCCTGGGGCAGGCTCGGAAAAGCCATCACCATTTACAGATTTTTTAGTTGTTACTACTTTGCCAGTTGTTCTATCTACAGTTGCTGTTTTTGTAGGTGAATACTGACGAATAACTTCAGCAGTATCATAGGCATTACGTAGTGCATCAATTTGTGCCTGAGTCTTTCCACTAGCAAGCACTTTTGTGTAATAGTCATCTGACTTATCATCAACTTTTACAGAAGTAACCTTTGCCTTAGCAACATTTTTGGCTGATGAGTCTTCTGGAATATAAGATGTTGGTATTGCGCCACCATCTGGCATCATTCTATCTGTTTTTATTTTTGCCATTATGCCATCAATCCGAAGGAGCGTAGTACTTCAAGTGCATACCCTGACGCTTCTTCTTTAGCCGCTGGAGAGTTAAGCCATAACTGTTTAGTTTCTGGGTCTGTTTTAACTAGGGTTGCAACCTCTGCATCTGTCATAACTCCAGGCTTGCCATTGTTGGCAATAGCCTTGGCAACTACTGAGTTATTAACAGATAAAGACTTGTAAGGAATACCAGTTAGTTGAGATACCTTGTAAATTGCCTCTGAAGCAATATCCTCAACAGATGTATCGTCATCAATAAAGTCTGCAAGATTACTGTATTTAATCTTTGATAGTTTTTGAATCTTAGCAAAAGTAGCGTCTAGGTTTTTACCACTCTTCATGTTGCCTGCTACATAACCTACTGCTTGCTCATCTGAAAGAGTAATACCATAACGCTGAGCATAGGTCTTAATGCTATTAATACTTTGCGCTGCACCAGCACCTGACTTAATAATTGTATCCAAGTCAGAGCCAGTAATAGAATCAGCAAATACTTTTCCTAGCATAAGCGTCTTGTCAGTCTGGTCAATAAAAGAACCACTATCCACACCACTACGTGATGAAGTACCAGTAGTTGTTACTGACTTAACAACTGCTTTCTTTTCAGCAGAATTAAGCATATTGAAATATGCATCTTTTTCATTCTTACTAGCAGGTCGGCCAAGGTTTTCAATGGCAAATCGGTTTGCTTCTTCATCTGAATCTGGACGTGTAGTTTCCTGACGGCGTATATCTGTGCTAGTCTCGCTGCCTTTACCGCCATTACCAGGCAAAGCATTACTGCCAAGATAAGTCTTAAGAGTACCTACAGTTAATGTCTTGTTGTATTCACGGGCATCAAAAGAAGAGATACTGTACTGTCTAATTGCATATTGTAATCCCTTTTTAAAATCAGGAGCAGATATGTTCTTAGAGTTAAAAGTTTCTTTTGTAATTAAGTTCTTTTGATATAAAGAGTTGAATAAATCATTTAGACCATTAGGGCTTCCCTGATAATCAGCAATTGTCTTTTTAACAATAGCATCATAATCTGCTGAAAGATTAACACGGCTTAACCTTTTACCAAAAGCATCTGTATATGTATCTACATATAGATAGTGTGTTACTCCGTTTTTATCTTTAAGTTCTGTGTCACCGTTTTCGTCAGTGGTTACAGCAATACCCTTTTCCCTTAAAGCCACACCAAGTGGGTCTAAATCAGCCTGCTCGGGAGTTAAAGGTGTTTGAGCACCAGGGGTAGGTGGCTTATAGTTAGGGTCTTTTAGTTTGTTAACTTCATCCTGAGTGCCACCCTGAGAATAGTATTCTTTTACGGCAGCATCATAAACCTGACCCCATGTAGTGTACTGGTTAATAAGGTATGGCGCAGAAACTTTATCTAGATTAGAAATCTTTGCATTTCTACCCTTGCTAACGTTCTTAATTGCATACTTAAGAAACTCTTGAGTTTGCTTACTGACTGCCATTAGTAACCCTTCGTAACTGCTGAGTAGGTTTCACGTGAGTAGTAATCAAGGATTGCTTGGAATACAGACCTGTTTGCTTCCTTAATCACCATATCTCCTTCAATGAATTCGTTAATTAAACCCTGAATCTGTTCTTTGCGAATACGCTTTAACTCTGCAAAGTTAACTGTATTGCGTAGTTCTGGGTCGGTAGAAATATTAATAAAATTGCGAATCTGGTTAGCAAGAATTAACATCTTGCTTCTAGTTCCAGCCTGCATAGAAATGTTTGTATTAGCCAATATAGATTCAATGTTAACAAACATGTTTTGCTCAGTTGCAATCTCATTTCCACCGCCAGTAATAGCAGCCTCAAGGAATGGATTAGCCAGTTTCATACTAGCGCGTTGAGCAGTTGCATTCTTAATAATTGCCTTACGTGCAGTAATACTTGTTGTATTAGCAAGGGCTTCCTTTTCTTCACGGGCAATATTAAAGTAAGCCTGCTTATCCCTGGAAACCATTACATCCATGTAGTAGGTCTCTAGGTCTTTATTCTTAATAAAGTTAGCAGCCTCTAGCCATGAGTAACTTGAAGCATCAAAGTCTCCAGTATGTGGAGCAAAGATAAATGCTGCCTCACCATAGGTATCAACTAGACTCTTATTACCAATGTACCAATCTTTCATAGCCTTAGTTTTATTGATAATTACATTTGTCTGCTTATCATCGCGAGATACCGTATAGATAATCTTGTTTGGATTATTGCCAACAAATGTAGCCAGCGCTAAGTCGTATGGATTCTGTACATCTCCACCATAGCGTTGAGTTACAGCATTAACTAAATCATAGAACTCAGGGCGTAGACCAGTAATACCCACATTAAGTAGATAGTCTGGTGTATTTCTGCTTTCTTGAGTAGTTGCTGTAAACGGAGATATTAGACCCAAAGTTGCACGCATAACCATTACATTGTGTGCTGAGATGCGGATATTCTTTAGATACTCGTAGCGTTCCTCTGGTGTAGATTCTGGGCCAGGAGCATTTCCTGCTGCTGCGTTGAATGCAATAGCCTGCATCGCTGCTGTTGCTTCCTGTCTAGACTTTTCATTAACTGGAAGCATTGCATAAATCTTTTGCAAAGAGGCTGGAACCACTGCACGAACAACATCAATGTTGTCACCAATGTTTCCTAGTGCATAGTTATCTAACTCTTCACCAATACGCTTACCTGTTGAGCCAGTCTGTCCAAGAATAGACTTCATTGTCAAAATACTTAACGCACCAATTGGGCCAGATAAAGTAGGAACACCTGCTTCTGGGCTAAAAGATGGGTTAGCCAATGATAGTTTAAATGTAAAGTCATTGAACAATGGCTGCTTAAATGACTCTGCACCAGGACCTAAAGTACGGGTTACACTATCAATTGTCTTAAAGATGATGTCATCCATAGGCATCATTACATATGGCTGACCTTCTGCATCTTCATAGACATCGCCACTGGCATCCATTCCAACATGCGCTAAGCGCATACGGTATGCAGCACGTAGTTTTGCATCCTTCATGCGATACATACGGCGCCAAAAATCTTCAGTAGCGCGGTAGAAACGTCCTACGTTTCGTGCAGATAAAGCAAAGTTAGAACGGATATTAGGATTATCTGCATACTTTAGTACTGTATCTGCTGCATCTTGAATAGCAAGTTCAGTAAACTTCTTATTAACTATCTCATTGATGTTTTCTTTAGCATCATCAAGATGAGTTACTATTGTGCCATCCTTCTTGCGGTACTTAACTCCATCAAGCGGAATGCCTTCTTCTTTAAAATACTTAATCTGATTAGAAAGCAAATCGTCATAGTGCTGCTTTTCTAGACCAGCAAGGTTCTTTCTAATACGTAGATAAGAAACCATAATTGCTGGCTGACGCAAGATACCAGTAACCTGATTATCCATGATTTCCATCATGTTATTACCAAGTTTTTGAAGAGCAGATTCTGTATCTGTTAGACCATCAATGTCTAACATTGTAAACATTTTACCCTCTGGTTGTAAACCCTTGGTTAGGGTAGAAAATTCATCAAAGTCAATAGACTGAGTTACCTTGCCCCAAGAGGCATTATCTCCCATTTCCTTATATCTCTTGCGAATCAAACCAAGCAAGCCGTCATTAAAAGCGGTGCTTTTACCATGGAATGTTGTGTACATATCAAGCAAAGCGCGAGTAATCTGGTCACGAGCAATTTCAATTTCTGATACCCCACGTTGGCGCAACTGTGTTGTGCGCAAACTTGACATAGTTAAAAAGTCAGCCAGTGCATCTGCATCATCAACAACATAGGCAAGTTGTCCATCTAGAACATCAACTGTTTCTTTGCCAACAGTATCTAGTAATGGCTTGTTCTTGCCAATACCCACCTGTCGAAGCAAGGTATCTACAGCAACATTAAAGTCTTTTTCAGTCTTAAGTGCATTGTTATCAAAGAACGCACTTACTGGATTGTAAAATCGCTTTTCATCTGTTGAACTCTTTAGGACACGGGAGTTTCCATAGAAACGCTTACCCCAGTTTTCAAAGTGAACAATGGATACCCCGTTTGACCCAAGAGATTCTGCCTTTTCTAGGTCACGGGTATCTACAACCTTACCCTTTGCATTAGAAACAATGTCTGATTCTTTTAGAATTAAGTCTAATTTACTTAATGGAACCAACTGTTCGGCAACTTCAGTTGCTGGTCGTGCGCTCAAAGACGCACGGCTTACAATAGATGCGGCAGAGCCAGCAAGAATATTTGCATTATGTGACAGTCCCTGCATAAAGTAGTTCAAGTCATCTCCAGTTAAGGATGATGGGAACATATTATTTGCATGATGCGCAGTCGCAAGGGCTAGTTCAACATTTCTAACTTGCTCTACTGATACACCTTTATCTTTAGCAATCTGCTGACGAATAGCAATACGCTTGTTAATGTCAATAGATTCTGAAATATTAGGCATGCCAAGTTTTGAACGTAACAGTGCCTTAAAGCCTTCTGTGGTTTTAGAACCAGTTGTTGCTGTAGCAACCTTACCCATACGGCTACCCTTGCGTGTGAGTACATCAAAGATGTCTTTAGCAGGTGCTGTAAGCATAAACATTACACCTTCGTCAATTGCTGAACGAACACCCAAACGTGGGAACAGTGTAAAGATGGACCAAAAGTTTACAAACTCAGAACTAAACTTAGAAGAACTAGCACCCTGAGCAACAGCCATAACAAGGTTTTTCTTAGTCTTTACTTCATAGGCAGTTTGTGCAATTAATTGATAGTCAAGATTTCCAATTGCTTTAGTCTCTTGGAATGGATGAATAATACCGTTAGTCTCATAGTGCTCTATTCCATCAGCAATCTTTAAACCAGCACCTTTAACCTTGCCATTAAGTTGAGTAGGAACGTCTAGTTTTGTAACAACAGACATACCTTCTACGTCACCAAACTTGCTCTTTAAGGTTTCTGCAATTAACTCTTTACCCTTTGGGTGTCCCTCTAAACCAGCCTTTTGCATAACGGCTGTATAAACGCTACGAAGAACCTGTACTTGCTCGTCTGCGGTTGAGTTAACAAATCTATGTGTGAGCATGTCGGACAAATCTGCTGGCAAAATATTGCGAACTGTATCGTAAAATACATCAGCAGTTTCAATTGCACCATCACCAATACGAATAGAGCGACCCTGTGGGGTTCTGCTCATTGCACGGGCAGCCTTTTCTTTTAGGCTGATTCCCTTATAGAACTTTTCTAAATCTTTTACTTCAGCAGAAACATAGTTAGCCTCTTGAGGTCCTACCTTTGTAAGGGCTTCCCATGCTTTATCGCCCTCTTCTTCTGCGTACTTAGGATTTAAGAAGTCGTTAATCTTTGCACCAAAACGTGAACCAATTTGACGTTGGTTGCGTGATGTAGGAATACCATTACGGTAGTACTGCATGCCGTCAACACGGCCTGCCATCAACTTCTTGGCAGCATCTACATCTTTACCAAAGTACTTAATAGCAGACTCTGCATCTACAACACCATTACGGGCTAGTAGGTTTACCCAAGAACGATTAGCGTGCCCTGGATATTGTTCTGCAATCTCACGGTACACCTGACCTTTTGCATAATCGCCCTTAGCGTCAATATACTTTTGGACAGACTTTCCAATTTCGGTATCCCAGTGTTGGCGTACTTCTGGAAACTTATTAAATGTATCTTCAACTCCATAGCCACCGTGCTTGCGGATAGATTCAACCATAAAATCGCCGTTAGTTTTTTGCGCAGCCTTAACAAAGCGACCATAAAATGGAACCTTTGATGCAGCAGTAGCAAGTTTGCTAGTACCACCAGTTGCCCAAGATAGTGGGTCAACAACAATCTGATACATAAAGTCAATAGCACCAGAGGTTTTGCGTACGCGCCAGTCTACATCGCCCTGTTTTGTGCCAAAAACGGCACGTGCAATATCACGACCAGGACTTACCTGAGAGTACTTAACATCATCAAGTACCTTCTTGAAGCCTTCTTCATCATTGTATGCTTCTTGAATAGCAGAAAGAAGGTCTTCATCTACCTGACCATAGGAGTTAATGATTTCTCCAGGTGTTTTACCAGAAAGCAAACCTTTTGCTACTTCAACTTTTGCATTACCATGGGCTTTAATTGCTGTAGTAAGTGCACCATTGTCATAAACTCTGCGTCCATCCCACGCATCCGTAAATGTTTGCTTATTGAATAAGCCTTCACCCTGTGCAACCTGTCGAGCAACTAGGTATGGTGTATTAATAATACGATTCCATGCACCAAGAGCCTTAAATGTTCCAATAAGAGGGCTTGCTACACCAGTGGCTACAATTTTACCAACCTTTAATGCGTCATCTAAAGCATCAGGTGCTTCTTTTGTGTATTCAGCATTTGGGTATAGAAACTTAAGCATCTCTTGAACATCAGTATCTAGACTTGTAAACTCTTTACGCGCATCATCTACTTTTAATCTAGATAAACTTTTGTTTTTATCAACAGTCCAACTGTACTGTTCGATTTGATTTACTTGTTCCTTATTAAGATTAGCCTGTTTAGCAGCAGCGTAAATGTTGGGGCTTGTCTTAGCAACAATATAGTTAAGTTGTTGAGCCATTAACCCATACTTCCACTATCAACAATCATACGGTATGCAAGTTCTGCTTCACCTGTTGGGTCGTACTGAATTAACTGTTGTAGTGTAGATGCAAGTGATGCTCTTTGAGTAGGAAGATTCATGATTTCACTTCCTGGTCCTTCACCAATGTCAATGCCTGCTGTAATAGGTTCATTAGGACGCTGGGTAGGAGCCATCAACTCTGTTGGCATTTCCATCTGAACTAGTCCTGAAGTGCCCATAGCGCTTGCGCCCATGCTGTTACCAGCCATAGGTGCTGCTACTTGGTTTGAATAGGTTTCTTGTCCCTGTCCGTATGGGAGTCCTGAGACATACTTTGCACCTTGTGTTGGTCCCCCATCAGTGCGCTGAGAAAGAGCGCCAGGGCCTGATACTGGTGCTGGGCTAGACGGTGCACGGTATCCACCTTGTTCTGCCATTATTCATCTCCTTCTTCCAATTCATCATCTTCTACTGCTTCTTCGGGCTGACCAAAGGAATCTTTATTATATTCTTTAGCCAAACGCATCATGCCTTCAGCATTCCAGGGTGTCATTGCTTCTGACACTTCCGTATGCAAGTACCGCGTTCCATCATAGTCTGCCCATTCTGTAATTATTAGCCAGTTAGCGCAGATGTAGTTAGACCCATCAGGGTCTTCTTCTATTAGAACTTTTAGTGCTTGCTCTATTTTCTCCCTGAATTTCTCACTCATTTTGCGTACTGAATCTTTGTTATGATTGGTGGGCTGGTATAAATATCCCACACACAAGCAATTTCAATTGCTTTGCGGATTATCTTTTCTGCTTCTTGTGGAGTTTTTGCTTTGTCAATATCCAAAGCCTCCATAACACCCACAGCCACATCGCCACCATTACCACCGTAGTAGATACCACGAATATCACGGTCCCAAGAATAATCTTGAAAGACAGGATAAATAACTCCACGAACGCTGATAATAAAATCTGAATCCTGCGCAGCAGCATCGCCATCTTCTTTCATGTCATAGCCTGCATCTACAAATGTTTTACGCATAGCAGGAATAAACTTCTGCGTCATAAACAAATCTAAATCTTCTAACTTAGTTGGCTTAGGTGGTTTCCACCCAAACTGTAAAATGTTAGAACCACGGCTAGCACCAGAACCTGCAATGAGGTATCCGTTGTTTTCAATAATCTTGTGAGTAGCAATCGTCATAGGACGACCGCTTTCATCTGATGCTCTAGAATCGCATCCGATTACAGACCAGCCATCACCTTGATAAGCAGCAAGTGTTGTCATTGTCCCCTACCTAGTTATCTTTGAGTTACGGTTCGTGCTGAAGCGTTTGCCGCTCCACCCATTGTTAGGCTGGAGAGTAAACTTTGTAATCCTTGCGGAGGTTGAGCGCCACCTGCTGGAGCCGCGGCGGGAGCAGGGGACGGTTGCTCAACCTGAGATGCTTCCCCAGCAGGTGGTAATTCTGGAGCGAACACATCATTGATTGCGTCCTCAATCTGAGTGCCCTTCTGGCGCATACGGATAACTTCTGCAATCTTCTTAACGATTGTAGTTGGGTCTCCGCCATTAGCAATAAGTTGTGGAATAGCCTGTGCTGAAGCATTCAAAGATGAGATAAGCGCATTGCGCATTTCTTCTACTTCAATCTTTTCTTGCTCCTGAGTTACGTTAACTCCAAATGGCAATTCACGCTGTGCTAGGTCCTTGGAGATTAACTTACCGCCAAGAGCCTGCAACATAAAGATAAGTCCCTGCGCTGGGTTTAGACCAGCCAACATTCCATAACGGACATCAGCAGAGTAGTCTCCCTTGATATCCTTTGATGGTAGATACTCAATTGCATACGGTGAACCAGAATCAATACCACGAATAGACTTTGTTTCGTTAAAGATTTTCTCGTCTACTTCAAAGCATAGTGAGATTACAGACTTAAGTGCAGATGCAAAGATAGCCTGCGCTGACTTAACCTGTGTATCAAATCCACCCATAAGGGCTTGAACGCCTTGACCAGTAATGATTGAAGCATCAACATTACCAGTACGTGATTCTGGATAGCGTGTACCTGTGCGTAGTTCGTTCTGTAGAACTGCTTGCTCATTAAACAATGAACCAGATACTGGTAGTTCAACTCGGCGAACACCTGCTGGGTTCTTGGTACGGATAACTCCGTCACCACCAAATTGAAACTCGTTCACATCGTCAGGAACAATAAGTGGTGACTGAACGGCCTTCTCTGTTGCTTCCATTGCAAGTAATGCAAAACGATTGCGAAGCAACTGAATACCGAGAACATCATCAAACTGTCCACGCATCTCACCATCAAC
>JACCED011340580.1_pt1 | contig 20547 bp, 20 predicted proteins | sample 7455021 | NCBI WGS metagenome assembly JACCED01 (sample SAMN15323456, study PRJNA562643) | freshwater metagenome | isolation source: river surface water | place: USA:Blue River Watershed | collected 2017-08-19
CGTGACGATAACCAGTCACAAAAATATTGGAAGGTCGTAAATTTTGTGACGGTAAATCGGTCCTAAAATACCGAGTTTTATAATCTAAACCGTATTTAGTCGATACCATGGAAAAACAAACCAATAGTTTGGTCTTCGACTTTAGAATAAATTTTTCCATGGTATCGACTAAATACGGTTTAGATTATAAAACTCGGTATTTTAGGACCGATTTACCGTCACAAAATTTACGACCTTCCAATATTTTTGTGACTGGTTATCGTCACGTTTTTTTATAGGCTAAAACATGACGATAAAAATAAAACTCAAAAATTACAAAAATATTTACACCATAATCCGTCATAATTTATTTTATATTCTACAATATATTATTTATTACTGAACCAACCAAAAATATTTTTATTACACACAAATTTACACCATATATCGATACAAAATTTATACACATACTGCACACATAATTTATCATAATTTATTATACTATTTTATCATATCATCTATATACACACTACCATGTTTCATAACATAAACCTACCTAAACTCATACAAAATCAAATGAAATCTTTTTCATTTATTGTTTTTATTATAACATTTGCACTAATATTCGAAAATAGTAATTACAACATAATTCCCCTAAATATTCTTGTATTATTAGGAAGTATTCTACTGTTTCATTATTATCCGAATTATTATGAGATTGTACATCTGAGAGAACCAAAACTCACGCCTTTATTGGCGTCAATCGATTTCGTACTTCATTATCTACCTTTGATTTACATAATCATGTTTAAGGTCTTCAATAAAACAGAAATCAACTATCCATTATGTTTCGCGATTCCAATGTCATATATTCTTTTATTTCATTCGGATATATTAGACATATATTTCAATTATAACCAGTATTTCTCCTAAATCTCTCGACCTCGACAATTTATAAAGTTGCATACTCTGAGAGATTTCAAGCAAAAAACACAACCCGGCACCAACCGCACCAAACTTACTCGCATTATTATCAGTCAATTCTCACCGAAGGTTAAATTATACTGCAATATATCGAGAGATTGGGTGCAACACAAACAACAAATATTCTTAAATCTCTCAAACTTATACGTTCAATCTTACGACTAAGAGAGATTTCTATAATAAAAACTCAACCTGCCAAAATATTATATCACACACACACACACATACTATTATTCTCTCAAACATGTTCGTTTCAATCTATAGAATACGAGAGAATTCATGATGATGAAGCAAATATGCCCCCACCATATTATATAAATATAATAAATCTCTCACCACATCCGAGAGATTTAATCAATAAAACATACATCTGCATCTCCACACAATAGTTCTCACAGTCATTGTTCAATATTATACCGACGGTAGATATTGAACGCTATATTTCGAGAGATTATTTGTGCCAAATAGATAAACATTGCTAGATGTTATGCTTAATAGTTCTGACCATCGCCATGTCGATTATCATAATAAAAACAAACGTCATCGACATAAACGCTATTCGTATGCTCTAAAGCTCTCAACCAACAATCATAATCTTCTCCAGGTGGACTTATAGTTCTAAAATTATTTATCTTATCTAATACTGATTTTTCAAGTACTACCGAACTACATATCATGCAATTATGTATTTTTAATAATTCTAAATTCCATATATTCGGAAATCCATTTGCTAACAAATCACTCCCCTTACTTTTATGAATATCTTGCAAAACATTATAATGAGCTTCGGCATTATATTTAACATATGATTGTGTAGGATTAAATACACCACTTCCATATAATCCATCAGTTGAAGACATTTTGCATCCAGTTTCATTCATTGCATTAATTTGAAGAGTTAGTTTGTTTGGAAACCATATATCATCGTCATCACAAAAAGCAACATACTTACCAGACGCATTTTCTATACCTTTATTTCTAACAAAAGCAGCACATGAATAACCAAATATTTTCCTACTATTTGTTTCTAAATGTATTATTTTTATATTATTCGCTTCCCAATCGTACTCATAATATTCATTTTGGGTTGATTTGTCATTAATTACAATAATCTCTATGTTTGTATATGTTTGGTCTTTTACAGATTGTATTGTATTCAATAAGTAGTTAAATCTATTATATGTTGGAATTATTACACTTACTTTATCCATGTTGTTTTAAATAAATATATTTTAAATTAATTTATTCCGCACCATTGTGTATGAAAATGAAAACCATTGTTTATTCACATAACACATACTCCGAATGATTTCAAGCAAAAAAATACAACCCAGCACCAACCGCACCAAACTTACTCGCATTATTATCAGTCAATTCTTACCGAAGGTATATTATACTGCAATATCTCGAGAGATTGGGTGCCATACTAAGACATATAACAAAAAACACCATCATTCAAACATGTTAAAACAATTACTAGATAATTCTCTCAACACTTCATAGTTTCAATTATACCAACTACGAGAGAATGATAATTCATCACACCCATCATTATACACTATTCCACAAATACTTAATAAAGATTAAAATTGAAGACAAACCATAGATAAATTAATTAAGTTATTCCGTCTGCAATATACATGTCACTGCAAGCAGAACCTACGAAAAAAACACGCGTCATCAAAGTAAAAAGCAAACAACCAACCACCCCACCCGAAGCTACTATCCCACCACTCAAACCACTTATCAAATGGAGCGGCGGTAAAGGCGACGAAATCAAAGAGATTTTACCGTACTTACCCTCATCATACTCAACTTATATCGAACCATTCATTGGAGGAGGTGCTTTATACTTTCACCTAGCACCTCAAAACGCCGTCATCAGCGATGTTCATACCGAATTAATCGATTTATACCAAAGCATATCCAATGGACATGCAGATGAAATCTACCAATTTATGACCAAAACACCCAATGATGAACCTACCTACTATAAAGTACGCGACGAAATGACTGTTGAAACACCTCTCGACAACGCAAAACGATTTTATTATCAACGCAAAACCTGTTTCAGAGGCATGCTTCGTTACAACAAACACGGCAAATTCAATATCCCCTTCGGACGCTATAAAACCATTAATTTCGAAGACCTGAAAAATCCACACTACAAATCTCTCCTTTCACGAACCACCGTTCTCTGTTCAGGGTTTGACACAGTATTTCGGGATTATAATAACGCAGATAATTTCATGTTTTTAGATCCACCATACGACAGCGAATTCACTGACTATGGATACTGCAAATTCGGAAAATCCGAACACGAAACTCTCGCAAAACTATTCAAAGAAACCAAAATTAAATGTCTCATGGTCATCGGCAAAACCAAATTCATTGAAGAACTATACTCCGGCTACATCGTCGGCGAATACGCCAAAAATTACCGGTTCAAACTCTACGACGGACGTGTCGGTGATGAAATTAACACAAAACATCTTGTAATAAAAAATTATTGAAGTTGCTTTCAATTCGTTTATTCCGACGCCCCTGTCGTAAGCAACCTCAATTGCTCCTGCGTTATTCCTGTCTTCCTGAACCTCTCTTGCAACAGTTCGATGGTCCTCGTTTGCCTTTTTTTTTCGATTTCTTCAGTTGAAATACCATATTCCTCCGTCAAATAGCCCTTCGTATTGAAAACCGGAATTCCGTTCGCCTCCAAATACTTGTATTTTGACATTTTGCTGTCCTTGCAATCATACTCGTCCTTCAGAATTGCATAGGTCACGGCATACCCCGGGTACGCATGCTCAATTGACGCCTTGTAAAGCTGATATTCTTTGCACAGCGATTCAGGACTTTCCGTGTTGTTGAACGACTTACCTTTTGAATTGTAAGCACGAATTACCTTCTTCTCGTCATCCTTGCAGAAAATGTCGACCTTGTGGTTTTTTCTAGCTCCCTTCTTTTCTTCGTCATGCAGCAAAAGAACTGCATGCCCATTTTCAACCATCGCGTATCGCCCAGTCTCTCGAATTACCTCGTAAATCAACTTCTCCCATACATTCCCTTCCTGGATTTTTGCTCCCTGAAACACTCCAACCAATTCTTGAAACATCGCATATTGTTCGGCCGCCATACTTTATAAAATCACTTGTCGAGAGTCTGGGATATAACATTTAACATTTATATGTTTCAATTTTTTTAATTATGAATATATTTACCATTATCTTACTACTTATCTTTCGTATATGCACCATCCAGTATCCGTTCATACGGATAAATCTCTCGTAATATTTCGGCCGAATAATTGTAAATCAATACTATCCATAATATCGGCGCAATTTTTCTAGTCACATAACTATCTAAACGTAAAATATATGCAATTATCCATCCTAGCAAAAATGCAATAATGTCGCCAATATGATTTTCCTTTGTTTCTAACACTCGCCCATTCGGTGCAACACCTTTCTCCGTCCTCTCTATCATATAATGTATTCCGTTGGCAATTATGAAGTTTGTTCCTAACGGAATATTACTGTATTGTATCATCGTATAAGACAACATACCGCCACAAAAATGACCTATCGTGTCATAATCTACGTATTTTATTCCCATTTATTATCGTATAATATATGTAAATATACTAACCAAAATGAAAATGGACCTCCATACCGGCGACCTTATTTTATGCGATGACCTTGAATACAAAGATTGGGGATTATTCAGCTGGTTCATCAAGTTCATGACGCGAAGCGATTTCTCTCATATCGGAATGATTGTAATTGACCCCGATTTCACAGACCCACCTATGAAAGGAACATATGTATGGATGTCAGGCACATCAAATGTACCTGATTCAGAAGACAATAAAGTCAAATTCGGCGTACAATTTGTACCTTACCATGAATATGTGAATACATACGGCGGCAAATTATATATTCGTAAATTACATTGTTGGAAATATTATGAACTCTTCACCACCGAGAGATTAAAGAAAATACATCATGTAGTCTATGATAAACCATATGATATCGTTTTAACCGACTGGATTGAAGCATACTGTAAAAAAGACCCACACCCTCAGAAAACATCTAGGTTTGTATGTAGCGCATTTATCGGTTATATTTATACACAGCTCTCGCTTCTCCCACCTGACACGGATTGGAGTATTCTTTATCCTGGCTACTTCTCAAGCGAGAACCCTACTTTGCAACTTCAGCATGAGGCATACCTTTCCCCTGAAGAACTTATTCACGTTCGCGAACACTCATCGAGATGACACCTTTTTTGATGATGTAGGTTTAATCACGGTATTTACGGAAATAACAACCTGATTTTGTGAAGATTGTTGTATATTCGCGGCTTGCTCTTCGAGAGATTTCACTTTTTGATTTCTTGCATAATTATTCTTGAAATATTGTATCGTTGTTCCATATTCCAAGTAATACTTGCTTCGTTGGCCAATAACATTACGGTCCTTTTCCAGCGTATCATAATCAATAATATCCGTGGATGTTTTCGGTTTAATACGTGCCGAACTTGCACTTACTTCATCAGATTTTGCGGACATTTCTATATCTTCACCTGGAAAATGAGTTTCAAAATCCGAGAGAATTGCATCTATTGACTTTTGTGCCGACTTCCGTAATCTCTCTGCATTATCTAAATTGGACTGCTCTCGTTTGTAATCCGCGAGGAGTAACGTGCGGAATGCGGCCGTGGCAGCAGTAACGGCGCCAGAACCACCCTCTTCGAGAGATTGAGACAACGGTCCTGTACAACCACGCGACATCTCTACAATCATATCCAATAATGTAAATACATAAGCTATGTTATTTCTCTCGAACGATGAAACATAAACCAGGATTTTTTGCTGGATTTTATTGATTTCAAAACGCTTCTTGCATGATATATTGCCGTTGGCCAACATGATGCCACCAATCGCATTTGTTTCCTTACGCTGGACATCTCGTTCAAAATCTGCCGTATTCACAACTGGATTAGTCGGGAGGTTGTTCTTAGTATCTAATAATATTACTACATTCGTATCCTTATGACGAAAATGAAAGTCTGTCTTTTCACTTAGAACTGACCCCACATGGGTTATTTGCCATACCGAATTAAGATACTGGTCGTTATAATCCAACAACTTCGGATATAATTCTTCTTCATAATTCTTTCCCTTCGATTTATCCTCATACAAACTATAATACCACTTATTCTTTACTTCAAGCTCGGCAATTTTCTTATTCAGATGCTCCGTCTTCGCAGCAACTTGACGCTCTGTATCAGATTGGAACGTCGAGAGAATTTTATCAATACGCTGTCGTTCGGCAGCAAGCTGTTGCTTATATTCTGCGAGTTTTGTTTCTCCTTTTTTATACTCCTCTTCACGGGTTTCAAACACGCGCTTCGAGAGATTTTCGACCTGTTGCTTCAATTGATTGTATTCGTATTCCTTACTCCAAGAGACATCGGTAGTGGCCGCTATATGTCTCTCGTGATAATGCTCGAGAGATTTATCATAAATAAAGCAACCCAACTCAATTATATGTTGTTGTGTTGCTTCGTCATATTCTGCGAATGCAGCGGCGCCACTAGCACTTGACATCGTTATATACATTCACACATTAGGTTTATGTATGTTATTTGTCAATGATAACCTCCTTCGCTACTAATTTAATCACCTTGGCAATATTCTTTTCGTCGCCGTCCAAGACCGCGCGTGACATATTGATGTACTGCGCATTTTCTTTCGTAGAACTATTCTCACATCTAGGGTTCTGTTTTGCCCATTCATTTACTAGTACAATGTTTTTGTGTTCTACTACTCTTACTGCATTTGTAATTTTGGTATTCTGCGGGTCTTCGCGCTGCCATTTATCATCATCCTTTACATAAAGCGTCTCTCGTTTCGCATCACTACAATGAATTGGACGTTTGCATACATCCGTTTCTCTCAAACTATCAATAAAGAGTTTGGACATTCCTTCGACATAACCTAAACGCCCAAAATCATCCAAATCACTTACTTTCAAATGGATTGAACTCGCGAAATCGGTAATGTTCATCGCATCTTTACACTTCTCATTCAAGAAAAATTGCAGATTGAATGTGTTATTGTTCGTATTATGACTGTTAGTAGCCGTAGTATAATTATTACTATTCGTATAATTTGATGGTGGAGCTGCCGCCGCACATACCGCCGCCGCCGACGACGCTATCGACTGCTGCTGATTGCATATCATTTCTATGATTTTATGCTGAAATTCTTGGTTGTTTTTCAATAAATCCATCATCATTGCCTTTAGTTCTTGGTCCGTTGTTATACCCACAGACGGTGGAGGGGGCACTACAGGCGCTGGCACAGATGCCAGTGTAGGTGATACAACACCCTGGCATGTTTTTCGGTGCTTCCATAACCCACTCTTACTATAGTACTTCTGGTTACACTTATCACAGTATTTATATATCCGTTCATCAAACATAAAGGCATGATTAACCGTTGACACACTTGGAATGCATGTGGTGGGTAAAGATGCAGAATTTACATTGGTATGGTGTGGGGTAATTGGTTCGCTCGTAGGCATTACTACATGATGCGGGGTCGCTTTTACCCTATTCGCGTGCTTTTTGGATAAAGTGTGCCGACGGTAGTCCTTTTTGTTATCAGAAACAAAGCGACATAAATCACAACGATATAAGTAATTGTGACTGTAGTTCGCTAAATAGCCCATCATGTTTCCTAAAATACCCCTCGAAAATAGGGCGCGGGGCTTAACGCGGGGGTGCGAAAAAAATTACAGTAAGGAAAAAATATACTAAAATATGAAAATGAGAGCATTATGGTCTAAATTGCAATTTCAACGTTTTTCTCATTTTAAAACCTACCCGTTTGGCGAAAAAGGACATTTTTAAAAATGTCCAAAATCCATTTTGCGCTAGCCGTTTTAAACATATTATATTTCAAATACCGATATTTTTAATTACGAATATATAAAGCATCGCCCCAACCATATTGTGTTATATTTGTTAATACTCTCTTAAAATTATATTGGAGTAAAAATGTATCAATATCGGTAATTAATCCACAATCTTTATATAATTCTTTTTCATTGACTTCTAAATATATTGCTTTTGCATATTTGATAGATTGAGTAGCACCTTTTAATGCCATAAGTTCTGCTCCTTGAATATCAAAATTCCAAAAATTGTATTTAGATGCGTCGATATTATTTCTTTCAAAAAAAGTATCAATCGTAATACTTTTGAGATGAACTTTATCTACATATACAACCCATGGGTGTTCTTTCGAATGAGTACCAAATTCTAATACACTTGATGATTGAACGTTATTTGACACATTAAATATGATTTCTTCGTCGTCTTTGTCTGTTATTACAGCATTATATACATTTGGTATTCCTCTTTTTGTTGCTTCATTAACCTTTGAATTGATCGCGTCAATCCATATAACATCTTCTGGTTTTAATCCAATTAGTTTATAAAAGGGCATTTCTTCACACTCATGAGCACCTATATGAAAACTACCAACAATACGTATATTGTTTTCTAGTAAAACCTTTACAATATCTTCAAATGTAATAAGCATTATAATAATTTTAATACATATTATAATATTCTATTTAATACGAATAAATATTCGTAATTGTAAAATGTCCAATTATGTAAAAAAGTTTTCTTCACTATTATTCCATTTTCACTATTTTCACTAATATCCATCTCTCAAGGCCTTCCCTACCGGAAATCGCGGCTTCCCCTCTTCTGTGAGCTCCTGATATACAACCGTAAGGTTCTTACCAACATACTTTTTCGCATGATTGAACCATTCACGCCTTTGCTCCATTGTTCCACGCGGACGAACCGTGAATTCTTTGCCATCGGCCGTCTCACACAACCAAATCACTGCACCTGCATCTCGTCCTTCACCTTGCGTATAACCAATGATAAGATACTCGTCCTCCAAGAACTCCTTGTATTTCTGAAGGTCATTGCTTCGGTAGTTCGCACGATATTCACCAGCTGCGTTTCGCAACATGATGCCTTCGTACCCCGACTCCACAAACTCTGCAAATAACCTTCTGAAATCCGCCAATTCCGCAACCTTTTCTGTACGAACAAGAACAACCACCGCCGCCGCATCCGTATCGCTTCGCAGAACCCTTCCTAACGACGCAGTATGTGTATCGTTTGCGACACACGCACAACGCCGAACTGCGCCAGCAAGAACACCCATTCTCTCCGAGTATGGCATATCATGACGTGAATGGTCGTAGATATCATAAACATGATACTTTACCTTTTTTAAACGTTCAGTATCGGATACTGTGATTTTCTTCTTTTTAATGAGACCAGCGAGTTCTTCAAACGGCATTTGGTCAGTATATAACTCCCCATCTATCACGATAGTTGGATGTTGCGAGAGATAAGGGCGTAACGCTGCCTCGATATGCGGAAGACCAGTAAAGAGTGCACCAGTACGCGATTGCAGTGCGATAGTTGCATCATTTCCACTGCGGGTCATATACGAGACACAACGCAGCCCATCCAACTTTGGTTGCACGAAACACGGAAATTTGATGACTTTCTTCTTTTTATTCGTAGAGCCCACCACCGAATCAGCCGGATTAAATGTTTGCGCGAGCATTGGAAGGAATGGCCGTCCGACAGCACTTTCGCCGCCTTCGGCATCATCATAAGAATAGTCATTTCCAGAAATGTCGCCATAACCTTCACCACAATCGGCCGGTTTCGTCTCAGTATATCCTTCCTTCTCTTTCTTGTCCGTCCACTTACGCCTGGTTTCTGAAATACACTGTTCGAGAGGCGTGGTCTCATTGGAACGACCGATATTTTTACCGGCTTCACAATCACGATACGCTACCTGCTGCTTTCCATTGATATATCCATGCGTAATCCGCGATGCAACCGCAACCCCGCCACCAGTGTTGGATTTAGAAGAATTCACAAGAACGGCAGCAGTCCATACTTTTATTTTCCCGTTCTTGTCCTGCGCATATAGCTTTGGAAATGAATGGGCAACCGTGTAGTGAGCATAATCCATTATATAATATCGACGAGTGAATTCGATGTCATACTTATTGTACAATACACGTTGAATAAAATCAATTTTATCAACTAGTCAAAACATGCTGGGTCAATTCTAGCAACAATCGAACGCAATATTTGATTTTCTTTTGTTAGTTTGTTATTATTTTGAATGAGCGAGAGAATTAGATAGGTCATCTTCTCAAGTGTAATATCATGCTCCTCCTCCGGACTTACTTCCTCTGGCGGAGTTTCAATTATCGAAATGGTGCGCGTTGGATGATTATATACAGTTGTTCCATTCGCATTTACACTCGTGCTAATTCCGGTCAAAGGACCTCCACCAGGAGCAGGCTCATCACTTGTCACAATTATACGACCTTTACAGTACTCATTTGCAGCTGCAGTAACCGCACGAACCACTTCTTGTGTCTCCTCTGAACGCTTAACATATTTAATATTAAATGATGCATTATGCTCTTCATTTCCAATATTTGACGAATTATTATTTGTAATTGTTGAATTAGATGGTGCTGACGCTACCGAAGCAGCCGCATCCGCCATTGCCTTCTTATTCCTTTCTTCTTGTTGCGACTTAAGAATTGAAATCAACCGCGCCTGCTTTCGTTGCTCCAATTGTTCTAGGTCCTCTTTTGTAAAATTTGCAGTCGGTTTAAAACTAGTGAGTGGTATTGTAAAAAACGGACTTTTTGTAATATCATCGATGTTCGTTGCAGATGTTCCCTCCACTCCTCCTCCTCCACCGCCTCCCACATGCACCGCCGCCGAAGCTGCCACAGTTACTTCTCCGCCGCTACCACCCCCACAACGTTTTGTATGATTATTCAACCCACCGGGATATTTATATGTTTTTCCGCATGTTGTACATGAATACATTGTTTATTCATGTATATTCAATTCATTCTATATTCATTTTATAACTGGCATAAGCTGTGCCACTAATACCTGTATTGTCTCTTGTTGTTTCTGTAGCAACACCATCATCTCTCGATTTTGACGTAATAACTCCGAAAAGTCGGATATCGACGGCGATATTTCATCTTTATGATTAATACTACCCCCTCCGCCACATTTGAGAAGATGCGCATTATACCAACCTTCATGCCGATATACCTTATTACAATTATCACAAACATATTCTGGTTCTTTTGCACATACAACACATATCAAAAGAACAAACAATATGTAATACGCTTGTAAATGCTCATTATCGTTTTGTTGGGCTGGTTGGATGATATTTTCCATACCAAAGCATTATTACATGTTATACCATAATTTATTCTTATATTCATTATGACGAAATGATATGACATAAAAATATATCAAGAGAGAATATAATTAACATGATGGAGCATCCATATAGGGTTCATTCCTCCATTGGTTTCGGTTTTTTACAATTATTATTTATTTCTTCCATTGCATACCCAAGCCCGCCGCCACCAGTTTATCATAATATCGCAGTAATGCGTCTCATGGCTACTGTATATTTTACAATATTTCAAGATAAACCATTTTACCTCAAACTAGAATGTCTTACAATTTTAATCGAAGCCATAAGCGATGCATTATATGTTCGATACATCATTAAAGATTATACGTATATATTCGGGGTTCTAGATATCTGCAGTAATTTACTTTTTTTCATATTTGTAGTAATATCACTAAAAAATGGAAATGATACAGAAACAGAAACAAAAGAAATCAGACAAAAATTAGATGATATTCGTAAAACATGCATAAGTTGTTGTTTTGGATTGAGCCCTTCAGAAAAAACACATGAAGACCCCCTTCGAAATCTTGAAAGACCAGAGCACCATACAACAAACCCTCGAACGAATAACCACTTATATAAATCAATACCAAGCGAGGATTATCGAAAAAATACAAACCATCATAATCACGCCAACCAAGATGACAAAGCACCTGTATATACATTTGGCGGACGTCAAGCATTTAAACCCAGTTTTTATAGCTCATCATGGGGGCGCGAATATATACAGGCGAGTGTTGAACGAGAGTTTGATAAGATAGATAAACATTATACCGAATTAGGCGATGTAGGTATGATTTCCGGCACAGACGGAACCACGCAATATATACGATTTGACGAACATAATTATGGTTCGTCAGCAAGCGACGTCGGGATTAGTAATTACGCTAGCATATTCGTAACACCCTACTTCACCAAAGATGGAACACAAATAACAGGATGCACAAATATTGATAAAATAGGCGTTTGTTTATTCATATATAACATAATTCAGTTCATATATCAATTGATGATATATTCAAGTATCATTGTAAGTTGCAGAGAACATAATCTGATACCGAATAATTCAACCACATTTCAGATTGAAAATTGGTTATGCTGATTGGAAAACAAGGTTAAAATACCAATGTTTTATACTTGTAAAATAAATATGCAGAGAGAGCAAAAAGTGTTCCTCCCCAAGTAGTATCGACAAGCGCGGTTACTGGACTCCAATTACGCAAAATCGCAAGGGTCGTCGTTTCATAAACGCCATAAACCAGAATACCAAGGAAAAAAGCCGATTTTACTCCATCCTCGAGACGCATCGTTTGAATTGCCGCTGCCGCAGACGTTGCATTCGGTACGATAATATGACGAAGAACGAAATAATATAATCCGACGACAATTAAAATATAACATATAGCTGCGCTTGGTATATATACTTTCATATCAGTACCTTGAACAAGCATAACCTGACGCGCAAAGAAATCCTTTGCGAGATACAAGAATACAAAGTCCAAGGCCAAGATGATAACGGCCAAAACAAGTAAATCAGTGAGAGACATAGTTCGTATATATAATAGATTATTATTTATTCGAAAGAGAAGCAGAAACTGCGCTAGTTTCACCACTTTTATCCATAAAATAATCAGTAATATACGTTTTATCTAATAAGTCATCTAAATATTGATATGTATTCGTATAAGTATTACGGTCTTTATATACCTGATGCATGTGGTTCGTATGATGCGCCTGGTTCGAATGATGAGTTGTAACTTTATCCAATAATTTAAATTTCATTATTGTCTTTGTTATATACATATAGATAAATATGACACGCAAAACGATACAAAAGAAGCGCGTACCAGAAAGACAATCATCTAGAATAAAAACACGAAAAACACAACAACGACGACGAGAACGACGACCACTAAATGAAGAAACTATCCCTATCTCTATCCCTAAAACTAAACCCAAAGTCGTTCCAGAGCCAGAATTTTCCGGCAATGTAAAAAGTCATCGTTTTATTTCAAGTATGATATTCGACGGAGATAAGCTGATAACACAAACACAAAAAGACAACGAACCAGTGAAACGGCACGAATATACAAAGGAAGATTTGGAGAGAGAATTACCTATTGGTAAAGAACTGGTCGATAATTATTTAGATGGAGTAATACCACAGGAAATTCAACAAGACGAACATAAAATGCCAGTTCTTACGAATGTTTTGATAAGTCCAGTCGATTTAGGACTAATGCCACCAAAGGTTACTACAGAAAGAAATGATAATCGGGTTAAACCGAGAGAACATCGATTGCAACAATTACTAGAGCAATATAAACGAAAAAAAACACTACGGCGACCACGTAATAGAAGTAGAGACAATGAACTTTTACAGTTAATTATAAATGAGGAAGATGACAACTACGACGATTATGACGACATCGACGGACCAAATACACGAAAACGACACAAAGTAAAGCAGCACAATCTATTTGATTTGAACTGAAATATGCGTGTATTCATGTTATTTTATTTTTTGATAGTTATTATATAACACGCAACTAGTAAAGCGTCGTATATAATAAGTATGTCTAACAATAATTGGAAAAGAATAGGCGGGTTTTCCCGAACAGGAACACAAAATTATGTTAGAACAAATGACGCAGCGATGGGCGGTACAACATTTGGAGGTTCAACAGATATGTCATATAATACAGGAAATACAACACATCGTATTGGCAATAATGCAGGTGTCATATTTATAAATGGAGACATCGATATGTCAGGCGGTTCGGGGGTCGCTGCACCGATTAATCGTGTTCGAAATGTTCGCGACCCTCTGGAAAATCAAGATGTTGCTACCAAATATTACGTGGATAGAACGGTTGCAGCTATAACGAAACAATTAGATATAAGTATGGGACCAATGGGACCGATGGGACCACCGGGTATTGGCATTCAAGGCGACAATGGGGTCGATGGTGCAACAGGACCAACCGGAAGCACCGGACCTCGTGGCCCCAAAGGTGATACAGCAGGTGTTCTTGGACCTACCGGTGCGAATGGTGCTATAGGACCCACTGGTTCAAGCGGCACAGCTGGAGCAACCGGACCGATTGGACCAATTGGCGAAAAAGGCGAACAAGGTTCACAAGGCGCACAAGGAATTCAGGGGTCAAATGGTACGATATTATGGCTGAACCCTGACGGTGATAGCATAACAAATGAACTGATTACTGATTCATATATGCTTTCGACTGTACCGATACAATCAAAATTGATAACGCTGGGACCAATTTCTGCAAGTGCAACATACGGTAATGTAAATAAAACGATACCGGTAACTCGTTTTTGGAATACAGCATTAAAAGTATCGACTTTAGCGGTTGTTCCAAGCGGCGTGTGGGTTTTAAATTTATATGCTGCAGTTCCATCTAACTCGGACGCCAATCAAATCTCGTTATATGCTGCAGTTTTCATGATTACTGGAACTTCAAGCCAGCCATCACCAGACAGTTTAATTATTGAAACCAAAGAAGGAGGCGATTCGGGTTATTATCCACCGCGTGCAAAGTATTTACCCGACCACATTAAATACATAGGACGAAGCTGGGAAACAAGCAATCCGCCGACAAATGTAGAAAATAAACTTGATAATACAACCGGCAAAGAAGTTACAAGTACAGCGAAGTTGTTATACAAATTAGAAATGCCAGTTGATTTTGTTGCTCTAAAAAATGCAAATGGAACGTCTGATAACGTATATGTACAATTACAAATTTATGCAAAGAATACACTAAAGGCAAATCAAACTGCAAATGTATTATTATATTATCAAACAAACCTGTCAACTACCGAATCAACATATTCTTATCTACAGACAACATTTGGTGCGGTAGGAGACATTGGTCCACAAGGACCGACTGGTCCGATAGGAAACGCAGGAGCAGCAGGACAGCAGGGTCCGGCCGGACCCGTTGGTTCAACGGGTGTCGGAGGACCAACCGGTAATACTGGACCGCTCGGCCCTCGAGGTCTTCAAGGACCTCCTGGACCAGTTGGACCTGCCGGACAATCCAACTCTTTTGGACCGCAATACGCAGTGCAATATAGGTCAAACACCGCACTAACCGATACAGACCCGAGCGGAAGTTTCGCTGGAACAAAAAATTTTCGTTATGATGCAAATGGATATGCGACTAATTTATCTGACGCAAGTATGGGAACTGTCGTGATGAATGACCTAGCATGCCGTTCGATACATTCATCATTTTACGTAGAAGATCCGTCGATTACGGGAAGTAATACACGTCCTCGCACATTTATAAAAGGTGGAGAAAACCAAGGAGGGGGTGGATATGTTGTGATTGCTTCTGGTAAAAATACATCAGGTGATGGTGGAACGACGAACTCGCCTGCAACTGCCCAAGATATCACCCACGGAATTAAGCTTATTCATAACATAGATGCCAATCCACCCACTGCAACATTGAACTTACACAATAATAATGATAAATTGACCTCGACGATAGGCATGAAATTCAATATTACGAATGGAGATATTACAGCAGCACAAGATAAGTTTTGTCTTATAAGCTCAAGTGGGGCAGTTGGAATAGGTGGTATGACAACTAGCGAATTGACTGCCGTTGCCCAGAGTAGTCTAAATCGAAAGCTTCATGTTACTGGAAACGTCATGATTGGACGAAATCCGGTTGTCACACCAAATATAGACCCATTATCCGCCATGATTATGTTAAATCGACCAACAGCTACGCCAACAACGACAGAACATCCAGGTTTATATCATCGAGAAGTTAGCGGAAGCACTTCAACGACACTTGGACTACAAGATTCACCAGGCGGATTAGGAATAACATCCCCAAATTTTATAACGTTCCAGACAGGAACACCAACACAAAATAATTCAATCGTAATTAATCAATTAGGCAATGTATCCTTATTAGGACGCACAAATCTACACGGAGGAGTTTGTATTGGTACAAAATATGACGATACTTCAACACATGCATCGGTGAAATCGACATTAGATATAAGTGGTACAGCACACGTAAGTAGCGCATCAACCACATACACTGACAACCCAAGAATTAAATTAATATCAAATTCAATAAACGTCAATAGTGCTATTCCAACTACATCTCAAAGTGCGAACGAAATTCGTGGTGTAAATGCACAAAATAATTCAGGCTTTCTTCGTTTATCTGGACAAGCTCCTGATAAAAGCTGTATCGATTTAACCGGAGACAACACATTATCAGCAACTTATAATAATTCAATTCGTTTTATCACTAACACTGCGGAGCGGATGATTATTAATTCAAGTGGAAATGTTGGTATTGGAACATCAGCGCCATCAGTCAAATTAGAAGTATCAGGCGCAGCCAAGATAACAGGAGATTTGAGTATAGGTACCAATGCGGAGCGGATGATTATTAATTCAAGTGGAAATGTCGGTATCGGGACATCCACGCCGTCAGTAAAATTAGAAGTATCAGGCGCAGCCAAGATAACAGGAGAATTGAGTATAGGTACAGCCAAGATAACAGGAGATTTGAATATGAGTTCAACCGGACGGATTAATAATTTAGTTAACCCTTCTGCTAATCAAGATGCCGCAACCAAATCGTATGTTGATAGTATAATTAGTTATACCGGTTCGGGTTCGCTATTTCCCACTGTGGAGAGGAATGACACTACAAATAGTACACATTACCTTACATTTATTAATTCAGGTGATTTGCCATCATCTGACGGTGCCAACAAACGAGTGTTATTAAGAAGCGATAACAATCTTTATTATAATCCCAACTCAAATACATTGTATGCAGGAACGTTTAATGGAACTGCCACATACGCAAGTAATGCGGGTAGTGCATCTAGTGCATCTAGTGCATCTAGCGCTTCATACGCTTCAACCGTATCAATCAATGATACAGGTTACTGGGACAATGCGATGGATATTACAGTCAGATATGGTGATTCTTATATATATGCATCTAAATCTGGAAGAAGGTTTGTTTTTAATCCCAGTTCAGGTTTTGTTGGCATAAATACAACATCACCGAATTACCCGTTACACATTGATAATTTATATATTTATCGTGCATGGACCGCAAATCCTGGGTCAGCATATTTAGTTTATTACGATAGTTATCGACAAGGCGATGCAATGTGGTATACAGCATTATATGCAGATTATTATATTGTAACAAATCGCGGTTTTGGTGTAAATTCAGATAAACGAGTAAAATATAATATAAGAGATCTAGACGACAATGAAGCACTAGAAGATTTACGTCAATTAAAACCGTGTAAATTTCGAAAATATGATACCGCATATAAAAAAGAGGAATATGGATTTATTGCACAAGAAGTAAAAGAAGTAATACCTGATGCCGTTTTTACAAATACCAATTATATATACAATTTCAACTGTTATTGTAATATTAAAAAAATATCAGAGGATGCGAGTAATAATATATATCTTATTAATTATTTGAAACCATGCGAGTGTAATCATTTAGGTCTAGAAATTAATGGAGATATTGGTACAAAATTCATTTTTGAAGCGTATCACGATATATGCGGAAATGAGTATAAAACACATGATGGTAAGCCCGCTACCGACGAGTTAGGTAATCAAAATTTTAAAATAAGAATTGTATCACTTAAAACTAAATCAAAACTTGATTGTTCTGTAACTAAAATAATAGATGATTACTCTTTCATAGTAACTATAAAAAATACAGAAATGGTTGAAGACGATATCTATTATATAATGGGGCAACAGGTTGATGATTTTAATGTATTAAATAATGATGCTATTTGGTGTATAGCAACGTCCGCCCTTCAAGAAGTCGACCGACAACAACAAGCAGATAAATCGAGAATTGCAGAATTGGAAGCTAAAGTTGCCGAACAACAATATCTCATTAACGATATTCTCGAGAGATTGAAGAAGATAGGAGCGTAGATGATAATGTGTTTAAAGCCGCCACGCTTTCATATCCTTCCATAATTTTGCACGGACCCGTGACAGTATCGTGTCGTCTGATAAAGCACCACCCATCATCTTATCTGCATATTTATTGTAAAGTGTGGCAAAATCATCAGACAATACAGTATCTGTAGATGAGACAGGTGGAGTTTTTACTTCATTATCTTCCATACTACAACCGCCATCCGCCGATATTGGAGGAGCAAACATCCCATCACATGTTGCCATAGCAGGCGAACATTGAAACGTCGTCATCATGTGTTGATACGTCGATGCCGCTTTTTGTCGTTGTTTCATGATAAGTTGCTGCGCCTCCCAATTTGTATCTTGCCATTTCTTGAACTCCTTGAATAACAGTTTATGAAATGTTCGAACCAATAACTGAAACTCACACGGCTCCATCGCCCGCCATTTTCGTAACGGCTGAGAAGCCGCACCGGCGGCGCTGGCGTGATTTGTTGGGAGGTCTAGGCCATGCGTCTGAGAGACATCCCCACCCACCTTGAATGCCGTGTCATAGATATAGAATGCACCTTGTCTTATATCCGCAAGCTTAAAGGGAATGAGGTGAGACTTTCCAGATTCTGCAGTATATTCGGCCAAGATACGTAGGATAGCAGCAGTAATGCCGGCGACAATATCTTCATTAAATACGACATTTAAATCCGTAGTAGTGAGAGATGATAGCGCAGATGATGATAGCCATTCCGAGAAACCTGGGCGTAATTCTGCGAGTTCGGGGTGTTCAGTATCTTCTTCATTTAGAATGACCTCCATATTTTGGCGCTTCTGACGCGTAATAGATGTGAAGTCGAGACCAGCTAGCGCACCTCCTCCATTGCCCGCGCTACCAGTACCGCCGACCCGCCGACCCACCATTTTCGCCCATTGCTTCATTACATCTAATTCGTCCTTCACTTTATTATATTTGATTGCAAGCTCCTGTATAAGAATAAACATCTCGCGCTGAGTAGGCATGAGAGGGTCATCCACGTCAGTTGAACTAACACGCGGGGTTGTATATGACACACCAGTTGCATTATTCCCGCGCCGTATATCAGCCAACGTTCTGCAAAATAACATATGTCGGTCCATCGTAGTTTTGTTGGGGAATTCAGCACGACAATTATCGCACTCATGTTTTCGAGTGTTATTGAAACCGAAAATGACACCGCCACCACCACCATTAACAGATGATGACACGTCTTCATTGTCACTTCCACTACTGCTTTCACTTCCAGACCCAGATTTTTCACGTCGCATAATAAGGTTCATTCGCTTCATTACCCTATTCTAATAATTATATTTCAATTTATCTTATAATCTTATAATCTTATAGTATTATATATCTTTTCGTCAAGAACATGCCCCAAATATTCCCAAATTGCTCTGCTTGTAAATTCCAAGTTCCACTTAAAGAGCGTAATATCAACACAGCGATACCTTTGAGTAATGTTTTATCTGCATCTGTAAGCACACAACAAAAAATATGGAACACTGTACGGGTTCCTGCAAGTGAATATACGATGAACCGCGCAGCCTTACACGTGTATACTGCACCAACTCTTAATATCGGTGTAAATTGGAACCAAATGAGTGACCGTGCTGTTGCAGGCATCGTGCATACAAATGTACCCTCTCACGCGAGTTCAACACGCCACAGTATTACTCGCATGCGACCTGGGTCAACTTCAGCACCGGGCGCCGGTGTTGATGTAAAACACGGTTCATATGACCGTTATTTAGCCCGTTTGAAGGGTCGTTCGGTACTTCGTTCTCAGGCACCATCCAAAGCAGCCGCAACACCCTTAGAAGGAAATAAGACACAGAAATACGGTATTGCATATTATAATAAGTGCCTGTGTTAGATAATAAAATTTGAATACTAAATTAATACATAGAATTGAAGATAGTTTTCAGTTTTATGTATAAACCAGAACGAACCCGAACATTCACGTTGACAATAATGAACATCAGAATTCTCCCACAAATGTTCCCGTGTGCATTATTACTAATGATGACTACATCGACAATGACAATGACCGAAATGCGCGGCGAACTAGAAACAAAATCAACACCGAGAACACCTTTAAAGTCATGGTTCAGAGAGAAATATCTACAAAATTCATACGATGAATATTACCATTATACACTTACGCGATACAAATTAGAAGATAATGATTATGATGTATGTCCAGATATTCATAAATCTTCCATA
>JACCED010157435.1_pt1 | contig 20546 bp, 11 predicted proteins | sample 7455021 | NCBI WGS metagenome assembly JACCED01 (sample SAMN15323456, study PRJNA562643) | freshwater metagenome | isolation source: river surface water | place: USA:Blue River Watershed | collected 2017-08-19
ATAACGAAACCTACAAAATCAATCTTATCTTTAAGTCTAAAATTATTTTGTCTTAAATAGTATAAAAAATCTTCAGCATTATTAATTAATATAGATTTTATGACATAATAAGAAATAGCATGTGTAGTTTCATTATTCATATTATTGCATTCTTTAGTAAATTTTGCTATTTTTAAAACTTTATGAGCTTGAGCACGTGAATATAATTGTTCTAATTGTAAATTATGTAATAACGTCTGTTGAAACAATAATTCTGATTTATTCTGTAATATTGTATATAATACAATATTAATGAGACATGCCAATGTTTCTGTAAATGCTTCATTCACATTTACATCTTTTCCATTCATACAAAAAAATTTATTTAATCTTTCTTCTCCATATACATATTTTGAATCAATACTGTAAAAATGTATCATTTCATGAGTTAACACTTTTGCCATTTCTTCTTGTCTATATATTGTTATTTCAGCATATTCGTCAGAATAACAATATGTAAGACCAGAATTTACATTAAAACTTTTAAAAATCTCGTCATCTGGTATATATTTCTTAAAATCACAATTTATTAAAATGATCTTTAATGATTTGGTTAAAGGACTAAAACTATCAAGTAAATTAATTAAAAAACATAAATAACCCAAATAAAATCTTGCGTATCGTAAATTATATTTTTTGTCATAAAAAGCGTAATCTATATCGATATTTTTATATCTTAATGTTTTAGTATGTCTAAAAGTAAAATTATTAGTAATATTATTACATATTCTTGGATCTATATATTTCCCTGATTCTAATTTAATAGGAACATTATCTAGATTCCATCCTTGATTTATCAAAACAGCTTTTTCAGAGTCTTTTAAAAAATCTGTTGAAATAAAAATATTTTTAATATCATTTGCAAATGTTATTAGTTGATTGTTCATTAAAATAAGTTTGCAAAAAAGTTTTAATATCATAATTTTTATTATTTATATCATTAAAACTATTCAATGTATTATTCAATGTATTATTCAATGTATTTAAATCATTCAAGAGTGGTAATCTTAATTTAAAACAAATATACAAATCACCTCTACATTCTTCATCTTTATCATCATCATAATATGGTAGACCCTTTCCAAATTCAATATGTACAAAAGAACAACAATTTGTTATTTTGTTATCCATATCACCATTTTCTAAAAATGTTCTATTAACCCTTATCTCTTCATTTAAAAACTTAAATGTTCTATCTATTCCATAATATATTTCATATAAATTAATATTATCGTCTATATATAAATCATATTTGCATAAGTATTTATCAATTCTAATAAAATCATGTTTCTTAATTCGTAAAGAAATTATAATATCTCCATATGTATCTTCATATTCATCGCCTATACCTTTATAGATATATGTGTTTTCATAATTCAACAATGACAAATATAATGTTTTAATTTCTATTTTATCTTTTCGTTTTACTTTGATATTAATTTTTTTAATATCTTTTTTGTATAATTCTTCCAATGTAACCCAAATAGATAATTTTATAGTTTTAATAGTATTTTTTGAAATTTCTGAATTTAAATTGTTTCGTGTTTTCTCTTGTGTATGTTCAGATTGAGTATATGTATGGTCAGGTTTGGTATTATCTTTTGCATTTTTTTTATTTGTTTCATCCTCCTCATATTTTTCATGATTTTTCTCATTCACTTTAACTGCAGTTTGTAACATATTGAAAAGAAACTTTAATAATATTGATTTATAATCGATATTTGTTTTAAAACTTTGTGATAAATCATATATTTTTCTTTTATCAGGATCACTAAGAATCTGATAAGCTGTATTTATTCTTTTGAACATATCATCCGTCTCTTTGTATTTATCTGGATGATACTGAAGTGCTAACTTTCTATATGCTTTTTTAATTTCTTCATCAGTTGCATCTCTAGATATACATAATATTTCATATGGATCATCTTTAATAGTATTCATAAGGTTCTATATAAAATAATTACAAATCTCTTATATTGATTTAAATTTATAAAAAATATATCTAAAATAATAAAATGCAAAATTGTACATATACTGCCCAAGGTTTTTTAGCATGTCCAAATATTAATGTTAAAAAGGTGAATAGAACAGATAGAGTTTATAGTGAAGAATTCGAACATTTTACAGTTGCCCCTATTACAACCGGTATTCAAAGAGTACCACCACCTGATGTTAAAACATTTAACTATCCTGATGCAAGTGCAATACCTTCATCAGTTGGAATAAAGTCACCAGCACCTCCTTTAATAGTAGCAAAGAATAATATTCCTGAAAAACAATATGTATTAGATGATCTTTCATCAAAAGATAAAATACCAAATATTACAACAAAAACAATTACTAAAAATCCATCTATTAAGGTAACACCTGAAAAACCAATAAATCCTGGTGCATAATTATTATCTTATTTTTAAACTACATAAGAATAATTTTTGTTTATAGAGTGAAATATAACCACGATGTCACTCTATGATGAATATGAACAATACGTTTTGAAATATAAAAACGAATATGGTGACAATACGATAGTTTTATATCGTTGTGGGGGTTTTTATGAAATTTATAGTATAAACGATGGACTAATAAATATGAAGTACATTTGTGATTTATTAAATATTCAAATGAGTCGCAGAAATAAGGCTATATTAGAAGTTAATAGAAGTAATACAATCATGGCTGGATTTCCTGCACATGCTTTAACTAAATTCATAAATATACTCGTTGCTGATAATTTTACAGTTGTGATTGTAGATCAAATTACTGATCCACCAAAACCAAAAAGAGGAGTAACCTCTATTATTAGTCCTGGAACAGATTTGAATGTATCATCTTTCGACACAAATAATCTGATGTGCATTAATATTCAGAATTATACAGATTTTAAAACTAAAAAAAACTTGATGTGTATTGGTATTGCGATTATTGACTTAACAACAGGTAGTTCCAAGATTATAGAATTATCTTCATCGAATTATGATTTTTATTATTCATTAGATGAAACGTTTCGGATAATTCAAACTGAAAACCCTAAAGAAGTTATATTTATTGGTACTAAACCACATGATATTAACTTGATTCAATATTTAGAATTAAGTAATAAATGCATTCATGAGAAGTTTTCAGAAGATATTCTTGAATCAAACATCAATTATCAATCCCAAGTACTTAAAAAGGTTTTCCCACATCACGGTTTACTTTCTGTAATTGAATACCTCGATCTTGAAAAATATCAAGTCGCTACTACTAGTTTTGTATTTTTACTTCAATTTAGTTATAAACACAATGAGAACATTCTTCTTAAAATTAAAAAACCTATTATTTTACAACCATCCAATCAACTAGTATTATCTTATAATTGTGCTAAACACCTTAATATAATTAGTGATGATTCTAGAATTAATTCACTTTTATCAATGTTAAATAAATCATCAACAGCTATAGGTAAACGCGTATTTAAAGAAATGTTCCTTAATCCTGTAATTGACATCAACGTACTTGAAAATCGTTATGATTGTATTGATTATATGTTAGAATCTAATAGATATGAAAAAGTAGCTCAATTATTAGGAAATATTTTTGATATTGAAAGATTAAATCGTAAAATCAGTATGAATTCAATTAATCCATGTGAATTGTGGAATTTATTTCTATCAATTGAATCTGTTGATAAAATACTAGATATTATCTTAGATAGTCCTATTTTAAATAATGATTTATCCTTTGTAAATAAAACTAAAGATATTATTCAATATTTATCAAGACATCTTGATTTACAAGAAATTCAAAAATATAATATCGATAATATTTCAAATTCTTTTTTTTTAAAAGGAATCTATGAAAATATTGACAAGTTACAAGATGAATTAAATTCAAATATTGAATATTTTAATTCTCTTACATCTAAATTGAATAAAGAAATAAATGGAGATTTTTTTAAACTTGAACATAACTTGATAGACGGATATCATCTTGTAATAACATCTAAACGATATAATGATACTAAAAAACAACTTTCTGAAAAGTTCAAGCTAACATTTGAAAATAAAGTAACTTTTGTGTATAAAGATATAACAACAAAAGCTCAAGCAGGATCACTTAAAGTATATCACGATTCATTTAAAATTATAAATCATACAATTGATAGTATTCGAAATAATCTTATAATGTCTATTAAAAAAGAATTTACTAATCTTTTAATAGAGTTTTCAGATCTTCATTCTGAAAATATGAATGATATCGTACAGTTAATAGGTATTACAGATTTTTATGCTACAAATGCTAAAAATTCGAAGAAATATAAATATTATAGACCTACAATAGATAAAGAATATACTAAATCATTCATAGATGGAAAAAATCTTAGACATCCTATAATTGAACAATTATGTGAAAGTGAATATGTACCTAATGATGTGTCGTTAGGTCGCAACGATCAACGTAGTATGTTAATCTATGGAACAAATATGGTTGGTAAATCGGCTTATATGAAATCTATTGGACTGGCTATTATAATGGCACAATCAGGAATGTTTGTACCTTGTGAAAATATGAATTATTATCCATATAAAAATATTTTTACACGAATTCCATCTGGTGATGATTTATTCAAAGGGCAATCGACATTTGCTGTCGAAATTAGTGAATTAAGAAATATTTTAAAACGTGCAGATGATTATAGTTTAGTAATTGGTGATGAATTGGCAAGTGGTACAGAATCTATATCAGCTGTATCAATCGTAGCAGCAGGTATTATGCAATTATATGAAAAAGGGTCTTGTTTCGTATTTGCTAGTCATCTACATGATCTAGTTGAACTTGAAAAAATTAAAAATCTAAAACAACTCAGAATATGTCATTTAAGTGTTATTTATGACGATTTACAAAAAAAATTAATATTTGATAGAAAACTTAAAGATGGACAAGGAGGAACACTTTACGGACTGGAAGTATGCAGGGCTTTAGATTTAGATAACGATTTTATTCAATTAGCTAACAGCTTTAGAAACGAATTGACTAATAATCACGATACTATAGTTGGCACTGGAACATCTAGATATAATAAAAAACATTTTATTGACATATGTTCTATATGTAAGCAAAAAGCTTTAGAAGTTCATCATATTAAACAACAAGCATTTGCAGATAAAGATGGTTTTATTGGTTCGATGCATAAAAATAACAAAACTAATCTAATAAACGTATGTCAGACATGTCATGATTTAATTCATAATAATAGCATAATTGTTGATGGATATAAACAAACATCAGATGGTATTGAATTAATTATAGAAAATCGACTTGACGATAATAATAAAACACTAGATATAGATGAAGATATTATAAGTTTCATAAAATTTCAAAAATCTACAAAGACTTCTATTGTAAAAATACGTGAATTAATTCTAGAAAAATATGGAAAAGAATTTACAATTTATAGAATTAATAAAATATTAAAGAACAAATAGTTAAAATTAAAATATTTTAATGATGTAAATTAAATGCTTTATGTAATTGAAGACATAGGCATGAGAGACCATCATGAAGATCGTCATTCAGTAGAATTCAATATTTATAAAGATTTTCATTATTTTGCTGTATTTGATGGTCACGGAGACGAGAAAGTAGCTGTTTTTTTAAAATTATTTTTTAAAGATATTTTGAAAAGTGAATTACAAAAAAACTCAAAAATACCAGTAGAACAGAGTTTATTTAATGCATTTAAAAGATTACAGAATTTTTTGCCAAAAAATATGGCAATGCATTCTGGTAGTACTGCTGTTGTAGTTTTAAAACAAAATGATATGTTATATGTAGCTAATGTTGGAGATAGTAGAGCTATTATGAATTGGAATAATAAAGCAGTACCTATAACAGAAGATCATAAACCCGATACACCTTCAGAATATGAGCGAATAACAAAAGCTGGTGGTTTTGTCATTAAAGATCCATTTGGAACTCCGCGTGTTAATGGAAATTTAGCTTTATCAAGAGCAATTGGTGATTTTTATTTAGCACCTGCTGTAACATGGGTACCTGATATATACACAGTTAAATTGAATGCTGGTAATAAATTTTTAGTAGCAGCATCTGATGGATTATGGGATGTTTTTAATAATCAGGAATTGGTAAACTATATTAACAGTTATATAAATTCTAATAAATATATTGGAAATGAAAAGAAACTATTTAATAATATGTGTCTAGATTTATTAAAAACAGCTAGAATTAAAGGATCTACAGATAATATTACAATTATGTTATTTACATTCTAAATTTTTTGTTTATATTTTTTTGTCAATACAATACTAAATCATGTCTTCTTCAAGGAGAGTATTGTGTTATTTATGTAATCAAGAAATATCATTTAGTAATTATCCATCTCATATCGTTCAATGTTATAACAATTTAAGACAAAGATATATTAATTTAGTAATGAATACTGATAGATCAGATTCTAATATGGATTCCGATACTAATACTAATATGAATACTAATATAAATACCAATATTGACTCTGAAGATATTACAAATTCAGATTATCCTCAAAATTATCCAATTCGCAGAACTGTATATCTACGAGCTAATTTTTATACAGACAGTAGAATATTTAATCGATTACTAAATACCCAAGTAAATCAACAAAATACTATACAATCAAATACATTTGCAAATTTACAACAAAATGGTAATAATATAAATATTGATAATAATGATGCTACAAGTCATAATACTGATACAGATCCTAATCAAACAAATTTAAGAATGATGTTCGAAGAAGGTGATCTAGAAGATGATGAAAATTTTGACGAATTTTATGATACCATAAATCTTCAAGATCTATATGGTGGTATTGGTAATGACACTACAAATGGTATAGAAGAACTTTTTGCTTCATACTCGAATGTTTTTGCAAATAGTAATAATAGTATTTATGACTATTTTTCTACTTTTTTACCTTCTTACCAGGTGATAAATTCTAATAATCCACATTCACAAGAAGGATATGATGATAATATGTATTTTAACAATACGTATTTTAATAATACGAGTAATGACACAAGTTATAATACAATTAATAACACAAGTAATGACACTGGTAGTAATATAGATAACAATGCAAGAGATTCTTACAATTCAAATAGTCCTTTCTCAAATGTACGATTATTAACAAATAATCTCTTAAATGAAATATTTAGATCTGTATTGAATAGACATTCATCTAATATAAATCAAGTCTATTATCCTCAAGAATCCAACAACATGCAATCTAACATGCAAACTAATCATGAATCAGAAAATGATGTCAGCGTTAATATGAATAGAGTAAATCAATCACAAAGCAGGATATTACAATTAACAAATCTTTTTAACACAGATTTTGATGGAGGTTACAATTCTTCTTTAACTGATCTTATTAGTTTATTGAGGAATTCATCTAATAATATATATACAAATAGTATTATTGATCAAGTTGATAGAAATATTAACTTAGAGGATAATAATGCTTTTAATTATTCGAATAATGAAATTCACAATGAATATATAAATGAATCATTAAATGAATCATTAAATGAATCATTAAATCAAGGTAATCGGATCAATCGTCAAAATAGACGTCCTCGACCAATACTTGTATTAACAAGTATTTCATATCCAGATGATTTTGTTCAATCTCTTGATCAATCAATTCAAGATTATAACTTTAATAATCTTGTTGCAGAATTACTTGGGAAAGTTGAAGTAGGTTTTACAGACGAACAACTTGATTCTGTAACACTCCAATTAAATAAAAATGAGGTAGGTAGTTTAGAGGAAAGGTGTCCAATTTGTCTTGATTATTTTGGAGAAATGCAAGATGATGCTTTACTCAGAATGACGAAATGTGGACATTTTTATTGTGAAGAATGTATTTTTACATGGTTAAAGAAACATAAAACTTGTCCCTTTTGTAAAATCGATCTAGAAGAAAAATACCTTAAAAATAATACAAATAATACGTAGCATTCCGTCTAATTTCAGATGAATAAAAAATTTGAAAAAAAATTATTATTGTTTTAAAGTCATTTAAGGATAGCCCAACGTTTAATTATAGTGTTATTCAACAATGACCGAAATTCTATCAAAAGATCAGTTTGATATACATACATGGAATGTTGTTGATAGTTTTTTCCGAGTCAACAAAGGATATCAACTAGTCAAACATCAGTTAGAGTCATTTAATGACTTTATACTGAGAAAATTAGATCAAATTATAGATGGTTTTAACAATATTGATATCTATCACCAGTTTATTCCTGAAGTTAATAAATTTAAATATATTTTACATATCGAAATCAAAAATCCAGTTCTTACAAAACCCATAATTTTTGAAAAAGATGGAAGTACTAAACTAATGACACCTAATGATGCACGTCATAGAAATTTTACATATAGTTCGGCATTATATGTAGATGTTCATGTAACAACGAAAACATATCAGAGTATTGCCGATAATCCAAATATGACTGAAGATGATCCTGAATATATAATTGAAAAAAAATCAATAAACAATGTCCTCCTTGGAAAGATACCAATTATGGTTAGATCAAATTATTGTGTGCTTAAAAATCCTCAATATACTCAAAATGAATGTAAATATGATTATGGTGGTTACTTTATTATAAATGGTAATGAGAAGGTGATTATTTCACAAGATAGGATTTCAGAAAACAAGACATATGTATTTGTAAATAATAAGATTTCTACTTATTCTCATATCGCGGAAATTAGATCTGTCCAAGAGAATAAATTAGGTGTACCAAAAATTACGACCCTTAAACTATCGTCAAGGGCAAATCAGTTTGGTAGGTATATTCGTGTTAATATCCATCATATTAAAAATGATATTCCGCTATTCATTTTATTCAAAGCTCTAGGATTAAACAGTGATAAAGAGGTTATTAAATACATCGTTCATGATATGGATGAGAATAACTTCCTCAATAAACTATTGATTAATGAATTAACTGGTTGTATTGAGGAAGCTAATCAAGTTATATGCCCAAAATCTGCATTAGAATATCTTTCTAAATATCTGAATATTACAGGATATCCCAAGGAAGTACTTAATAATAAATTTCAACGAATCAATATTATTCGTAATATTCTAGAGAAGGAATTCCTACCACATGTTGGTAAGGAATTTCAGAAGAAAGCATTATATCTTGGATATATGGTTAACAAGTTACTCAAATGTTTCCTCGGTCTAAAAGATTTTGATGATAGAGATTCTTATATCAATAAGCGTGTAGATACACCAGGTGTACTAATGTCAAATCTATTTCGTCAATATTATGGCAAGGTTATTAAAGATATGAAAAATATGATTCAAAAAGAGATTAATACAGGTGCATGGAAAGCTACCAATAAGTTCATTAATGTAGTCAACAAAATTAATGTAACAAAAATAATCAAGTCTACAATCATCGATAGTGGTATGCGTTATGCCCTTGCGACAGGTAATTGGGGTATTAAAAGCAATAAAAATAAACAGGGTGTTGCACAAGTACTTAATAGGATGACATATAGCGCAACTTTGTCGCACATGCGTCGCATCAACACGCCAATTGAAAAATCTGGTAAACTCGTACAACCCCGTAAATTACATAGTACACAATGGGGTATTATCTGTCCTTCAGAATGTTTTGACCCTAATACACCTATACTACTATGGAATGGTATTATTAAAAAAGCGAAAGATATTATTGTTGGTGATTATCTAATTGACGATAAAGGAAATGCTACCAGAGTAAGAACGACTTGTTCTGGTTATAAAACTATGTATGATGTCATTCCACAAAAACCTAATTTTATGACACATACAGTTACAGATAATCATATTCTGACTCTTAAAATAAAGAAACACAAACATATTAGGACTCATAGGGGAAAGAAGGAATTCATGTGGTTTGATAAAGCAGAACTTCGTTATAGGTATAAGGATTTTAACAGTATCGCTGATCTAGAGACATTTAAATCATCTATCGACGATGATAATGTAATTGATATTACAATTGAAAAATACTTATCATTACCTAAAAATGTACAAGATAATCTATATATCTTCAAATCAGATGGTATTAATTGGGAACAGAATGATGTCGTTCTAGATCCTTACATTCTAGGAATGTGGTTGGGAGACGGATTATCATCTGGTTATGGATTTGTTACAGCTGATAAAGAATTACTTGATAAATGGATCGAGTGGGGAAAAGATAATGATGCTACAATTAAAAAAGGTCTAAAATATAAATATCATATTAGTTCTACAATTAATAATACACAAACTGGTATTGCTTGTAACAAAACTGAAAAAGCTCCACTAAAGAAACTACTAGCAAAATACAATCTAGTTAATAATAAACATATTCCACTAGAATATTTGGTAAATGATCGGAAAACACGACTAGCACTTCTAGCAGGTTTGATTGATACAGATGGTAATGTAAGAGCAAATGGTCATGAAGTACGAATTCCTCAAGGAGAGGATAATTATCAGATTATTTATGATGCTGAATTTCTAGCAAGGAGCCTTGGATTCTCGTGTCATGTAAATGACGGTATCTGTTCATATACAGTAAATGGTGAAAAGAGACATCGACCATATAAAGAATTAACTATTACAGGTAAAAATCTATACGAGATTCCGACGGTTCTTCCTAGGAAGAAACTAAATAAGTTTGATAATCCATCACTTATTAAAAATTGCGATAGTCGTTTACAAAGTTCTTTCAAACTAGTTAAAAAAGAGATCCAGCCTTTTGTCGGATGGCAGCTAGAGGGTAATGGAAGATTCCTACTTGGTGATATGTCGACCGTTCATAATACTCCTGAAGGTGCGAGTGTAGGTCTCGTGAAAAACATGGCAATGACAGCAAGTGTTACAATTTCATCAAATTCAACTAGTATTCGTGAAATTGTCAAAGATCTTGGTACAATTCCATTCTCACATGATGATATTCATCTATTATTCAAAAATACTAAAATTATTATTAACGGTGATATCATTGGTACTCATGAAAATCCATATGATTTCTATTCTAAACTTAAATTCTTAAAACGCAAAGGATGTATTAATATTTATACAGGGGTTGTTTGGCATATTCGCGAAAATGAGATTCATATTTGTACCGAAGGTGGTCGTTGTGTTCGTCCATTATATATTGTAAAGAATAATCAGATTCTACTAGATTCAGAAATATCGAATCTACTTAAAACAGGTAAAATGGCTTGGCAAGATCTAGTAATTGGTAAAAGTACAGAAGTTGATGATAGTATTATTGAATTTCTAGATGTAGAAGAGGTAAATACATCAATGGTTGCTATTAAATATCCTGATCTTTTCAAAGGTGCAAAGGGTAGTTTACTACCAGTTAAATATACACATCTTGAAATCCATCCTTCGCTTATTCTTGGGGTCCTTGCTAGTCTTATTCCGTTTTCGGATCATAATCAAGCACCTAGAAACTGTTATCAATGTCTAGATCCTAATACACCAGTATTAATGGCAGATAATACATATAAACTTATTAAAGATATCAATATTGGTGAAGAGGTTATCACATTTCATCCTGAAACAAAGAAGACAAGTATTACAAAAGTTATTAACCAATATGTACGCCCAACTGATAAAAAAATTGTAGAAATTACAACTATATCAGGAAGGAAGATTATATGTACTGATTACCATCCTTTTATGACAAATCAGGGATGGAAGAAGGTTAATGAATTCGATAATGATACTAAAATAGGTATTGCGATTTATTCACCTGCACCAGTTGATATGCAAGTCTATCAAACTTATGATATTTTAACCAAAGAAAGTTTCAAAGATATTTTAATCAAGTTTGATATTAGTGAAAAATTAATTGAAAGTCATATTAATAAACTTGTAGATCTTAAACTATTACCTCTTCATAGTGATGATGTACGACTTCCAGTACTTGCTAGGATTGTAGGATTTACAATGACAGATGGTTCAGTATCTATTTACAAGAATAGGAATAATATTACAACACAAGCTGGATATAACTTTGGTTGTTATGATGATGCTGAGGAATTTGAGAATGATATTGAATATATTGGGTTTGGTAAACAAAAAATAACAGAGTCAATTAGAGAGTTACATGGATATAAAACACATACATATAGAGTAAATCATTCAGCTGATCTAGGAAATCTATTATTAGCACTTGGTGTAACTCCTGGAAAAAATACAGAAGTAGAAAGACGTCCAGTACATGACTGGATTATGAATGGAACAAAAAATATTAAGAAAGAATTCCTAGCAGGTTTTCAAGGTGGTGATGGTTGTCAAATACGTTATAATAAACGTAAATCAGGATATAACTTCATTTGCGCCGAAACCACACAACAAATTAATCCTAAATATCAAAATAGTCTTGAAGTATTTATGCAATCAATGATTTCATTATTTTCAGAATTCAATATTGATGTGCATATGATAATTTCTAATAAAAAAGACGATAGAATGACTATCGGATATAAAATTAGAGATACACAAGATAATCTGATTCATTATTTTGATACGATTGGATATAGGTATGATACTAGAAAATTGATGAATAGTGGCATTATTATTGAATACCTAAAATATAAAAATGAAATTACTAAAAATTATATTAGTATTATCGAAAATATCAGGTCATTATATGATAATGGCAAAACATATCAACAAATAGCTGAAGAATGCAATATAACCATTGAGAAAGTACGTGATATTATTAGAAGTTATACAAATGGTCGGAATATTTCTAGCCCTCATTTTAAGGAAGATAACCCAGATACTTTTGTAAAAAATGTTTATATCCAAAGTACTTCATTATTCGTACCTATTAAAGAAATTAAAGAATTACCTAATCAGTTAATTTCAGATATTACAACAGAGTCAGAAAACCATAGTTTCATTGCCAATCATTTCCTATCAAGTAATAGTGCTCAATGCAAGCAGGCAATTGGTATCTATTCTTTGAATTACCAGGATAGATATGATACTATTGGTCACATTCTAAATTATCCACAAAAACCCCTAATTAAGACTAGGATGTCTACTATTCTCAATAACGATCATATGCCGAATGGAATTAATGTAATTGTTGCAATCGCAACTTACACGGGGTTTAACCAAGAAGACAGTGTGATCGTTAATAAATCTGCAGTAGACAGGGGTTTATTTGTATCAACATATTTCAAAACATACAAAGAACAAAATAATAAAAATCATTCAAATGGGGAGGAAGAATTCTTTACGAAACCTACAGAAATTAAAGGAAATAAACCATATAATTATGATAAACTTGGTGATGATGGATTTGTTAGGGAAAATACATTTGTTCAATCTGGTGATATCATTATCGGAAAATGCATGCCCAATAAAAATGGAAGTACAATGACTTATAAGGATAATAGTGTTCCTTTGAAAAATAATGAACAGGGATTTATTGATAGAAACTGTTATAATGATAAATATTTTAGCAATATTAATGGAGATGGGTATACATTCTGCAAGGTAAGAACCCGTAGTGAACGTATTCCTACCATTGGAGATAAGTTCTCATCCAGGAGCGGTCAGAAAGGCACATGTGGAATCTTATATAGACAAGAAGATATGCCATTTACTAAAGATGGAATTGTACCAGATCTTATTATGAATCCTCATGCAATTCCTAGTCGTATGACAATTGGACAACTACTAGAATGTATTATGGGAAAAACATGTACACAAATTGGTAGTTATGGAGATGCAACTCCATTTACAGATTTAGTTGTAGATGATATTTCTAAGATTCTACACGATTATTGTGGACTTGAAAAATACGGTAATGAAGTTATGTATAATAGTAGAACAGGAGAGCAAATTAATACAGAGATCTTTATTGGACCTACTTATTATCAAAGATTGAAACATATGACAGTTGATAAAATTCACTGCTACGATCCTGAACATGAGGTATTGACAGACCAAGGATGGATTCAAATCACTGAAATTACAAAAAATCATAAAGTTGCATCTTTGGTAGATAATGCATTGGTTTATCAATATCCTTCTGAGATTCAAGAATTTGATTATAAAGGCAAGATGTATAATATTGAAACTGAACAAATTAATCTTCAAGTGACACCAAACCATAGAATGTATACAAAGACTCATAGAGCAAAAAATTATAAGATTCAAACAGCTGAAGAAATATTTGGAATGAGAAAGAAATGGAAAAAAGATGTAGATATCTTTGAACCAGATCTGACAAATGCTCCAGATAATCTTGTAATTCAAAATGGAGTTATTACTAAATTTAAAATTCCTGATACTGATTTAGAATATGATATTGATACTTGGATTACATTATATGGAATTTGGATTGCAGAAGGTCATGTTGGAAAAGATGATTATTCAGTTCAAATTTCTGCACATAAACCGAGAGTTAAAGACGCTTTACTTGCGATAGAAAATAAAATAAATTATGACTTTAAGAAAAATAAAGAACATCCAGAAGACGAAGTTGCAAATAGATGGATTATTCATAATGTAAAATTAGGTAGATATATGTTTCCACTTAGTGTCGGAGCTACTAATAAATATTTATCAGATTGGGTTTGGTATTTAAATCGTGATCAATGTAAAAAACTAATTGAATCATTATGCTTGGGAGATGGATGTAAACAGAAAAAAGGCAAAGGTAATTGGACTTATAATACATCATCTACAAAATTAGCAAATGATTTTCAGAGACTATGTTTACATGCTGGATGGTCTACAAATAAACTATTACTTTCCAAAGCTGGAACTTCACATATTTATAAAAAAACTGGTCAAGTTATTACAAGTACTGCAGATGCATGGCAACTAGCGATTAATACATTTAAAAACGAACCTTGTCTAAATCATCGTCCTCATAACCCAAGACAAGACAAGTGGGTTGATTATGATGGCAAAGTATATTGTTGTACAGTTCCAAAGGGTGATGGAATTATTTATGTAAGAAGAAAAGGAATTTGTTGTTGGTCTGGTAACAGCAGATCTAGCTCTGGTCCTGTAGTATTGCTCACCCGCCAACCGGCAGAAGGTCGTGCACGCGATGGTGGTCTGCGTATGGGAGAGATGGAAATTGAATGTAATTGGAGCCATGGTATTCAACAATTCCTGAAAGAAAGAGTCATGGAATGTTCAGATAATTACAGAGTATTTATTTGTAAACAATGTGGTATGGTAGCGACAGTTAATCCTGAAAAGAATCTATATTGCTGTAAACCTTGTAAAAATACAACAAACTTTTCAGAAATTCGTATTCCTTATGCGTGTAAACTATTATTCCAAGAGATCCAAACTATGGGTATTGGTGCACGCTTTATTACATAAATTTACATACATAATATTATACGGTATTGTTCAAGATTATTATTTTATTATTTTAAAAATACTCTATTAAGTATTTTTGTCTAGTTCAATTATAAAAATGAAAGACTATTTAGTTTATACATTAATAAATTATCATACCAAACCCTATCTAGAAATGTTTGAAATATTTCTAAAAAGTTTATTATCATATAGTTCTTTTGACTTTGATTTATTAATTATATGTAGTTCACCTGCAAAACTTGAATTACAAAATATGTCAATAATTAAAAAGGTTCCAAATGTAAAATATTTTGAAATACCTGAAAGTAAAGATTTATATCATGCTTTATTGAATAAATGTGATATATCAAAATATAAAGATGCTACAAAATATAAAAAAATAATGTATCTAGATTGTGATATAATAGTTCAATGTAATTTGGGAGAATTATTAAGAAATCTTCCTATTAAATCAGGGTTATTGTATGCACCTACCGAAGGAACACTTACAGGTAAATATTGGTATTTAAATGCATATAAAAATTCTAATATAGAACGTTTACAAAAAGAGGGTGTAAAATCATTCAATACAGGTACTTTTATGTTTGTTCCTACAAAAGATTTTTTACAACATTTTAAAAATGTTAAAAAACTAGGAGAAACTTTTAAAGGTCAAAAACATTTTTTTGATCAAAGTTTTTTAAATTATTATTTTAATATTAATAATCTAAGTTGTACAGATTATCTTACAGATATAGTTAAAATGTTTCCAGATCCAGATAAATTTTATCCAAATAAATGCATTTTACATTTCGCGGGTCTAGGAAGATATCTAGAAAAAGCAAAGATAATGAGAACATATTTCAAGCTATTACAAAAGATTAAATAGTATAAACTATACAAAAAAGTTTCAATATAGGTATTGAAAATCAAGTAATGAAAAAAAATCTGGTTATATTTTAATAATGTTTGACTCTCAAACTATAGCTAGATTCATATTTCTTTTTTTTATAATAAGTATGTCCGTGTATTTCATGTTTACTAACAAGACAACACTTGAAAAATTCGAAGATAATACTACCCAACAAGAAGCTAAATATTTACCAAAAGACAAAGAACAAATTACAACTATTGTAAAAGATACTTACAAACAATTAAATCTAGGAGAACCTACTCAAAAAGCTATCGATTTTTATTATGATTTTGTTTCACAGAGAAATATAACCCAAGCTGATTTAAAAGAAGTTATTGATGGTAGTGCAGCTGCTTTAGAACGCACATTAAAAGATTCAGGATCGACTAAATCTATTCCAAAAGCAGTATTTGGAACAGAAGATGAAGTTACAGAAATATATAATGAAATTTTATTTAGAAATCCAGATGATGCAGAACTTTATAGTTTTTCAAAAATGTTAAAGACTGATAAAACTTTTGATCTTGAGAAATTAAAACAATTATTATATGCATCAGAGGAATATAAAAGAATGGAGAAGACACAAACAAACCAAGTGCATGCTAATTTAATGGGTGGTGTTTCAGAAAGGCAATTAACTTTTGTCGTAAATACAATTTATAAAGAAGTTGCAGGTAGTGATCTTACAGATTATGACACTCTTAAATTTTTAAAGAAAAAATTTCTCGAATTTAATCTGGATCAAGAAAAATTTAAGAAATTCATTTCGATGTATCTTAAAGGTAAACCATTTGAAGAAGATCAAAAATCCAAAGAAGCAGAACAAAAAGCTATTGAAGATGCTTTAAAAGCGAATGCTGAAGCTCAAAAAGTAGCAAATGCCAATATGGTTTCTAGAGAAGACTTTGATAAATTTAAACAAGATATATTAGGTGAAGTAAAACAAAGTTTACAGAACAGACCAAAACCAGATATGGAAGTCCAAAATCCAAATAAACAAGTTATTGAAGTTTTATTAAAAACTGCAAAAGATAGTCAAAATGAAAATTATCTAGATTCACAGAATATTATGGATACAATTAAAAAAGAAGCTAAATGTGTTTTTGATAAAAATGCTGCAGATGGTAGAAGTATTAAAAGCCAAGATATGGCAAAATTACAAGATGCAAGAAACACTGATGAATTAGGTAATATTTGTATTAGAAATCAAAAATTTTTAGGCGTAGATGAAGATATGGTATTAGATCCATCACTCCGTTGGAGTGTTCCACAAAGACATCCTCCAGTATGTGTAGGAGGAACTAATTCTTATCAACCATTAGTTGAACAAACTGCGTTAATCGGAACTTTATTAGAAGAATCGAAAAATACTAAAGTAGGTTCAATATTACCAGAAACACCACCGCGTTAAACTATTTTTAAATTTGTCACATTAAACAAAACAAAAATGAAAATTAAAACATTATTATTCTTATTTTTCTTGTTATCTTCCCAAAGTTATGCTGTTGAATTTACTGATGAAGAAAAGGACGCTATTATAGACAAAGTAAATTGCTATCGAAATTATCATAGAGCTCCCGATGTTATATGGGACAATACTATAGCACAAAGTGCCCAAGATTGGGCAGATCATCTTGTTTCGACAAATTCATTTAGTCATAGTGATTCAGAATATGGTGAAAATTTATATTCTTCAAGTTCATCGTCCATGCCTACAGATCTATTAGTCATCGATAAAGCCATAGATTTTTGGTATAGTGAAGAAGAAAACTACGATTATGCTAAACCAGGTTTCAGTTCTAATACAGGTCATTTTACCCAATTAGTCTGGGTAGCAACAAAAAAAATAGGTGCAGGAATCGCATTTAAAACTATTGGATCAATGAAAAAAGCAATAGTAGTTATGCAATTTGATCCATTAGGAAATATAGATATGGCAGATTATTTCAAAAATAATGTTAAACCACCAGTTGATTCACCAGAACCTACTCCAGAACCTTCACCAGAACCTAGTCCAGAACCTACACCAGAACCTACACCAGAACCTTCACCAGAACCTTCACCAGAACCTTCACCAGAACCTACACCAGAACCTACACCAGAACCTACACCAGAACCTTCACCAGAACCTACACCAGAACCTTCACCAGAACCTACACCAGAACCTACACCAGAACCTTCACCAAAACCTAGTCCAGAACCTACACCAGAACCTTCACCAGAACCAGAACCATCTCATGGTCCATACCCATTCATTAGTATAAAAGTTCCTTTTTATAGAGCAGATGATAATATAATTCGTACTGTTTTGTGTCCATCTTTAATTAAAAATTTACCATTTAATATAACTCCGTGTAAGATTACTTATAAATCTACAACAGGTGCATATTATGGTGTTAATTTTATTGATAAAACAGATAAAGACATTTTAAGAACTATCCGGGCATATGTACAATCAGATCGTGATACATTTACAAAAAATACGAAATTATATTGTGATACTACAATAGCAATAGGACTTGAAAAATATATATTTTATAGATTCTTAGCATCGTCTAGAACATGCAAAACATAAAGATTATTCTTTTTTATGAAATTTATGATAGGGTCCACATAAATCTTTATTTATGATCATTGTTTTTGTTTCTAATTTTAAAGATAAAAAATTACATATACCTTTATCGTGATATACACAAGTAGTACATGATTTAGGAGTTGTTCGCATTATCTCAACATACTTATCTGGTTTAGATATTCCATGATGTATTATAGAACATACCATGGGATACACCGTAGGATGATATACAATAGACTTGTACATTAATAAAAAATAATATTGTATTATTCTTATATATTGCAAGATATTATATAAGAATTAAATAGTTTCATGTGTATATTGTTTTAAAGCTGTTTTAGCTGCATCATTTTCAGCTTCTTTCTTACTATTACCCTTGCCTATACTAAGGATATTATCATTATTATCTTTAATACATACAGTATATATTTTACCACCTGTATTATTTTCTGTAACGTTCATCTCAAAGAATTTAGGCATACAACTAAAATTCTGTTGATAATATTTAAGGAACTGATCTTTATAATTATGGTTTTGTTTAATTAATTCTGAAAAGTCTAAATTAGATTCAATCACACTAACAATCCAATCTCTAGCCATTTCAAATCCTTTGTGTCCAAAATCCAGATAGATAGCAGCAATGAATGCTTCAAAAGCATCTTCCAAAATATTTAAATTCTTCCTTCCTTCATTATCTTCTATTTGTTTTGAAATTAAAACAAACTTATGTAAACCAACTTTTTCAGATAAAAATGCCAACATTTTACCATTAACTAGTTTTGTTCGCATCCGTGTAAGGAATCCTTCATTATCATCTGGATACCTTTCAAAAAGATAATCAGCCACAGTCATGTTCAGAATTGAATCTCCAAAAAACTCTAGTCTTTCATTCGATTCTTCCTGAAGAGGAAGACAGTCAGCTGGACAATTAACATTCCCATTTAGAAAATTCTCATTTTTACGTGTACAATATGATTTATGTACGAATGCTTTTCTATACATATTAATATCTCTATATTGTTCATCAATACCATATTCATTTAATATTTTAATTAAGTCATCATGCATAATCAACACATTTTTGGAATTGTATGGGAGGACATCCGGTGATACATTAGAATGACTCATTATTAAAACATTAATTGTATTATATTCTTAACTACTTTTTCTGAAATTTTTCTACGTTTACCAGAATCGTCTTCTATATAAATTGTTTTAAGTACTTTCAATTTTTCTTCGTCATCTATATTAATCAATTTTTCATAAAATCGTTTACTTGAACTGTCAAAATACAGAGATATAGCTTTTGCAGATAGTAAAAATTCACAATAATCGCAAATCTTTATGATTTACTATTCCAAGTATGTCGTAGATGTAGAATCAATGAATAATTCGATGTATCGGTCCATTCTTTGATTATACATTAACGGTCCACTAACGGCTAGTTTATCATCTTAACGGAAGCCTATCACCTTCCGGAAATAGATATTAAACAAACATTTTTGTTAAGAACCGAAGACATATATTCCTTGCAGCTCCTATGTCTCTATCTATTTCATGATTACAATGAGAACATTTAAAATGTTTTGACGAACCTATATTTTTATTTATTTCTCCACATACAC